>Ga0184631_10000315_pt1 | contig 10750 bp, 6 predicted proteins | sample PLM4_90_b1_FD_133160 | JGI IMG/M metagenome (GOLD analysis project Ga0184631, IMG submission 133160) | Groundwater sediment microbial communities from an aquifer in East River, Colorado, USA - PLM4_90_b1 | ecosystem: Environmental > Terrestrial > Soil > Riparian zone | place: USA: East River... | reverse complement strand
TCTTTTTGATTTCCCCACCAATGGAAGGATCAAAATTAACCCACCAGACCTCACGCCGTTTCATGGTTAATATCCTTAAAAGTGATCTCTGCCCACTCTATGGCTTCTTCCTCCCGCTTTTTTCCCTTTGCCATTTGGGCATAGGCCGATTCGAGATTGGGACGCACTACATGTGGGCGCACTAGTTCTTCAACAAATTTGCTGATTTTGCGGGGGCCTATGATCTTGTGGAGACCCTCATAAACTTCCTCATCCACAGTTATTGTCAACTTTTTCTGCATTAACATCCCCCTGTCTCTATACGTGTAGTATACGTATAGTATTTGGAGATGTCAATATCCAAAAATAAAAAATCCAAAAATAAAACCTCCAAAAATAAAACCCCTCTTCGTTGACCGACCTATCACAATTTGGTAAAATCCCATAAAACCCAAAAGCTAACGAATGTTAGCGAATTGTTCAAAAATGGAAAGGGATGGAGGGGGATATGACATCCAAATGCATCGGATTACTTTTGTCACTTTGCTTTTTATTTAGCCCTTGGACTTATGCAGAAGATGGGCCTCAGGTTGAGATGTTTTCTCCTCAGGGGACTGTGAAAGGGGTTCGCCAGGTGACCGTCCGGTTCTCAGAACAGATGGTGCCATTCGGTGACCCGCGTGGCCTCATCGAACCCTTCGATATCAATTGCCCTGAAAAGGGAACCAGCCGCTGGGCCGATGGGAAAAATTGGGTCTTTGACTTCGATAAAAATCTGCCCGCAGGAGTTCGCTGTGAATTTCGACTGAAGCCCGGGTTGAAGACCCTTTCCGGACAGGAAGTCACAGGCCAGAAGGAATTTTCCTTCTCCACAGGTGGCCCTGCTATTAAGTCGTCTACCCCTTATGAAGGGTCGCAATATCTTAATGAAGAGCAGATTATTGTCCTGACCTTAGATGCAGAACCTGATGAGGAATCTGTGATTCAAAATGTCTTTTTCTCTATCGAAGATATCCAGGATCGTGTGGGGATTAAGTTCATTACCGGGAAGGAGAAGGAAGAGATCTTGAAGGCTCTTTTTAGATATAGAAAACCCCCACCCCTTCCGATCATCCTCATCCAGAGCAAACAGCGTTTCCCATCCAATGCAAAAGTTAGCCTGATCTGGGGCAAAGGAGTGATGTCAAAGACAGGTGTTCCAACAGACCAGGATCAGATCTTTCGTTTTCAGGTCAGAAAACCCTTCTCCGCAGAGTTTAGTTGTGAAAGAGAACATAAGGGATCAGGATGTATTCCTCTCTTGCCGATGCATCTCTACTTCTCCTCTCCCATTTCTTTGGATCAGGCAAATAGTATCGTATTAAAAGGGCCTGACGGGAGGATTTGGAAACCACAATTTGGAGAAAGGGAGGAGATCACCGGAGCTGTTTTCAAAGGTCCTTTCCCAGAGAATACGAATTTCAGCATCGAACTTCCACCAGGGCTTAAAGATGTGACAGGCCGACCACTCGTCAATGCGGATAAATTCCCACTCTCTGTACGAACTGAGGCGTATCCTTCCCTGGCAAAGTTTTCAGCAAGATTCGGGATCATTGAGTTGAAGCCCGAGCCTGTGCTTCCCGTCACGTTAAGGAACCTTGAGCCCGAGGTGAAAGCGAAAATGTTGAAGATTGGCGAAGAGGAAGGAATTGTTGGAAAGGTGATAGGAAAGATCCTTAATGTGCAGCCCGAAAAAGGAGAAAGCATCCAGACTTGGTTAAGGAAGGTGGCCTCTGCTTCAAGGGATAGATCCATTTTTAGCGATGGAAAGGGAGTAAAAGATTTCAAGGTTCCCAAACTGATGGGCACTCGTGCCTTTGAGGTGGTTGGAATTCCGTTTAAGAAACCCGGTCTCTACATTGTTGAACTTGAGAGTGCCATCTTAGGAAAATCTCTCCTCGGTTCACCCAGACCCATGTATGTTCCGACCGCTGTTCTGGTGACCAATCTCTCTGTTCACTTTAAATGGGGAAGGGAATCCTCATTGGTTTGGGTAACGGCTCTTGATACAGGAGAGCCTGTGAAAGAGGCGATGGTGACGGTAAAGGATTGCCAGGAGAAGATCTTATGGCAAGGCAAGACCGATGCGAATGGGATCGCACGAATCGAAGGGACATTGCCTTCACAGGGAGAGCTTCCAAGATGTGAGTTTAAAATAGACGATCATTATGTTTATCCAGAGATGGGCGCTCTCCACTCTCTTGGAGGAGGCCTTTTTGTCACGGCGCAGACCTCTGAAGATATGGCCTTTGTTCATTCCGGTTGGGATCATGGAATTGAACCTTGGAGGTTTAATTTTCCCGGAGAATCTTATTCAGGTCCGTTTATCGCACACACGATATTTGATCGGACATTGTTTCGAGCTGGTGAAACGGTCCATATGAAACATATCTTTCGTCAGCATACGACGAAGGGGTTTTCTACGGTTCCAAAACATCAAATACCCGAATTTGTTTCGATAGAACATTATGGCAGTGAGCAAAAATACGAACTCCCCTTGAAGTGGGATGCAAATGGGATTTCTGAAATGACGTGGACCATTCCCAAGGAGGCAAAGCTTGGAGCTTATGGAGTGAGACTATTTAAAAAGACTGAGAAAGAACAAAGGAAAACCTTTTATCAAAGAGAACCTCGAGAGTGGACCTCTGGACGATTCAGGGTTGAGGAGTTTCGAGTTCCTCTCTTAAAAGGGGTCATCCAACCACCGACCGAACCACTTATCAATGCCAAAGATGTCATGCTTGATTTAAGCATTCAGTACCTCGCAGGAGGGGGAGCAGGTTTCCTTCCCATCAAGTTGCGAAGCGAGATCAGGCCCAAATATATTACCCCATTTGAAGGGTTTGAAGACTTCACATTTAGCAATGGCGCGGTCAAGGAGGGGGTCGTTCGAAGAGGAGAATCTCTGGAAGTTGAAGAAGGGGCAGTAGATGAGGAGAGACTCCCTCAGAAAAAGGAGATTAAACTCCCAACCGTTGAATTAGTTTTGGATAAGTCCGGATCCATACGAACAATGATCTCCAGTCTGCCAAAAATAGAAACTCCCAAGGAGATATTGACTGAAATGGAGTTTCATGACCCCAGTGGAGAGATTCAAACGGTCTCTTCCAGAATTCCTCTTTGGCACTCAAAATATCTCATTGGGATCAAGCCGGATGCATGGGCGGTCTCAAAGGATAACTTTAAATTTCATATCGCGGTGGTTGATCTCTCCGGAAAACCTGTCCCAGGGGCTCCGGTGAAAGTCGAACTCTTTGAAAGAAAAATCTACACCCACCGAAAGCGTCTCGTTGGAGGATTCTATTCGTATGAGCATTCAACAGAGATAAAGAAGGCCTTGACTCTTTGTGAGGGGAAAACAGATTCTAAAGGGCTTCTGATCTGCGAGGCTCAATCGCCTATTTCCGGAAATGTGATTCTTCAGGCCCAGAGTTTCGATGACATTGGAAATAAGACAGTCGCCCACAGGGATGTCTGGGTAGCAGGGAAGGACGAATGGTGGTTTGAGGTCGGAGATCACGACCGGATAGACCTCCTTCCTGAGAAGAAGAGATATGAACCGGGGGAGAAAGCAACCTTCCAGGTTCGAATGCCATTTCGGAGCGCAACGGCACTGATCACCGTTGAAAGAGAAGGCGTGATGGATGCCTGGGTCAAGAAAATCTCCGGGAAGAAACCTGTCGTTGAAGTTCCCGTCAAAGGATCCTATGCCCCTAATGTCTTTGTCTCTGTTCTGGTTGTGAGAGGCCGTCTGCCCTGGATCAAACCGACCGCCATCATCGATCTTGGGAAACCCGCTTATAAACTTGGTGTTGGTGAGATCAAGGTTGGATGGAAAGATCACGAACTGAAGGTAAGTGTCTCCTCAGATCGGATAGTCTATAAGGTTCGACAGAAGGCAAAGGTTCATATTAAGGTCAGAACCTCGAATGGAAAGATTCCTCCTTTAGGAAGTGAGATTGCCCTCGCTGCCGTGGACGAGGGCTTGCTTGAATTGATGCCCAACCAAAGCTGGGAAATCCTCTCTGCAATGATGGGCCGAAGGGGTTATGTCGTTCGTACCTCAACAGCACAGATGCAGGTTATTGGTAAGCGCCACTTCGGCTTAAAGGCGTTACCTCCAGGAGGAGGTGGGGGGAAACAGTCCACAAGGGAGTTATTCGATACCCTCCTTTTATGGAAAGCCCGTCAACCACTGGATGCCAATGGAGAGGCAACGATCGAAGTTCCTCTAAATGATTCGATCACCCGTTTTCGAATGGTAGCCGTGGCGACAGGAGGCATAGGCCTCTTTGGAACAGGTTCTACCTCCATTCAATCTACACAGGGTTTGATGATCTTATCCGGACTTCCTCCTCTTGCGAGAGAGGGTGATCGTTTCAAAGCAGGGTTTACACTTCGCAATACAACGAATCGAAATATGGAATTGGATGTTTCCGCAAGGGTGGAAGGGCTTTCACAGCCTCTAAGCCCTATGAATGTTTCCTTAGCACCTGGAGAAGCGAAAGAGATCGGATGGGATGCTATGGTACCGATCAATGTTGAAACACTTCGCTGGGAAGTGGAGGTGAAGGAGAAAACCTCTGGAGAAGGCGACCGAATCAAGGTGACGCAGAGAGTGATTCCTGCCATTCCAGTGAGAACTTTTCAAGCGACCATCGCACAAATGGAAAAAGAATTCAAGACCACAGTAGAGCGACCCAAAGATGCCCTTCCGGGCCGGGGAGGTGTGAGGGTGACCTTGCGGCCTAAGATTACCGATGGATTGAATGGCGTCCTTGAATATATGAAGTGGTATCCCTACGGATGCATGGAGCAGAAGGTCTCTGTGGCTGTTGCACTGCGTGATGAGAATCTATGGAAGAAATGTATGTCTGAACTTCCTTCCCATATTGACTCCGATGGTTTGGTTAAGTATTTCCCGCCCTGTGTTTATGGAAGTCCGGTCTTAACCTCCTATATCATTGCCATTGGTGATGAAGCCGACTGGAGCATCCCGAAGGAGACCAGAGAAAAGATGGAGACAGGCCTTAAGAAGTTTGTTACAGGGTTGATCACCAGGTACTCCCCGATACCCACAACAGATCTTAACCTAAGAAAATTAATGGCCATTGAAGCTTTATCGAGAGTAGGTGTGGCAGAGGCAAAGTTATTAGACACCATTTCCATCGAGCCAAATCTATGGCCAACTTCTGCGGTGATTGATTGGTTAAATATTATCGACAACATTCATACCCTTCCGAACAGGAATGAACGAAGATCGGAAGCCGAACTCGTCCTTCGGTCCAGACTCAATTTTCAGGGGACCGTGATGGGTTTTTCAACGGAAGGAACGGATTGTTTATGGTGGCTGATGGTTTCGAACGATGTCAATGCTGTTCGTATGATATTGTCTCTGCTTAATTCAGAAAAGTGGAAGGAGGATATGCCGAGATTGGTTCAGGGGGCGTTGGCCCGGCAGAGGAGGGGAAGATGGGACTTGACCCTGGCGAACGCCTGGGGGGTTCTGGCTATGGAGAAATTCTCAAAAGCCTTTGAGAGTGTTCCGGTTTCCGGCTCTACCCGTGCCACTTTATCCAGAGAATCTTTTACAACCGATTGGAATGGTTCGCCAAAAGGAAAAACTTCTCTATTCCCGTGGCCTGCTAAAAAAGAAGACCTTTCCATCTTCCATCAGGGGACGGGAAAGCCGTGGGCAACCATCCAGAGTCTTGCTGCCATTCCTCTTAAAGAACCATTTTCAAGTGGATATAAGATTAAGAAAACGATCATTCCGATTGAACAAAAACAGCCCAAGCAATGGAGCCGTGGGGATATTGTCCGAATCCGTTTGGAATTGGAATCCCAGGCAGACCAGGCATGGGTCGTAGTGAGCGACCCGATTCCTTCGGGGGCGACCATTCTTGGAAAGGGATTGGCAAGAGATTCACAACTCCTCACCAAAGGAGAAGAGAGAAAAGGCTGGGTCTGGCCGGCCTATGAAGAACGCTCCTTTGAAGCCTTCCGGGCCTATTATGAGTATGTCCCCAAGGGGCAATGGGTCGTCGAATATACCCTCCGATTGAATCAGAGCGGAGCCTTTCAGCTTCCGACAACGAGGGTGGAGGCGCTCTATTATCCGGAGATGTTCGGAGAGATTCCCAACCAGACGGTTGAGGTTCATCCATGAGAAAGCGATTTTTGATTTCTCTCATCTTCTTCTTTCTCTTGGGAGGAGTTGCAAATGCCCTGCCCACTTATGACGAAGTCCGGCAGTCTTATGTAAAGTCGGATTCCCTTTTACTGGACCGACATGGAGAGGTCCTTTATGAATTGAGAACGGATAAAGTTCGGAGGAGGCTTGACTGGACTTCATTGAAAACTATTTCCCCTGCCTTGAGGGGGGCTGTGGTGAAAGCAGAGGATAAGCGGTTCTATGAGCATCCTGGATTTGATTATAAGTCAATGGGGGCTGCAATCATTCAGGGGCTGACTTCAGAGAGCCTCCGCGGAGCAAGCACCATTACTATGCAATTAGCTTGGCTCTTGGATAGAGAGAACCAACCCAAAAAGGAGAGGAAATCAATATGGCAGAAAGGAAGACAGATCATCAAAGCATGGGAGATTGAAAAAAGTTGGTTAAAAGAGGAGATGTTGGAAACCTACCTCAACCTCGTCACATTCCGAGGAGAACTCCAAGGGATTGCTGCTGCCTCGAGGGGAATATTCGGGAAAGACCCTCATGGTCTGGATCAATCCGAATCCCTCATCCTGGCTTCCTTGATCCGGTCACCCAATGCCTCCGCGACCGAGCTTACCAAGAGGGTTTCTCATCTCAATAAAGTGATGGATTGGCAAATTGGCAAGGAAGAGATTCATTCTAAAGTGAGGCAGTTATTTTTTGGACCGAATTTACCCCGTCTACGGGAGACTCTCGCCCCGCATGTTGCAAGACAATTATTAAAAGGAAAACCTCATGGATCTGCCATCATTTCTACTCTTGACAGCGAAACGCAGCGATTTGCTCTGGACCGATTGCTACATCACCTTCACCCACTGAGGGTACAGAACGTGAAGGACGGAGCAGTTCTGGTCGTGGAGAATCAAACGGGGAATGTCCTATCCTATGTAAGTTATAGTGGAGAACCTTTGTCTTCCCGGTTTGTCGATGGAGTTCAAGCCAAAAGACAAGCGGGCTCTACCTTAAAACCTTTTCTCTACGGTCTTGCCTTTGATCAACGGATTCTTACCCCGGCCTCTCTCCTCGATGATTCACCTCTTGATATCGCCGTCTTGAGCGGAATCTATCAACCCAGAAATTATGACTCCCAGTTCAGAGGGGTCATTACTTCTCGAATTGCCTTGGCTTCCTCTCTCAATGTCCCTGCCGTGAAGACTTTAACCCTGGTCGGGATTGAGCCTTTCTTAAATATACTGCGGCAATTAGGAATGAAGGGGCTTCATGATTCAGGCGATTTCTATGGTCCTTCCCTTGCCCTGGGGTCTACAGATGTGAGCCTCTGGGAACTGTCTAATGCCTATCGAACTCTGGCGAATGAAGGAACATGGAGTCAACTTTATCTCATGCCTGATGGGAATCGTTCAGCCCGGAAGAAGCAGATATTTTCGAAAGAGGCCTCCTTTCTCATCTCAGATATATTATCTGACAGAGAGGCACGGAGTTTCACTTTCGGTCTTGAAAACCCATTATCCACCCGCTTCTGGACCGCCGTAAAGACTGGCACGAGCAAGGACATGAGGGACAATTGGTGTATCGGCTATTCAGGGAAGTACACCGTGGGGGTCTGGACAGGGAATTTTTCCGGAGAGCCGATGTGGAATGTGAGTGGAGTGACAGGGGCTGCTCCCCTCTGGATCGAGGTGATGAATTTTCTTCATCGAAATGATCCCAACATAAAAAAAGAAGCCCCTCTCGGTCTTGTCCGCAGAGAAATTGAATTTCCTCCAGGCATGATGCCCCCCCGAGAGGAATCGTTTATTCGTGGGACAGAACCCAATTCAAAGAATCAGAAAATAGGTCAATTCAACCCCCGAATCATTTACCCTCCATCAGGAACAGTGATTGCGCTTGATCCGGATATCCCCCTGGAACTTCAAAAAATCTTCTTCATCTCTCAGAGCAATGAGAATGACTTCCGATGGATATTGAATGGGCTTCCTATGGAGATGTTAGGTAAAACAATCCCCTGGACTCCAAAAGCAGGGAAATATCTGCTGGCTATTGCGGATGGGAAGGGGAAAGTTTTAGATTTTATATGTTTTGAAGTGAAGGGTCCGGAGGCAAACCGTAACATATTGTCCATAGATGAGAAAGGAACTTTTGCCAATTGATTAACATCTACATTGCGAGGCATGGGGAGACGACGTGGAATGCGGAGGGAAGGATTCAGGGCTGGAGTGATCCAGAACTGAGCCCCCTTGGCTATTCCCAGAGCCTGGCCCTGCTCGAACATCTCAAAGACCGACCCCTCAGAGCCATATACAGCAGTGATCTCCAGCGGTCCTATCTCACCGCCCAGCACATTGCCCGGCATCTTGGCCTTCCCATTCTAAGGCAGACCGAACTCAAAGAGATCGGCTTCGGGATGCTGGAGGGGAAGAACCTCTTTCAATTTGATGAGGAACTGAAGAATCAATGGAATCGGTTTAAGGACGATCGTTTTTCCTACCGAATTCCCGGAGCAGAGAATTATGCAGATGTGGCCAATCGGTTAAAGCCTTTTATGGAGAGAATTTTACAGCAACATGAAGGGGAAGAGATCTTGATCGTCGGCCACAGGGTTGTCAACCGGTTACTGATCGGGATGTTTCTGGGATTCTCTCTGGAGAAGACCCTCAAGATCGAACAGACCAATGATTGTCTCTATTTGATCGAGCGGAATGAAAAGATCAGAGTCTTTCATTATCTTGACGGAGAGGTTAGAGAAGGGCTACTTCTCGTGGGCCAGGAGATCAGTTTATAGGCACAAAGAAATTTAGATTCCCCTCTCCCTTGACGGGGGAGGGCGAGGGTGGCCGCCGGCTCAGAGGGCCTCTGGCTCGGAGAGGGGTGAATAGGTTCAGGTCCCCCTCCCCTTTATCCCCTCCCGCCAGGGGAGGGGAATTTTTTTGAGGTTATTTTGGGCAAAGAGAAAAAAAGGATAAGCAGGATATGAATCCTCAAATCCCAAACAGAATGATCCGCTGTGTGATTTATGATTGCGATGGGGTTCTTTTCGACTCTTTTGAGGCGAACACCAAATTATATAATGATTTATGCACGATGGTAGGAAGAGGCCTGCTGAGAAAAGAAGAGATGGAGTATGTCCACACCCATACGGTCTATGAGGCCATCCATTTCATCTTCGGCAAGGGGAACGAACTGGAGAAGAAGGCCCTGGAGGCGCTGAAGCAGGTCGATCTGAGAAAGTACATCCTCTATCTGAAGATGGAACCTCACCTTTTTCAGGCTTTAAAAGGCTTGAAGGAGAATGGGATCCTTCGCGCCATCAATACCAACCGCACAACATCGATGAAGCATATTATGGATCGGTTTGACCTATGGCCTTTTTTCGATATGGTCGTCACCGCCCTCGACGTGAAACATCCCAAACCCCATCCCGAATCGATCGAGAAGATCCTCCAGAACTTCAATTTTAAAAAGGAGGAGGTCGTTTTTATAGGTGATTCCGAGGTGGACCAGCAGACGGCTCGTTCATCAGGCGTTCCGTTTATCGCTTATAAAAATGGAGCGATCGAAGCCGATTATCATATCGACAATCATCTCGATCTCTTCCATTTCCTCACCTAAACCCTCCTTTCTGTCAGCATCAGAAAAAAATTGCCTTTATAAGGTTTTTTTGATAAAAAACTCATCATGCCTGTCCGGAAAGAAGGCTTTTCTTTTCAGAAAAGCCTTGAAAGCGAAGCGGGAGGAAAATCGAGTCCTCAAGGGATGCGAGAAAGGTGATCATGGAGATTGCCCTTCGCAAAGACGGGAGAGGGACGATTACCGCTTTACTGATGGAAGGGAAGAGGTTTGAATAAAATAGGATAGGGCGGTGGGCTTGTAGGAGAGTAATATGACCAATGAATTTTATCCGAAGATGATTACCGATCTGCCTGAAGCGGACATTCCATTCGGAGGGGTGAAAGGGTGGCTTCTCCAGGGGACAGGGGAACAGGTCGTATTCTTTGATATAGAGCCAATCGGGGAGGTCTCCGAGCATTCACATGGAGAGCAATGGGGTTTTGTAATCGAAGGGGAGATGGAACTGACCATCAGCGGGGTGAAAAAAGTTTACCGGAAAGGTGACCATTATCATATCCCTGCCGGAGCGCCCCACTCAGCCGTCTTTAAAACCCAGGCGAAGGTCGTTGATGTATTTGCCGATGTGAATCGATACAGAGCAAGGGTTAAGGCATGAATGAGATTTTTGTTTTCAGATTTGGCGAGAAGAGGAACTTTCCTTCCTGATCCACGATGAAACATTCCTCACCTTGAATCCTTTGACACAGAGCATATCCCTTTTCAGGCCCTAAGACAAAGACAGCTGTGGCCAGTCCATCTGCCGTTATTCCGTCTTTAGAAAAGATCGTAACGCTCTGGCATCCGTCCGCTGGGAAACCTGTTTTCGGATTAAGGATATGATGGTAGCGTTTTCCCTGATGGAAAAAGAATTTTTCATAGTCCCCCGAAGTGGCGATGGCTGAGTCGGACACGGAGATCGTTGCCATGACCTTCTCGGCCGAT
>Ga0184631_10000314_pt1 | contig 10752 bp, 8 predicted proteins | sample PLM4_90_b1_FD_133160 | JGI IMG/M metagenome (GOLD analysis project Ga0184631, IMG submission 133160) | Groundwater sediment microbial communities from an aquifer in East River, Colorado, USA - PLM4_90_b1 | ecosystem: Environmental > Terrestrial > Soil > Riparian zone | place: USA: East River... | reverse complement strand
TGGGTCCGGACCAGATTCTCCTTTCCGAGGACATTTCCGAGTATTCTGCTGCGATAAAACTGCTGTGCACGACTTCGGATTATCGCGACTTCATTGTTGAGGCCGGGTACCGCAATTATCAGACCCGGTTCACGAACACCATCATCGCCAAGCGGTTCAAGAAGGCAATCGCTCAGGCGACGGGAGCCCACCTATGAAGATCGCGATCGCAACAGTGCAGGTGCCCTTTACCAAGGGAGGGGCGGAAATCCATGCCACACTACTGAAGGAGCAACTGCAGGCCAGAGGACACCAGGCGGATATTATCACTATTCCGTTCAAATGGTATCCTCAGGAAACGCTCATGAATTGCATGATCATGGGCAGAATGATCGATTTGACCGAGGTCAATGGGGAACGTATCGATATGGTTATTGCCATGAAGTTCCCGGCATATTATGTTCAGCACCCGAACAAGGTGCTCTGGCTGCTGCATCAGCATCGGCAGGCTTATGATTTATGGGGGACAAAGTACGGCGATCTGCATCAGCTGCCTGATGGAGAATTTATTCGGAACTCTATCATAAAGAACGATAACCAGTATATCTCCGAAGCGAAACGGATTTTCACGAATGCACGGAATACGGCGGACAGGCTGAAGAAATACAACCATATCGACGCGATGCCGCTGTATCATCCGCCGATTAATCACGAAAAGCTCTTCTGCAGGGAATACGGCGACTTCATATTTTACCCCAGCAGGATTGATGAAATGAAGCGCCAGCGAGTTCTGGTGGAAGCGGCCCGGTATCTGACTACGGGGGCGAGTATTTATATCGCAGGCAGCGGCAGCGAACGTGAAGTGGGGTATTTGCATGAACTGATTGACAAGTATAAGCTGCAGGGCAAGGTTACATTGCTTGGCTACATTTCCGAAGAGGAAAAGATCGACTATTACGCGCGTTGCCTCGGGGTCTACTTCGGCGCTTTTGACGAAGATTACGGTTATATTACCCTCGAAGCGTTCTTCTCGAGAAAACCGGTCATTGTGCATTTAGATGCCGGCGGTCCTCTTGAGTTTGTTGAGCACGATTTGAACGGTTACGTGCTTGACGCTGATCCAAAAGCGGTGGCGCAGAAAATTGATGAACTGTATTCCCATAAGCATACCGCGCAAAAACTCGGGCAGTTCGGATACGAATCAATGAAGAACAAGAACATCAGCTGGGATAATGTTATAAACAGGCTGCTTGCAATATCGTAAAAGTATAACTGTCAATTTTCGAAATTAGGTGGCGCCATGGTGGAAGCAGGTAACGTTAAAAAAACTGACTACTCCGCTTTGAATGATGGATTAGTCATACATGGAAAGACAGATGATGAACTATCTAGTTATGTTCAAACGAAACTGAAGCAAAGTTCGGTGTTTGCAGAGGCCTTTTCGAATTTATTGTCTTTTAAGAGCGTATTTGAAGTGTCCTGCGGTTTAGGCACTAACTTGATTTCGTTTAAGAACAGAGGATGCGAAGTTAATGGATCTGAATATCAAATTATGCTTCAATATGTCTTGCAGGGAGTGAAAGATAGTGTTGTTGAAATGGATATTACAAAGCCGACTGCCTTTGTAAAGAAATATGATTTGGTGCTCTGTAGTGAAGTATTGGAACATATTGAAGACGATTTTATTGATAGTGCGCTCCTGAATCTGAAGACATTATCCAACGAGTACATTGCCATTACTGTTCCTCTAATTCACCCGGGATATGAATCGTGCGCAAATCATATCACGTGGGACAATAAGAATGGCAGTAAATGGTCAAGAAAGCTGACTCAGAAAGAATTGTGGAAAAATAGTGATGGAACGGTTTCCCAGGGTCATGTGACCATGGCTACCGAAAAATGGTGGGAAGACCGATTTGAAAAACAGGGATTGTACCGGGACAAGAACAAGGAATTGCTTATTATTCAGGAATTTGAACGCGGTGGGATAGCGGTTTTTTATAACATATTTGTTCTTACATTCCGCAAACAAAATTTTGTCCAGGCCGTAACAGACCACATGAGACAATTTGCTCGTGAACGACAGTGCCAGATCAAAGGCTTATTCGACAAGTGCAAGTTGACCGGGAAATGGCTCATGGCTGCGCTAAAACAAAAAATCTCGACATATTCGTCCGTGTCAGGCAGCATGGTGAAAAAGCAGTCTGCTCAGGCAGGACAGTATGCCTGTAGTTTGGCGCTCAGTCAGGTGGAGTCGAAAAGAATGACATTTAGAGCAGGGGACCTTTTTTTTGTCACCGTATCCATTCATAACAAAAGCGATAGAGCGTTCATTACCGATCCGAGCTGCAAAAACCGCATCAGAATAGGTGTTCGCTTTCGAGGCGCGTCATATAGTGTGGAAAATCTACCACAATATCTCGACCCGAAGGGATTAGGTCCGAATGAAGAAACGTATGTATCTTTCCAAATCAAATGCCCCTATAACTGCGGTACATACAATTGCGAGATATCATTGGTTGAAGAAGGAATTGCTTGGTTTTGCGATGCTGAAACCTATTCCGGCAACGTACTCCTGTTTCAGATCTCGGTCTGTTAGTGTTTGTTAAGTGAGTTGATCATCCGTTCGCTTTGCGCGGCAATGTTTGACAGAAGCGCCTGAAAATGAAAAAACAAAAACTATTATATGCGAGCCCATTTGCGCCGATGCAGAGCGGAATTTCCGACTATTCCGAACTTTTAGTTTACGGACTCAGGGACTATTATGATATAACCCTGCTGATCGATAATTATCCTCTTGCGAATAAAAAGCTCTCTGATGATTTCAAGGTGCTGAAGTTTAAAAAAAAGCTGAACTATTCAAAATACGATCAGGTGATCTATAACATAGGAAATAATCCGCATTATCATTCCTACATCTACGGACTTGCGATAAAACAGCCCGGAATCGTCATCCTCCATGATTTTGTGCTGTATTATCTGTTCGTGGGCTATTACGCAAAGCAGAACAATCTGTATGCGAAGATCTATGAACAGGAAGGGTCGCGCGGAATTCACCTGCTCAAACGCTGCGTTAAGAAGAATCCAGATCTTCTGGAATGCAAGGAGATCGCCCCGCAGCTGCCTTTGAACAACGAGATTCTGTCCCGTGCCGCCGGCATTGTGGTCCACTCCGAGTTTACGAAAAAGCTTGTGGAGGAGCGATGCCCTGGCGCCCGGGTTTACAAAATTAACATGGTGAGCATGGCATCATCGCCAGGAACTGACGGCGCTGAGTATCTGAAGACCAGATACGGAATAGGCGATGACGCAATCGTGATCGGCTCATTCGGCTACATTGCCAGCACCAAACTGAATCATATCGTCTGCGATGTGGTGAAAGAACTGAGCCAATCCCTCGGCAGAGAGGTGTATTATCTCATGGTGGGTGAAGGTGATTATGTCGACCATGAATTAGGCGGGACCATCATCAAGTCCGGCTACATTGCTAAAGATGCTTATGAAGCAATCCTGAACCGGTGCGATATCGTGGCAAATCTGCGCTATCCCAGCATGGGGGAGACATCGATCAGTCTTATCCATGCCATGGGCATGGGAAAACCCTGTCTAGTTTCGAATGATGCCTGGTTTGCAGAATTGCCGGATGACGCCGTTGTGAAAGTTGATACAGCGGATGCAAGGAAGGACTTGATCCAAAAGCTCAGCAATCTTGTGCAAAATCCCGCTGACAGAATGCGGTATGCGCGAAATGCCTGCGAATATGTCAGGGCGCAACATTCGATTCAGCATATTGCGGCATCGGTGCGGGCCATTCTTCAGCAGCATTGTAGGGAGGTTAAAAGATGATCCGGATGCGATCCCTTACGTCACTGGCAAAATGTACCTTTGGGGACGTTATCCTCGTTCTTCTCATTGCTGCGACTCTGCGGCAGTATGCCTGGATCATCAGTCACGACTTGACGGCATGGTTGGTGACCTGTGCTCTCTCCCTGGCGCTCTTGTTTATGCATCTTCATATGAAGGACGCTCCGGACAGTGAAAGGAACTCGTCTGACAAAAGGTACTTGATCTTCATATGGGTGTTGCTTGCGGTTCTATACCTCATGAGAGCCTTTTTGCCCGACTGGTCGTTCGACGTCATCGGATATCATCTCACCGCCGCGGAGAGGGCTATGCATGGCTTCCCCTATCAACCTGGCGATTTTTTCCCTTCTGGAATGGTGACCCCGCCGCCGATCCCGGAAATATTTCTGGGGATATTTCGCAGCCTCTTTGGCTATCGACTGGGCACTGCCGGAAACCTGCTGATCCTGATTTGGACGGCAGGCATTCTCGACAGATTTCTGACGGCGGTTTCTCTGTCAACTCGGAAGAAGATTATCGCGCTGGTGTTTATCGTTCTGTGCGAAAACGCATTATTTTTGCTCGATACCTACATGGTTGATCTCATAGGTTTGCCGTTGCTTCTGGAAGTGACATGGATACTGTTTGATTTCGAAAACATTTCCGCCAAGCGATACTATGTATATTACTGTATGCTCCTTCTCGGAATTGCGTTCGCATTGAAGCTTACGAATATTGCGTTTGTTATCCCGCTCATGGTATGGATGGTGATAACGCTCATTCACTATCGCAGATTATTGGACCTGTCGGTCCCCGGTCTTATCGGAACGGCTGTCCTTCTTGGTCTTGTATTCCTGGCGCCGATCCTGCCTTTTTCATTATTTATGTATTTGCAGACCGCAAACCCCATATTCCCTTTTTATAATGGTTTCTTTCAGTCCGAATATTGGCCGCTGATGAATTTCAAGGATGTGCGCTGGGGCGGAGTCACGCTGGGGAACCGACTTATCTGGCCGATCGTGGGCTCGTTTATGCCTGAACGACTGTCGGAATTGCATTCCCTTGCGAAACATTATTCCGGAAGACTGGCACTCTCGGCCTTGACCTGTTTACCTGGCCTGATTTTCGCGGATGCGCGTTTAAAACGCCTCATTATCGTTTGGTTTGCCGGAAGCATTCTGTGGAGTTTTTCTACAGGATACGCCCGGTATGCAGTATATTTGGAAGTCCTGGGAGGTCTGATCATCGTGCTCTTCCTGATAACATTACAGGCCAGGAACAGTGTGTATTCCCAGGTATCTCAGAAAATATTCCGTGTTGTTTCCGCCGTCTTGATTTTAGCATGTGTCTATCAATGTGTCTGGGCGCTGAAACTGACGTCACGATTCGACTGGTGCTGGAGGCCTACGATTTTCCAGGCCGGAAAAGCGCATGCGAAGAATATGCGCTTTTTGTTTCTTGATAGAAATCTGGCGGACTTTTTAGACGACAGGACGAGGGACTTGGTGGCGACCGCAGATGCTTGGGCTGTGGCAAGTCCGGCTACCAGCGGTTACGCGTCACAGATCAACCCAAAAATTCCTATGATTAATATCGATGAAGACACGTTTTTTGTTACCCCTAAGGCGCGTGAAAAGTTCGCCGAAAAAATGACGTTATTACAACAAAAAAGAATATTGACGATTTGCGATGAAGATAAGCTGTCTCTTTGCACGGGAAATATTCTCAAGCGTGGCTTTACGGTTCGTGAACTGACGAATATACCCCTGTCGTATTACGGGCAGGATACTATCGGCTACGTCTTTTCTCTGCAACAAAAAGACGAACCTAATCCCGATGCCGCGCTTGATTTGACCAAGACACTGCCGACAGGTCCACTGCCCGATGTCGCATTCAATGCCAAAATATCCTTAAAATCAGTTGTAATCAAATGCAAAAGAGATGTATTATTTTCGGTGCCCGTTTCGATCAGGAATGCCAGCACCTATGGATGGCCGGCATTGAAAACATCGGACACTATAAATGCAGTCGCAATTTCGTACCATATTTTTGACGCCGACAACAAATTGGTTGTTGCCGATGTAATGCGAACTTCACTCCTTTATGACGTAAAGCCCGGTCAAGGAATCGAGCAGAATGCAATTGTTCGATCACCGGGAAAACCAGGGAGCTATGTTGTTGAAATTGATATGATCCAGGAAGGTGTAGCGTGGTTTGCAGGCAAAAAGAGTATGACCGCGAGGTGCCGGATAACCGTTTTATGATGCGGCACGATGCTTTAATGTTATAATCACGCGTCCTGATGGTTTGTGCTCGATAGTGAGCCTTAAATAAATTTTGCAAGGTGCGGCGCGGGCGAAGATCTCGGTCGGGTTTATTGTCGGAGGGAGTTAAAAATGAATAGCACATCATCATCTATTGCCGTCATACTTCCCGCTTTTAATGAAGAAATGACCATAGACGGCACGATTCAGTCTTTTTTTCGTGAATTGCCCGGCGCACGCATCATCGTCGTCAACAACAACTCTCAGGACAGAACAGCGGTCGTTGCCCGCGAATCGCTCACGCGTCTCGGCGCTTCCGGCATGGTGATCGATGAAGAGCGACAGGGAAAGGGCAATGCGGTGCGACGAGCCTTCACGGAGGTTAACGCCGATATTTATGTGCTCTGTGACGCCGATCTCACCTATCCTGCGGCCCGGGTGCATGATCTTATTCAGCCGATCGCGCAAAACCGCGCCGATATGGCTGTCGGTGACCGCCGTTCGGGCGGCCATTATAAAAATGAAAACAAGCGAGAATTTCATAATTTCGGGAATGAGCTGGTAAAATACCTTATCAATAAACTGTTTCGCGCGGATTTGGCCGATATCATGAGCGGCTACCGGGTATTCAGCCGTAAATTCGTCAAGAATTATCCGATCATGGTGGAAGGATTTCAGATCGAAACGGATATGACGCTTCATGCGCTGGACAAACGTTTTCGCATTGTCGAAATTCCGGTCGAATACAAGGACAGGCCATCCGGCAGTTTCAGCAAACTGAATACGTTTTCAGACGGTGCAAAGGTCCTTTTTACTATAGCGCAGATTCTCCGCTACTATCGGCCGCTCCTTTTTTTTGGGGGAATGTCGCTTTTGTTTGGGCTTATGGGTCTTGCTGCAAGCGCGCCGGTTTTTCTCGATTGGATACGATTTCGGTACATATATCATGTTCCCCTGGCAATATTGGCTGCAGCGTTGGAAATGGTGGCTGTAATGTCCTTAAGCGCCGGCCTACTTCTCGATTCTATCGCGCATCAGCACAAAATGGATTTTGAACAGGCACTCTTACATGCTGACGAAAATAATTGATCAAAGTCGCATTGCGTTCCAAGGAAATTTCTCACAAGCACAAAGAATAATGTTTGAAAACGGTTCGAGGATGACATGAAGAATGCAGACGAATTTTGCATTACCACAGACCAGCAAATCATGGACCTGGCGGTTAACTATAGCGCCATGCTGTATAGCCTTATCGCACCGCATTTGCATGGTGATGTCCTGGAAATCGGGTCAGGAATAGGCAATTTTACTAAGAAGATCATCGACCTTGATCAAGTCCGTTCCGTAACCTGTTCCGAGATCAGTTATGATTGCCTTGCAGAGTTTAAACGAACGGTGTTGCCGATGGAGAACGGTTCCAAAGTCAGGCTGTATGAAGGGGATTTTAACGAAAGCGATCTGTCGGAGCAGTTCGATTTTATATTTTCCTTCAATGTACTGGAGCACATCCAGGAGGACCGTAAAACCATCAGTTTGATAAACCGGTATCTCAAACCCGGAGCTCGTTTAGTGTTGTATTTGCCGGCCATGAACTGTATTTACGGAAGCCTTGACCGGGAGCTCCAGCACTATCGCCGTTATAATAAATCGATGATGAGGGTTCTATTCGATGGTTTTCCGCTCCAGGTGGAAAGAATAAAATACTTCAACTCCATCGGCGCGTTGGGATGGTTCTATACGAACCGTATTTTGAAACGGCGCTCTCAATCGCCGGAAATGGTCCAGTTCTATGACCGATATGTATTCCCGACGATGAACACTGTGGAGAAACTACTCCCGACTTTTTTTGGAGCTAATCTGCTGATAGTTGTTAAACGAAAGGAATAAATGTGCGACACTTTTTCACTCTACTGCACGCGTCGATCTGCATCATCAGGCGTGTATTTGATAATTAAGGAATGATCGTCAAGGCCGACAATAATGGTCTGCGTCAAGTGAACCATATGAACCGAAGTTTGAGCTTGCTGCTATGTAATTGCGGATACGCAGAAATGTTTACGATGCAAATCATCTTAATGACAGTGGGCCGATGAGTTCTCCTGAGAAACGACAAATAGCCGCTAAGCCTGTATCACACCAATTCATCCTTTTCCTGATTAATGGTAGCATTCTGGGGCTTGTTGCCTGGGCTGTCCAGCAAGGAATATTTAATCTCATGGGAGGGATTACTGGCGCCGAATATGCGTTTGCCGCAGTCATATCATACCCTCCGTATGCTATTCAGCGGCGCCATATATTTGCTCAATCAGGAAGATTTCCGCGGTTTGTATTCGTTAAATTCATTATCATGGCGCTGGTTAGTCTTCTTTCGCCGGTGATGCGCTGGGGTGTGTCATGCTTTTTGGGTGGGTTGTGGGGTAATCGCGTAGGATTTATTGCAGCGGCGCTCGCTGTGGCGCCTGTGTCCTTTATTCTTAATCGCGTGTGGGTATTTCAAAACAGTAATTGATTATAGTTTTTCTGGAGGGTGGTCATGGTTGCTGTTTGGAACCGATTTCTGAAAGCTATTTCAGACCTGCGCATCGTACTGGCCCTGCTTGCTATCGCTTACGCCCTGTCTTACCTCATGCACCCTGGCATGCCGGGAAACCAGCCGGCGTCCCCCTTAGGCTGGTGGGGGTGGTACGACCAAGGGGAATATCTAAAATCCGCCAATGCGCTTGCCCATTATGATTTATCACCGGCAAAACATTTTTATCCGCCACTCTATCCGCTGTTAGGATCGTTGTTCATCCACAAGATGGCTCATAATCCCTTCTTACTTGTTAATCTCGCCAGTTTCCTGTTTTTTGCCGCTGTATTTCTTTTACTGGCGAGTAAGTATGTTACCAAACCGATTGCTTTTGGACTTTTCACAATGTCGGTGCTCTTGACCGGTCACATCATGGAAAATTTCGTTATTCCCTGGACTACGACCGCAAGCGCCGCATTGATTTCGATAGGGATCTACGGTTTGCTGCGAATGACCTCTCATGACGGGGAACGGAGCGATGACTACAGGCCCCCTTCAATGCTTGCTTCTTTCAGTATTTCACTGGCACTCGGATTGATCACGCCATTGCGACCGCTGGACAGCCTTGTTGGCGGCATCATCTGGATAAGTTTTCTATGGAGTATATGGCGCAAGGCGAACCGCGCTGTTGCGCGCCGCACTGTACGCATCGGATTGTTCATTGCTTGTTTTTGCGGTATCCTTATCGGTCCCGCGATATTTCTGGGATTCAATCGGATTGTACAGGGTTCGATCTTAGGAGGCTATATCCAGGCCGCAGGGGCGAACGGCTACTATACTGCCGATCTGGCTGAAAAATTCGTTTCAATTTTTATTGACGGCTATACTCTGTACCTAGAACCACATGCAGGGCTTTTAGATCATTATCCGTGGCTGTTGCTTTCGCTTGCGGGGATCATATTTGTTCTCGTGCGCGGTGACTTGGTTCTGCGGACGGTCGCGTTTGCCATTTGCGCGCAATTCATATTATATCTTCCCTATGGAGATTTATTGCCGACCGGCCTGTGGAGATACCTGAACATTCATTATTTCAAATGGACCTTTCCCTATTTAGCGCTTTTTGCATGGCTGATCGCGGCATTCCTGGTCCGCGAATGGGGTCGTAATAAGAAGAAAACCATAGTTTGGATCGGTGTAATTGCGACATCAATGATGCTGCTCTTGTCGCTCAGGGTACAGGTAGATTTTAAAACAATAGCGTCGACGACAGATTCCGCATCGGGCGTGAGAAAAACCGCGGAACTCTTTTCATTCCAGCTGAGCGCTGATGAAACGGATTTGATCGATGTGACTGGTTTGCAGGGCGGTTGGCGAGAAAAATATTTCGGCGAACACAAACTGTGGGCCGATGGCAGAGAACTGTTTAAATACCGTGATTTCAGGGTACTGCCCACGCCCACGGGAGTACGGATTCTTTTTATCCGTCCCCTTCGCGCGACATCGATCGTTTTCCAGCCCGATGAACGCTTGCACCGGACTGGTCTTGAAATAAGCGCACTTGCAGGATCGTACCATTTTATTTTGGGCGTTCCGATGCCTTTCTGGAAAAGCGAGAACGCGTTTCCTTCTCGAAGATACGTCTTGGGTGAGGTGATTGATTTTACTGATAATGGGAACAGCACCATGTATGCGAGAGCGGGCTGGTCGGGTCCCGAGTCGTGGGGCAGATGGACTGACGGCAGAAAATCCATCGTTCGCTTGCGGCTTGATCAGCATCTCTCGAAGCCGCTTGTACTGGAAATGGAATCGGCTGCTTTTGTCAGACCCCAGCATCCTGTGCAGCGAGTGGAGGTTTATGCCAATAATATTTTTCTCGGAAAGCGAGAATTCAACCTGGACCAAGGGGCACAAAATCCGAGCAGGATGACATTTGAATTGCCAATCCATGCTGTAGGGGATAACGGCGAAATACAGCTGCTTTTAAAGATTCCTGATGCTGTTTCACCCCGCAAACTGAAACTGAGCGACGATAACCGCAAACTCGGGCTGGGCCTTGTCTCGCTGAGGTTGGCACAAGCGGATAAATAGGTACGATCGCGGTCCGTTGCACGCCGGATTATTGTTCTTCCCTCTGCATCGCATTATGGAAGCTGG
>Ga0184631_10000313_pt1 | contig 10763 bp, 12 predicted proteins | sample PLM4_90_b1_FD_133160 | JGI IMG/M metagenome (GOLD analysis project Ga0184631, IMG submission 133160) | Groundwater sediment microbial communities from an aquifer in East River, Colorado, USA - PLM4_90_b1 | ecosystem: Environmental > Terrestrial > Soil > Riparian zone | place: USA: East River... | reverse complement strand
CGGGGCATGAGCCCTTCTCTCCGAGCCGGAAGCCGGGGCGGAGCCTGGCCCGGAGGGCAAAGAGGGGTCACCTGCCTGCGCGAAGCCCCGCCTTCCAGAGCCTTGTGCGGCGGACAGGCGCTTCGGCGAAGGCAGGGGGGAGATTTTATTATTGTGGAGCCCCACGGCCATAGCCCGTGGCACCCTACTTCACGCCCCAGCGGGGCGACATCTCCCGTCTAACGTCAGGACGCATTCATCCACGGGCATCCCGCCGGAAGCGGGACTGCTGCCGGGGTGAAAAGGTCACAAAGACCCGAAATAAAAAACCCACCAGCTTATTTGAAACTGGTGGGTTTTTGTATAAAGGCACCCTATTGGTGACACTCTCAATGATTTATCAGACTAATGGGAAGACTTTTTTGAATATCTTTAAAATGCTCATCAAGTGTAAAAATTTGACAACTGTTCTCCTGAGCTATCACAGCAATATAACAATCGGTTAAATTGACAATTTTCCCTTTCCTTTTCAAATTGAACGAAAGGTCTCCTGCCTTAAACCATGTATCCTCGGTTTGATCAATAATGTTAAAAGCCTCCACGAAATCCCTAATGATGGAAACCTCTCGTTCTGATTTAGCACCTTGAATCAATTCAGCTATAACAATTTTGGGAACGTAAACTTCTTTTTTTGAAAGGATTTCATCAACTTTATTCGAGAGGGTTGAGGATCTGTTTCTGAAATATTCTATCCAAACCGAAGTGTCAATCAATATTCTCTCAACGTTCATAATGCCTTATTTGATGTGCCGTAAGATCGAATTCCAATTTTCCTTTCATTGATTTAATCCGTTCAATCTTTTTCCTTTTAAGGTATTCCTGGACAGCCAATCTCACGGCGGTAGCCTTACTTTTTGCCCTTGTTTCTTTGACTAAGTCATCCAAGATTTCTTTCTCAATTGTAACGGTTGCCCTCATTAGGTAAACTCCATTATGCTACTAATCGGTCTATGCCCTCTTGCCCTCCCTTTACAAAAGGGAGGAATTCCCCTCTTTGGCAAAGAGGGGTTAGGGGAGATTTTCCAACAATATGTCTTTTCAATTATGGACCCTTAGTAGTCTCATTGTTCACTATATGTTAACAAAAAATTTGTTTTTGTCAAGCATTTATTATGCATTAAAATTAATTGATCTTTTGTGCATTATCAAATCACATACCCCTCCCTCCCTCTCCCCTTGGAGACTGTGTCGTAATGTTATTGCGAGGGAGTAGAACGACCGAAGCTCAGAGATTGCCACGCCTGCGTGCCCTGCCTTCGTCCCGCAGGGCGGGACTTCGCGCAGGCAGGCGTAACGCACTTCCGTGTGCAGGCACGCTCCCTTTGGTCGCTCGCAATGACAAAAAGGGGATTACGACACAGTCTCGGGGGGGAGAGGGGAAGGCCTCCGGCTCGGAAGAGCCTCTGGCTCGGAGAGGTGAGGGGGAATTCAATGCAGTGTTGAGTGTTGAGAAAAATTGGCGCGCTTTGCAGTTGCAATAAAAAACCCACCAGTTCAAATGAGCTGGTGGGTTTTTGGTGAAAACTTTTTGTGGTTTAAATTTAGATCTTCGATATCCTCCATGAAGCCATCCCAATTGCACTCATGGCTATGCCGAGCAATATCAGGATTCCGGGTTCGGGAACGCTGACATCCACCATCCCGGTGTTTCCTGTTTGGCCGCTAATCATGTCAGCAGCGAAGATGTAACCGTTATTCGGATGGGTCAAATCGGCAATCGTCGCGTTGGCAACAGTGAACACAATAGGGCCGTGGCGTCTATCAGTTCCACCCTTCTCTTGAATGGTAATGAAGACCCCGAAATCCCAATACCCGGTCCCGTCCGCATGTATTCCCCCTATTGTCCCGCCGGTTGCAGTCAAGCCCGAACCGCTGATATCCACCAGGGCGACTCCGAATCCGGCCCCGTTGAAAAGGAAGTTATTTTCGCTTCCAGAACCCGTCCGCACGAAATCGTTAGTACCATTCAAAGTCACTGTGACAAGGACACCCCCCGACCCATTCTCCGCCAGCGCCACTGTGCCAAACGGCGGCGTTCCAGCACCGCCCGTCATATGGTCGCTGGTGAGGGAATAGATCATATCTGCCTTAGAGATCGCGGGGTAAAACAACAAACATAAAACTCCTGCGAGAACCAAGATCGCCTTTGTTGTCTTCATTTTTGTTTCCTCCTTATAGAAATTAGTTCTAAGAATTTTAATGCATTATCCGTACCATTTTTGTCATGGTTATAACTCATTGTAATTAAATGTATTTTCATTTTGAGCATTTTTAATAAAATCTAAAAATTGTAGGGTTTTCCGACGATAAAAACAGTTTAAATAGTGTTAAGTGTTGAGTGTTAAGAAAATTCATATAAAAACAATTAGTTATGAAAATGATTTTAACGCAACGGAAAATTCAAAATTGTAGGGCTTTTCCGACAATCCAACAGTGTTAAGTGCCCAGTGTTAAGTGTTAAGTGTTGAGTGTTGCGGTGCTGCGGTTACTTGGGTTTGTTGGGTTGCTTGGGTAATTGAGTTACTTGAGTTTATTGGGTTTATTGAGTTAATAAGTTAATAAGAATAAGTGCTGTGGTGTTAATAACTGCCTTTATTTTTACCCCGTTAGAAAGCCGCAGCATTTATGCTGGGGGTGGTGGAAATACCTGCAAAAGCAGGAGCATCAGCTCCTTATTGAGGGCGGGGTTAAAGCCCTGCACTTTCTAACGGGGTTTACTTTCCTCTATCGCTTTAAGAATCCCCTCTATCTTCTCTTTAAGTGGTGGTAAGCTATCTTTTGCGGCCCCCCAGACAATATCCCAATTCACCCCAAAATAAAAATGGATAACTTTGTCCCGCATTCCAGCGATTTCTTTCCACTGGATACTCTTATATTTTGCCTTCAGGGTTTTTGAGATGTTCTTAACCGCCTCGCCGATGATTTCAAAGTTGCGCACCACCGCATCCTGTGTTTCCATTTTCTGTATGAAATCCGCATAACTTAATTCTTTCGTGTAAAACTCGATTCTCTTTATGGCTTCGATAATATCAAGTAAAAATTCTCTATCCCCCCTTTTAGGCATAAACAGTACTCCTTTTTATTTCTTCCTTAACATGGTTTATCCTAATACTATCGACGCCAGCCGGGGTGAGAATTTCTACCTTTTTCCCAAAAAGGTTTTCTAAGAAAGAGGAAAGTCCCATAAAATTTTCAATCGACGGTTCTTCAAAATCCACAACCAAATCTATATCGCTTCTATCCTCTTGCTCACCTCTTACAAAAGATCCAAAAAGCCCGATTTCTCTGACTTTGTATTTCAATAAAGTATCTCTGTGCTTTCTTATGGCATCAAGTATTTCATCCTTTGTTAAAGCCTTCCTTCTTTTTTTCATCTCATACCTCTATAAGGGGGAACTCATAAAATGTTAGAAATAGGCCCTCAGACTTCAATGTGTAAGAGTCTAAATAAATCAAAATGTATTGTCAAATTATTTATCCGACCCAACCAATGTTAAGTGCCCTTCGACAAGCTCAGGATGGTGTTGAGTAACGAATTGTTACGGGTTACGTGTTAACCAGTTAGCGAGTAGTCTTAAGTCCTCGACCAGTTTTCACTCAACCCCCTCCCTCACCCCCCCCCTTGGAGACTGTGTCGCAATGAGAGAAATGCCATGTTTGTCATTCTGAACCCTTCGCCTTTGTCATTCTGAGCGAAGCGAAGAATCTTGTTAATTAGCTCAGGATAAACTCCGTGAAGAATCTCAGAGAATCAATAGGTTACAAAATAGAGATTCTTCGGCTATCGCCTCAGAATGACATTACAACACAGTCTCTTGAGGGGGAGGGCCGTGGGGAGAACGATGAAAGAATGGAATTACAAAAAGCCCACCGGTTCTATGAACGGGTGGGCTTTTTGTAAGAACTTTTTGTGATTCAAATCTTAAAGCTTACGTAACCGCCATGAAGCCGCTCCGATTGCACTCATCGCTATGCCAAGTAAAATCAAGATTCCTGGTTCGGGGACGCGGACCAACTGATCTTGAGCAAGCGTTTCAGTCCCTGGAACCGTTAAGTTCAAAACAGCCACAGGATAATACCCATCGTTATTCTCCGTGTAGTTGGGGACCAATTTGACCTGGGTACTGAATGTGCCACCAGGGTCACTATAACCCGTTTCCCCCTCAAGCCACCAGATTGTCCTCTGGAGTAAGTCGGCCGAAGCTATGCGATCAGCACCTGGCGTGTAATTGTATCCTGTTAGCACACCCCTTGCAAACTGGTCATACAGCCATGCAGTACCAACAGAAATTGGGTCACCATTTGGTGAATTATTACCCATTATGGCCTTAGAGTTTATCACGGCGTTGTAAGTGCCTGGAATTGTTACAAATTCTCCTGTCTCCAGGCAGAACGTCTCAAAACCTAATTTATGATACCGGTTATCTATTAATGTCGAGGAAACGTAACCGGATACACCCGGCAAGTCTGAAGGTGCGATGTTGAACTCGCCCCCATTTCCAGAGTAATACCCCACTATGCGATCTATCGTGATCGTAAAAGCCCGAACATCAGGCGTCACAATAATTAACAATCCCAAAACCAAACAAACTGTAAACATCATTTTTTTCATAATTTGCCCCCTTCAAGACGATTTTGAATAACATAATGCGAATTTCATGCCATTCACAAAGTCTATTTAAGATTTAATATAAGCCTTTGATATTAAAACTAAATTTAAATTAACAATGCAATTCATGAATGGTTATTATGGTTGAAATTGTAGGGTTTTCCGACGGTAAATATCGAGAAAAAATATTTCTACTCAAAGCCAACACGAAATGTGAATAAAAAAACAATTAGTTATGCGTAGTGTTTACACGATTTTACAGGTTGTCCGGTTTCCCCTACAAAAACACCAGGAATAATGGAATGCTGGAACATTTAAACACTGGAACATTGGAATACTGGAATAGTGGAAATTTGGGAAAGAACTTGAATCTAGGAAACCTGGAATAATGGAATGCTGGAATAGTGGAATAATTGTCCGTGATCTGATTGCCGCACCTATAACTGCCGATACACTTCTGCATCGTTGCGCTTCCCGACGAGAATGAGCCGGAGCGTGTCTCCTTGCACATCGTAAATGATCCGGTATTCTCCTACATCGTTTCGCAGGAAGGGATATCCTCGCAGTTCCTTCGAGTCATGAGGTCTCGGGTTTTCGAGCAAGGCGAATACCTTTTTCATTATCTGCCGGAATTGTTTGGGCGGCAGGTCGTCCAAAAACTTCTGCGCTTTCTTGCTAACGAGAAGTTTTAGCATCGAGTTTTCTCTTTAACCATGTCTGGGTATCTTTTCCTGTCACAAAACCTTCCTCGACCGCTTTGCGGGCCTTCTCACCCCAATAGCGATCCTCAATCTCGACCAGCCGCTGATATTCTGTGATCGACATCATAACTGCCACGGGCCTGCCTTTCTTTTCGATAGCGATTGGCTCGGTCATGGCTGTTTCCAGCATCTGACCAAACTTGTTTTTTACATCAGTTGCCGCTGCTTCCCGCATGGGCCCTCCTTTTGGCTATTTTGCCTATTTTAGCTAAAATATACACCACGATAGTTCACCTGTCAAGAATTTATTCTTAACGTGTAACTCGCAACTCGTAACTTGCAACGGTTCTTGTCTTTTAACCCGCAACTCGTAACTCGTAACGGTTCTATTCTTTTAACCCGTAACTCGTAACATTCTTTGTCTTTTAACCCGCAACCCGTAACCCGCAACCTGCAACTTTTCTTTGTTTTCTATTACTTTTCATTCTTTCTTGATTCCCAATTTCTCCATCAACTCATAAAGAGTCGTACGGTGAATGCGTAGTTCTTCTGCCGCCTTGGTTATGTTTCCCTTGTTTCTCGAAAGCGCTCGAAGGATTAAATCTCTCTCAAATCCTTCTCGCGCTTCCTTCAGTCCGTTGCCTTCATACCTGGCATACTGGGAAACCAGCTCAAGATCTTGGGGAGTTATTTTTGAGCCTTCAGCCATGATGACAGCCCGCCTAATCCTGTTTTCAAGTTCCCTGACGTTTCCTGGCCAGTTATGATTTTTAAGCAATTGAACAGCCTGCGTTGTAAATCCTTTAATTTTCTTTTTATTCTCGGTTGAATACCTATGCAAAAAAGAAGTTGCGAGGAGCATAATGTCTCCTTTTCTTTCGCGAAGAGGCGGTAAAGCAATGGCAACCACTCCAAGACGGTAATAGAGATCCTCACGGAATCGACCCTCCCTTATTGATTCCATCAGGTCCCTATTGGTGGCTGCCATAACGCGCACATCTACAAATATTTCTTCTCTTCCTCCGACCGTCTCGATAAGGTGTTCTTGAAGGAAACGAAGCAATTTCACCTGAAGGGATAGAGACAGTTCTCCAATCTCGTCCAGGAAAAGAGTTCCACCCTGTGCTGTTTCAAAACGGCCCTTACGCTGAATGTGAGCGCCCGTAAAAGCGCCTTTCTCGTGGCCGAACAATTCACTCTCCAGCAAACTCTCTGGGATAGCGCTACAGTTGATCACGGTGAAGGGACTCGTTTTCCGCGTGCTCAATTGATGTATGGCCTTTCCTACCAACTCTTTGCCGGTGCCGCTCTCTCCCGTTATTAGAACCGGTACCTCGGTCGCTGCCACTTTTCGAATCAATGCAAAAACCTCCTGAATCTCCGGACTCGCCCCCAGCATGGTTGCAAATGGCTCGCCATTGGACTGAAGCTGTAATTCCCGATTTTTGCGTTCCAGTTGGGAAACATAAAATGCTCGCTGAAGCACTACCTTGAGCTCGTCTATTTGAGTCGGCTTGCAGAGGAAATCATATGCTCCCTGTCCGATCGCTTTCAAAGCATGATCCTTCTCCCCCTGGCCTGTAATGACAATTATCTTGGCGAAGCCATCGTGCGAAAGCATCTCATTCAGTGCGGCAAAACCCTCTCTCACTTCAGAGGGATAGGGCGGCAAGCCGAGATCAAGGGTCACCACGGAGGGGGTTTCTCGTTTGAAAAGGTCCATGGCCGTTACTCGGTCTTCTGCCAAGAGGATCTCGTAGTCCTGAGATAGAACCCACTTCATCGGAGTACGAATAGCCTCATCATCCTCCACGATCAAGAGTTTGGGTTTTTCCATAACGTTGCGGGTTACGAGTTACGAGTTACGGGTTACGAGTTCAAAAGTCCTTTCGTGAATTCCACTCTTTTTCTACATAGTTGATGAACCTATTTATTTTGCCTCCCAATCCTTCATAAGAATCAAGGAGTGGTTTAACTATTGAGGCGGTATCATTGTGTGTATCTTTCAGGAAGCCCAAATGCAGGATGGTCTCATCGCAAGAAGCATGGGCGTAAACAAGAAACTTGATGAATTCCGCCTTATATTTTTTTCTTCCATATCCCTCTGCAATGCAAGAAGTGATCCCCTTAGAGGATTTTCTTACTTGGCTACCTTCTTCATACATCTCGTATCGAGGAAGGGTCAATGAAAATCTATGAACCTCCACCGCCAAATCATAAGATAGTTTGTAGATCTCCAGGTCTCTGTAGCTTTTCATGGTGTCAACAAAACATTAGTTTCGGGTTTCGAGTTACGGGTTTCGGGTTTTGAATTTAACTGCGAAATCTCTTGAACCTGAAACTCGCAAGTGCGATTTAAATATCATTAACCCCCAACCGTCGTTTTAACATCTTTAACCCGCTAACTCGTTAACCCGCAACGCGTAACCTGTAACGGTTCTTGTCTTTTAACTCGCAACCCGCAACGCGAAACTCGTAACATGAACCTCTATAACTATTCATTTTCCCGCAAGGGGTAAGAACACCTTAAATGTACTACCTTTGTCAGGTTCACTCTCGACTTCGATTTTTCCTTTGTGGGCTTCGACGATCATCTTGCTCTGGTAAAGGCCGATGCCGATCCCTTGCTTTTTGGTGGTCTTGAAGGGACGGAAGAGAGACCGCTCCACGAATTCCCTCGACATTCCGCATCCGGTGTCACTGACCGAAAAGATCGCCCAGCCACTTCGTTCTTCGGTGGTGACGCGGATTTCTCCTGCGCTGCCTACCGCTTCATTGGCGTTGAGAATCAGATTGGTCATCACTTTCTGAATCTGCTCCGTATCGACCATCAGATGAGGCAGTGGCTGAAGATCGGTAAGCAATTTGACCTTTGAATCCCCATTGAGGCAGAAGACCGAATTCTTAACGAGGTCATTGAGGTCCGCCTCGACCAGATTCAACTCGACTTTCTTGCCCAACGGCGAGAGTTGATTGCACATTTTGTTGATTCTGGTGACGTTTTGCTGCATGATTTTCAGCGCATCCTGACGAAAATCAGGGTTCTCAAAATGAACAGGCAGACCTTGAATGGTCAGCGATAGGGAGGAAGCCAGATTCTTCAGATCGTGCATCATAAAGGCGGAAACGGTCTGAAAGGCCTCGGCTTCTTTGACCTCGCGTAGGCGTTCCGAAAGTTGAAGATTGAGCAGCATGCTTGATGTTTGATCAGCAATCGTCTTGAAAAGGTCAAAATCGGCAACCGCAAAAGGTTCTTTTGCCACCCGCTCATCAAGGGCCAGTAATCCAATGAAACGACCGCCGGCTGTTAACGGAGCACAGTAGCGAATTCGAGCCTCTTTAAGAAAATCGGGATTAATCTTTTCGAAGTCTCCTATCCCGTTCTCCTTTGAGTCGATAAGATCGACGGCTGTCTGCTTCTCACGCATGGCGCGAATCAGTTCTTTTCCCTCTCTTTTTAGTGACTCAATGCCTTTTGCTTGAATATCGGTTAACACGGTCGAGGCGCCCAGAACAAGAACTTCCTCCATCTCATCCACAAGCCACAGGCTAACGCAAAGCGCTTCAAAGGTCATGGAAAGCTTTTTTACGATGGCCGTGCAGAGCTCCCTGATTTCAATCAAGGACGTGGTCGCCTGGGTAAGGTCTGTCAATTCCTTGCGATAGTCGTATTTTGATCTCTTCAGATGGATACCAATGAATCGTTTTAATCTTCTCCGAAATCTATCGGATAGGAGGATGATGGACAATCCCAAAAGCGCGAGAAAGACAAGGAATGCATTGAGATAGAGAGACGACTCTACGTCTAAATAGCGTATCAACCTGGCCAGAACCCCGATGGTCAGAAGATAAATTCCGGTGAGGATGACCGTGAAAGATCTGTAAAGAAAGGAATGGGAAGGGTAAAATTCCAGCTTAAACGAACCTGCGCGAAGAACGGACCTGAGGATGAGTGCATCGGCAATCAGGAGCGCTCCAGCATTCACCACCAACAGGCCAGTATTTAACGCCTGAAACAGCATGGTCTGGCTGGCTGTATAGATCTGAATCCCGAAAATAGCTCCAACTCCAAGAACCATGTACTTTATTTGCCATCGCATATGGCCTACGGATGCCCGGAGCGTCTTTTCCAGGTTCATCAGGATCAGAACAGCGCTCACTAAGAGACAGAGATGGAAAACATAACCTGGCTTCCCGAGACGAATCAGCCACACAAGAGAAGAATCCAAAACGGGCTCACCGATAAAGAAAGACTTCTGGAAAAAGGTGGAAAGAGCCAAAGGAACGACAAAGACAGCGAGAACAACCCACCGCCATCTCGAAAGAACTTCTTTATAATTTGCCCTTGCATAAGTTAGAGCGAAGAGGAGCCAGACGCCCGGCAAGAAGGATGTCATGATCAATCTGATGTGTTGCCAGTAGATTATCTCTGCAAAAAGAGAGGTCCTTAGCCCAACCCCGATGGCTGCAGCTTCAAGCGCAAGGAGAACCATTCCGGCAGCGAAGATGCGATGGACAAAGGACCGCCGGTCCTGGAAGATTACAAGAACAGCCAGGCCAACACTAAAGGCTGCGGTAATGAATGGAAGAATCGAAAAGAAATTCATAAGTGAAAGGTTAAACCATGTCGCATGTTACGGGTTACGGGTTACGATTATACAAAACCAATGACTAAATGAACAATAATAAAAAATGTTTAAAGTGTCGAGTGTTGCCTCCGGCTCGGGCGCCGCCCCAGCTTCCGGCTCGGAGAGTCCTCCAGCTCCGAGAGAGGGGCTTCTGCCCCGGAGGGAGAGCCTCTGGCTCGGAGAGAGTGTTTAGTGTCGAGTGTTGAATTTTAAGTGTTAAGTTTTAAGTTATGTGTGTTAAGTGTTAATCTTCTTGTTAAACTTTAAAGTCTATTCTTTCCATTTAAAATTCAAAAATCACATTTCAATAATGGATAAAGTCAGTGCTGCGGGGCTGCGCGTTACTTGGTTAGTTACTTTGAGTTTATACTTCACTTGCCGATTCTTTTTAACCTGTAACTTGCAACCTGCAACAAGGTTTTTCCATCATTGCATTGCTCCATTTTTCCATTATTCCATTATTCCTCTCTTTTAGGTCATTTACCTCTAACCTCCAACCTTTATCCTTTATCCTTTATCCTTTATCCTCAGTCCTCAGTCCTCAGTCCTCAGTCCTCAGTCTTTAGTTCTCTATCATCATTCCTAACACTCTTTTTCTCGCTTCGTCTCAGCATCCACAAAATGGGCGTCAACATCGCGAGGGCAACGATAAAAAACGGGATCCCTCCACTTTTGTGGAGCTCACCATATAAGATTCTTTGATCTATATAAATCCCCAACAAGGAGAGGGTTACAATGCGCATCCCGTTTTTAAGAATAGTAATGGGAATGACAGATAAGACGAAT
>Ga0184631_10000312_pt1 | contig 10766 bp, 8 predicted proteins | sample PLM4_90_b1_FD_133160 | JGI IMG/M metagenome (GOLD analysis project Ga0184631, IMG submission 133160) | Groundwater sediment microbial communities from an aquifer in East River, Colorado, USA - PLM4_90_b1 | ecosystem: Environmental > Terrestrial > Soil > Riparian zone | place: USA: East River... | reverse complement strand
TTTGCTGGATTTTTTAAAAGCCAGTTCGGATCCAAAACTTGTCACCTTACTAGAATTCTAACTACTGTATAATTTTTATATAAAGTAAAATATTTGACATTTTTTGACAAAAGCTGATAATTACTGAGAGCCAGACCGAGACGGGTCAATTTGGTATAATAATTTAATTTAAACTGTTAAGGCAGTACTAATAGAGGAATTATCGTGTCAGGAATCGGACGTTGAGGCTTTGCTTGCAAAAGAATCAACCAATAGACCGTTTTCAACGATACTGGAACGCGCAAATCTTTCATTTTGCTGATAGAAAATCAGCCTCCGGTCTGGAGGCAAACACGCCGGGGAAAATCCCCGGCTTTTTATTTAATTTACATTTTAATTACCTCTAATATGTAGAGCACCTATTAATTTAAAAACTAAAAAAAGAAGGGCGGATTTGCTCCGCCCTCTTTGGTACCGCGCAGGTACCACCTCTTATGCTACGCGCCTTCTTTGCCGGTGAGGATAACCCCGTGCCCGACGTCCGCCATGAGTACACGCACCTTTGCATGTCTCAACATAGCTATCACCTCTCTTTCCGCCCACAGAATGAACTTTCAAAATATTACAAAAAATAATATTTTTTATCAAGTGTATCAATTTAATTTTTTAAAAACACACTTTATTAGAGACCTAGTAAAATAAAAACACCTTTAAGGTGTTTTTATTTTTAAAATTATCATTAATATTTTCTTACATTACCAAAAATCCCATCAGTTTATAAACAATCATTGCGGGCCAGATAATAGCCTTTAAGACGCCGAGGACGCCCATCCAAAAAGTATTGGCAAGTTGGATATAATAAACAGCGGCGCCGATAAAGGCCAAAAAGTAGATACATGATGTGCTCCCGCATTTCATGCCCCTCCCCTTGCCGCATTTTTTCATGAATATTTCTTTGCAGGTTTTTGCGCTGCATTCATTGCAATGACCGGAATTTTCTTCGTGACTGTGATTATGATTTATGTTTTCCATAACTAAATTATACAATAATTCAAACATAAATTAAAAGTGGATAACAAGTTTGAATATAATGCAAATCATTTTTAGGAATTTTGTTGTATAATTTTAAAAAGGATTTTAGATTCTTCGCGGAGCTCAGAATGACAAGCCCTTCGACAGGCTCAGGGAATAATACTGGATTCCCGCCGGAGTTTATCCAGTAGATTCCTGCTTTCGCAGGAACCCGTCCGAATAGCTCGTCCGGGCGGATGACACATGGAAAGGAATTTAAACCTCACCTAACCTCTCCTTTTAAAGGAGAGGGATTACCCCTTCTAAAGCTAAGGCGGCGCGCGGTTAAAAAATATGGACACTAAAACAAAAAATTATATTTTATTTTTAATAATTATTGCAGTCACAGTTGGTTGGTGGCATGTGTTTAAACCAGCCCAAGAAACACCAATCGCAATCGCCATTTACACCTGTAAGGATGGCAAAATCATACAAGCGGAATTTTATAAAGGCAAATCTATTCCCGTGCAACCGGGACAACCGCCAATACCATCGGGCAAAATTATTTTAAAATTAAGCGACAAACGCGAACTGACAATCCCCCAGACAATTTCCGCAAGCGGCATCCGTTATGCAAATACAGATGAATCTTTTATCTTTTGGAACAAGGGCAACAGCGCATTTATTATTGAAAATAACATGAAAACATTTTCAGATTGCATTTCGGAATTATAAATTAGATGTTTTCATATTCTGAAACCCGCCAGAACGAATGTTCTTTCGGGCTGGCAAGTGATGACAGGAGCCCAATATAACCCAGTAACGCATACGAATATATGTCACTAAAATGACAAAAAGAGTGGATTCCCGCCTGCGCGGGAATGACAGAGAGATTGCTTTATGTCTCTCAATGACAAAAAGTTCAATGTTTAAATTTTGTTCAAAAAATCCACTCAGATGTGTTTCTGAGTGGATTTTTTTATTTAGCTAAAACTGTGAGTTTTGCGATTGCGTTTTCAGCCAAACTAAATTCGTATTTTACTGATTGAGTAACAGAGAAAACATATGAGTCTCTTTGGACAAGTTTTGCCAGCACCACTCCGGCGCCTTTTACAGTGCGAGTGTTATTTCCATCATCATTTATCATGATAATTTTGTCTCCGCTTTGAACTTCAATATAATTTGGGATAAAAATTCCATTTCTTATATAAACTTCATGATTTAAAATCTTTTCTGTTCCCGAACTTATAATTTGAAAAGGAGCGCTTTCAAGTCTTATATTTGAGGAATCAAATTCAACCCTTATTATATACGCGCCCGCTATAACTTCTTTTCTGGAAGGATTAATTTTTGACAAAGAAACTTTTGAAGTGTCCCAATCATATGCCACCTGCTGTTGAGACAAACTTGGGCTAATCCAACCTACAATTTCTTTTGAAGAGGCATCCAATAAAACAATTGATCCTGTTCGACCCATTTCATGCGTCCAGCGAATTGAATGAATTTTTCCTGCCAACCAAACTTCCCCTTTTGCCGGAGAAGCAACTGATATTTCAGTTTTTGTAACTGTTGTTGTTTGCTGAATTGCCTGACCAGTTTTTCCACTGGTTGGAGCTTTAATTGTTGAGGTTGTACCCTGCTCTGTCCCCTGCTGCGCATTTCCAGTCTCCTGATTAGCTTCTTGTTTATTAGATTTTGACACAAATATAACTACTAAAATAACCGCGGCTACTGCGATACTGATTAATATTTTTTTATTTTTTAGGAGATTTTGTATATTCATTTAAATATTATAACATAAAGTTATAAAAATAAGCAAACATTCCCTGTAAAAATTTAGTTAATAAGATATACCAGAAAATGGATTCCCGCCTGCGCGGGAATGACATCCACTGCATTTTAAAATCACCCTACCCTCTTTTAGAAAGAGAGTAAATCATCATTTAAATAATAAAAATGACAACAAATTTATTTTTCCCGTGGAAGAGTTGAATAAACAATCTTCCCATTCTCAAATATATGAAGATGACCGGACTCCTCGGAAACCGTGAATACCGTCGTGCCCTTGAATATATATGATGATGTTATTGCAGCCAGATGACGCATATGGACTTTTTGCCTGAATCCAAACTGCATTGAAAGATCGGGGAAAGTCCCCTTATTTATTTTATCTGCCACAACTTTTGGACGAAGACCTTCAATCATAGCGCCGGAGTGAATAATTTTACCAAATGAATCAATTAAAATTGCTCCGTCAAAATTGGCAGTTTTTGCAATGCTTTGCTGTGATGCGCGCAAACGCTCCACTTTAATATTAATATTATGCCCGGCAAAAATGTCTTGGGATATATCCGGAGTATCAGCAAATTCCTTCCACTTGTTTTTCCATCCCAATATAACAAAGAAGCCAAAGCTTTTTCTATGTTCCTTGATTCTTAAAATCATTTCCGCCATTACCAATTTTAAATCAATGGGTAAATCAGTCTTTGAATGGCTAAATTTTTCTCTAATTTCTTCAAGATTTTTTTGTATTTTCTTTTCCATTTTCTCAAAAAACCTGCAGTTGAATTATCAAAGATACTTAATTTAGTTGCCAAGAAGCATATAAATGGCGCATCTGCCGATTTCTGACAATACTCCGCCAGTAATAAACTTGTTTATTTCATCAATGTCAGTTTTTACATCATTGTCGCTCTGGGAAACAAGGTTTCTTCCATAAATATATGCAAGTTTATTTGCATGAAGATCATAAACATATTTTTGATCAAAATATCCCAACTTATCGCCATCATGGGATTTTATATAATTATCATCAATATATCCTATTTTTTGACTGTCCCTGTAAATATCATTGCCGTTTATTTTTATCATTTAATTATTATACAACAAATAATTTTTAAATTTCAGATGCTGTGCAATGTGGATAACTCAAAATAGCAACATTCTTTATTATGTTATTATATTAATAACAGAAACCCCAAAATTAAGACATTCTCTAATAAATTAATGGAAATGACTCCCCTTGTGGCATCATTTAAGAAAAATGATAAAAATATTTCTCCGCTTTTTTTCCTCATCGGAATTTTTATGGTTTCATTTTTAGTATTTATCCTTATAGAATTGTTTCGCGATCAGCTTTATTTTGTAGTGAGCGCATCAAACTATCTTTTATTTCATAATATCGTAGAGGTTTTTAGTATCATCACATCTATTTCTATTTTTAGCGTGGGCCTGCTTACCAATCGGCAATCACGGGATGAGCGCATAATTTTTTTGAGTTACGCATTTCTCGGAATCGGACTTCTGGACTTAATGCATGTTTTGAGTTTTCCCGGGATGCCTACTTTTATCACTCCCAGTTCCACAAATAAGGGAATTTTATTTTGGATTTCCGCGCGCCTGTTTTCAGCATGCGCATTTGTCATAAGCGCGATTGTTTTCAAAAATCCAATCCGTTTTAAATATTGGAAACAATGTGTATTTGCGGCCGTGATTTTATCAGTCATGGCTGTTTTTTCCGGCGTTATTTTTTATGAACATTCCATCCCCGCCATGTTTGTGGAAGGAACCGGACTCACTCCCTTAAAAATATATTTTGAATATATTACAATCGGACTGTTTGTTCTTTCATATATTGCCTATCTCCGACATTTTTTAAAGACAAAAAAAAGGATTTTTCTTTTATATCTTGCGGCAATTACCATAAGTATATTCAGCGAGCTTGCATTTACACTCTATAAAAGTGCTTATGATACGTTTAATTTACTTGGACATTTGTACAAATTCATTGCGTTTTGTTTTATTTATGCGGGGATATTCAGTGTGTCGATAAAAAATCCATATAAAAAACTCTTGGAATCAACAACAGAGCTTAAAAATGACATCATTGTGCGAAAAAAAGCGGAAGAAGCATTAAAAGAAAGTACTATTCGCCTTAATGAAGCTCAGCATATTGCCCATATCGGCAGTTGGGAGCTTGATCTCGCCAAAAACATTCTTACGTGGTCCAATGAAATTTACAAAATATTTGAAATAGATCAAAAAAAATTCAACGCCACATATGAAGCATTTCTTAGTGCAATCCATCCGGAAGATCGAAAAATGGTTGATTTTGCATATACTGATTCATTAAAAACAAAGAAACCTTATACAATTGATCACCGGTTGCTTTTCCCAGATGACCGCATCAAATATGTCCATGAAGAGTGTAAGACATTTTATGATAAATTAGGAAAACCTTTACGCTCAATCGGGACAGTTCAAGATATTACTGAGCGCAAAAATGCGGAAGAATCATTGAGAAAAAATGAAGAGGAATTAAACAAAGCCCAGCTTCTTGGAAAAATCGGCAACTGGGATTGGGACATAGCAACAGACACTATCGCATGGTCAGAGGAATATTATCATATCTTTAACTTTGATCCGACACAACACCCGCCAAAATATGAAGAACATCTTAAAGTATACACACCCGAGAGCGCGGTACGGCTGGATGAGGCAGTAAAAAAGAATATGCAAACCGGCGAACCATATGAACTTGATTTGGAGATTGCCAATCCAAAAGGTCCAACGCGCTGGATTACAGCCCGCAGCGAAACCAAACGCGATGCCCTGGGGAAAATTATCGGATTGCGCGGAACAGCACAGGATATTACTGAGCGCAAAAATGCGGAGATGGAACTTAGCCGTGCGAATCGCGCATTAAAAATACTCAGCGAGACCAATCAGATATTAATACATATCACCACCGAGGCAGATTTACTGGATAAATTTTGCCAGATTGCCGTTAAAATTGGCAATTATCACCTGGCTTGGATTGGATTTACAGAACACGACGAGTCAAAAACAATCCGTCCGGTTGCCCAGGCGGGATTTGAAGAAAACAATATTAAATCGCTCAATCTTACATGGTCAGATACCGAATACATTCCCAACCCGATCGGCGCAGCAATTCGCACAGGATATCCTGTTATCGCGAAAAATATTGCACAAAATCTAACTATGGTTCCTTTGAGAGATGACGCCATTAAGCGCGGTTATCAATCATTTATTGCTTTACCTCTGGTCAGCCAAGACCAGGCTTTTGGAGTTGTCAGCATATATTCAAAAGAATCAGATGCATTCAGCAACAAGGAAGTTGATATCTTAAAAGAGATCGCAGATGATCTGGCTTTTGGCATTGCAACATTGCGCATGCGGAGTAAAGTTGAGAAACGCACCAAGGAAGTTGACCAACTGAAAAATAAATTTATCCAGATAGTTTCACATCAGCTGCGCACTCCCCTTACAAACATCCGCTGGCAACTGGAACGCCTATTAGGCGGGAAACACGACCATCTCAATGCAATTCAGGAAGAACTTGTCCAAAGCAGCTACAATGAGAATCTGAAAATTGTTTCCAGAATCAACGATCTTGTAACAGCCCTTGATATTTAAGAAAGGAAGGAAATATATCTTGATAAAACCCCAAGTTATCTAAGAAACCTCTGGAAATCCGTTGAGATTAATTTTGCCGAAAACTGCAAAATTAAAAAAATAAAATATATAAAAGACTTCTCCGATGCGCCAGTAGCTTTGGTTGATATAGATATGGAAAAGATAAGGACTATTTTTGAAAAATTGTCGGATAATGCCGTAACCTACACAAAAGAAAATGGGGAAATAATTGTTTCCATCAAAAAATCCGGGAATAATTTACTCTTTAAAATTGCCGATAATGGCGTGGGAATACCGGAGGCGGAAAAACAATTCATATTCACAAGATTTTACCGCGCTTCAAATGCAACTACAATGAGACCTGATTCTTCCGGACTTGGACTGTATATATCAAAGCACTTTATTGAAGCTCACGATGGGAAAATAGGCTTTGAAAGCACTGAAGGGAAAGGGTCCACATTCTGGTTTGAAATTCCGATAAAAAAATAATCCACATTTATTAAAAAACAAAATATGGTATAATTTATAAATGATAAATTATAAAATTGCGCTTATTGAAGATGATGAAATCACCTCAAAAGTAGTCAGTGAAGAGCTTAAAGACGCCGGATTTAATGTTATTAAGGCCTTTGACGGAAGAGCGGGATTGGAACTTATAAAAGCCGAAATGCCTGACTTGGTTCTTCTTGATGTAATGATGCCGAAAATGCAGGGCTTTGAAGTTCTTGAAGCTGCAAAAAAAGATCTTAAAACAAAAGATATTCCGATAATAATACTTACGGTCTTATCAGATGATGAAAATGTCAAGAAAGGAATGGATATGGGCGCAAAAGATTATATTATAAAATCAAAGCACGCAGTTGCTGAAATTCCAAAAAAAATAAAGGAATTTTTAGGAGAAAAACCCGCGGCATAATAAAAACCCCTCTTTAAGGGGTTTTTATTATTTAATATCCTTAATCTCTTCCACTATATATTTTTTCATCTTAAAAACTATTTCTTTAATTTTCCCGCTTATAAATTCAAGTTCTGCCTTTGAATTATCATTTATATTTTCTTGTTTTTTACCCCAGTTTTCCAGCTTTCCAACCTGCTCCTCAATCAAAGCGCCTATTTTTTGAATATCCCTCCCAGCAATAGTTCTATATACAGAACGCTTTTCGGAATTTTGCAAATAATACCAATATCCAAATCCAAATCCCGCCATTATTATAACGAGTAATATAAGAAGTAATTCAAACCATCCAAAAAATATTGTGCCTATGGAAAATAGGGCTTGTTCCCTGACTTTAATTTTAACCGCATCAGTTGGGTAACTATTGGCTCCCCTGCCATCAATTGCAACAGCTCGCAGACTATAGATACCTTGAGGCAGGAAATCATCCATCCGCAGTTCCCAGTGACCAATTTCATCAACACCAACCTTTTTAATCACAATTTCTTGATTGCGAGAATTTAAAAGATAAACTTCAACATAACCCATTGATAATGATTTTCCCGATAAAAATACGAGCTCACCTGATGCGACTGAAGCCGGATAATATTCAATTATCGGGGTTTCAATGGGTAAAATTTCAAACTGCAAACTGTCCTCAATTGCATTGCCTGCAAAATCAAAAGCTCTTATTGCCAGATTATGTTTCCCCGGCAATTGCGGCGATAAAACCAAGCTACCTGAGGCTGTTTTTAAAATCTCCTTATTATCAATTGAAATTGAATATTTAAATATTCCGGATAAACTATCATTTGTTTCATAAGAAATTTCCGGCAATGGATTATCAGAAATAATTGAGTTAATTTTTATATTAAATCCCAATGGCGCGGTTGTATCAAGTGAAATTTTATGATAAGCCGGCTCACCCCAACCAATATTATTTTTAAATTGTACTCTGACATACCAAATTCCCTCTTTAAGTATCCCAAAATCTTTTCCATTAAATAATTCTTTTTCCGGCGTTCCAATTTGTGTCTCTTGACTTTGAGTAAGTCTGGCTGAAACCTGGGTTATGTCAGACGGTAAATTCCATAACGCAATGGTATTGCCAACCTGGCTGTACCATCGTGATTGATCAGAATAAAGAGGAACTTGAAGTTTTGGCTTTTCAGGCAACCCTTTGGATGAGGTTGCAGGTCGGGTAATTCTCTGGGGAGTTTCTACTGCAGGAGTTGACGGGGCTAAAATCTCAGTTTCCACTCCGACATTTGCATTTTTAACCGCTGAAAGCACATTAGTTCCACTTCCATCACTTGCAGTAATTGCAGCATCAGTAATGGCAATTTGAGCTGTTCCTGCTCCAACGGTTTTAAAATGCAAACTTATAACCTGAAGCGCCACTCCTGAAATTCCTTTTGTGGTTCCAGCCGTAAACTTTAAAATTCCATCATTATTTGAAATTGACGGTTCCTCAAGCCAAAAATTAAAAGCAGAGGATGATTTATCAAAATCCAAAAGCTTTACAACACTTGGGGGAAATTTTACAGTCGCCTGCACGGCGTTAATTGAAGCATTTTGAGTATCAATATTAAGATTAATCCTAAATTCTCCCCCAATCCCCAAATTTTTAACATCCGGAGTAAAATATAAACTTGCCGCATAGGTTATGGGCAAAAAAGCGAACAATGATGTTATAAACGCCGCAAATCCAAAAATTATTTTACTTTTCATTTTTTTTAATTATATCACAATTAATAAAATAATTGTACGAATATGTTCACATTTATTTCATCGCCTGAAGAAAAACACTAAAATCTGATATGTCAATTTTCCCATCGCTATTTAGATCAATAGTTATCCTTAGTTTTTGATCGGTTAACCACCACCTATAAAGAAAAACACTCCAATCAGTAACTGTAACGCGTCCGTCACTATTAAAATCTGCCTTTGGGTAAATAAGCGAGGAAATTAAAAATGCCTTTGATTCCGAAAAATCGCTGTACTTATCAGCTGATATTATGTAGCGCGTCTTTACAAAATAATTTCCCTCAACCAATGAATTTGTGGAGACTGAAACTGAATATTTTCCATTAACATCGGATTGATTTTCACCAACTTTCTTACCATTAATAAATGCTTCAATTTTAGCGCTTGGCGCAGCATAACCAGCTACTGACAAATTTTTCCCTTTTGTAACCGCTGCGCTACTCAAATCAATTGTTGGCGGAATAAATATATTTTCAATTTTAAAAATACTACCTCCGGGAATAAATTGCGAAAAAGCGAGTACCCGAGCATTTTTTCCGTCCTTATCTTTTGCTTGCAATGCAAAAAGCCAATCAGCTTGCTGAAAATATTCGAGCGTCAATTCAAAAGTCCCGTCATCATTTATAACAGATCTGGAAACTGATGCGCCTTCATATTCCGGCACAGAAACTAATTTCCTTAAAACTGACATCATAACACCTGGATAGGCCTGTCCAGAAAAAACAGCACTCGATTGAGATGCTCCACCGACGGATGTTGTAACAGAAGAGACGGATTGAGCGCCTCCACTTGGTACAGTGAGGGTAATTGTAACCAAAGCATTTAAACTTGTTGAAACATTCCCCGACGCATCTTTTGCCCAGGCATAAAGAGTTTTAACTCCATCTGATGAAAATATATATGAAGTCGGAGCACTCCCAGCCCATCCAGCTGTGCCAGCAGAAGGAGTTGTTGAGGTTTCAGTTAATAAATATCCAGCGACGCCAGTATTATCAGTGGCGGTAAATGAAGAAATATTTACAGCTAGCGAGTCAGAAGTTGACGGAATCGTAAACGCAGAAACTATTGGAGGAGTTGAATCCGGAAGAGTAATTGTCACGTTTGCGCTCAAACTTGTTGAAATATTATCAGCCGAATCTTTTGCCCAGGCATAGGCAGTTTTTAATCCAGATCCGGAAAAAGTAAATGACGTCGGGGCAGTCCCGGACCAATTCAAATCAGATGCCAAGGGGGTTGAAGATGCTTCAGTTATTAAATATCCGACCACGCCAATACTATCTGTGGCAGTAAAAGAATTGACGTTTACAACCAATGAAGTCGCAGTCGCAGGCATTGTAAACGCCGTAATCGTTGGCGAAGTTGTATCTGGAGCGGCGTTAACAGTAAACGTTTGACTATTAGAGGTACCTCCCCCTGGAGTTGGATTAAATACCATAACCGCAAAAGTCCCGACCGAAGCAATATCTGAAGCATTTATTGCCGCGATAATTTGGGTTGAATTTACAAAAGTTGTCGTCCTTGACGAACCATTCCACTGAACAATAGACGAGGAATTAAAATTTGCTCCGTTGACCGTAAGTGTAAATGCAGAGCCACCGGCTGTAGCCGAAGCAGGAGATATAGAGGTCGTTGTTGGAGA
>Ga0184631_10000311_pt1 | contig 10774 bp, 12 predicted proteins | sample PLM4_90_b1_FD_133160 | JGI IMG/M metagenome (GOLD analysis project Ga0184631, IMG submission 133160) | Groundwater sediment microbial communities from an aquifer in East River, Colorado, USA - PLM4_90_b1 | ecosystem: Environmental > Terrestrial > Soil > Riparian zone | place: USA: East River... | reverse complement strand
ATCCTAGTGGAACATAGAGAAAATGAGATTCTTCGGAATACCTCAGAATGACAAAGAATTAATTGGAATTTAAATTTTTTATATCAAATAGTCCAAAAGATTCTGTCCGGTCATTTCGATCGGCTTTTTAATTTTCATCAGTTCAAGAATTGTCGGAGTTACGTCAGCTAAAACTCCAATGGGATTTCTTTCAGATGTTCTGACTTGTGCTGTTGTGATAGTTCTCTTAAATTCATTTGCGACTAAATATATCGGGACAGGGCTTACATCATGTTTTGTTTCCGGTTCTCCGGTTTCCGGATTTACAAGTCTTTCGGCATTTCCATGGTCCGAAGTAATAAGTAAGATTGCATTATTATCAAGAACAGCTTTTGTTATTTTTCCAATTTGATCATCTATTATCTTAACTGCCTCAACTGTTGCCTGAAAATTCCCAGTATGCGCGATAATGTCGCCATTTGCGTAATTGGTTAAAATAAAATCATATGTTTTTTCTTCAATTGCTTCCACAAGTCTTTGGGTAATTTCTTCCGCGCGCATTTCCGGGTGTTCGTCATATTTAAAACCGATTTGTGAGGGCATAAGAACACGGTATTCATTTGGGAATGGGAGTTCCTTTTGTCCGTTGAAAAAGTAGGTGATATGAGCATATTTTTCAGTTTCTGCAACGCGCCATTGAATTTTTCCGGAATCTGACAAAACCTTGCTTAGGCAGGTATCAATTTTTTCCGGTTGGAAAACCACATTTGTGTTAAAAGTGTCGTCGTAATTTATCATCGTTGCGAGGTATAGATTATCAAAAGTTTTTATTGGAAACAGATTAAAATCTTTTTGGATAAAAGATTTTACTATCTGTTTCATTCTGTCTTCGCGGAAATTAAAAAATATAACTGCGTCATTTTCTTTTATGGATTTGTCGTCGGATCCGATCATTACCGGGGGAATGTATTCGTCGCTAAGATTTTTTTCATAAGCCGCATTAATATGTGCAATTGGATCGTTTGTTGAAATTCCGCTTCCTGTCAAAACGTCATATCCTTTTTGAACCCTGTCCCAATGTTTATCTCTGTCCATTGTATAAAATCTGCCGGCAAGACTTGCCAGTTGCTTGATATCAGGAAGGCGGTTTAAGAGCTCAATCGCGGATTTTGGAGCGCTGTCGCGGCCATCGGTAATTAAATGTAAATTAATTCGCTCTTTTGGAAAGTTTTCTTTTTCAGCAAAGGCAATAAGCCCCTCCAGGTGTTCAATAGAGGCGTGGACATTTGCGTCGGTTAAAAGACCGATTAAATTGACCGAAGAGTTGTTTGTTTTGGCGTGTTCAAAAGCTTTCTTTAAAATTTCATTTTTAAAAAAGTCTCCATTGCGAATGGACATGGAAATCCTCGGATAATTTTGGTAAATAATTTTACCCGCGCCCATATTAAGATGGCCGACTTCGCTGTTGCCTTCCTCTCCCCAAGGCAAACCAACAGCAATTCCGGATGCCTGCAAAGCTCCGCTTGGAAAATTCTGTTTCAAATAATTTATATTTTGTGGATTTGCGACGTGAATGGGATTTGTAAAATCATCGCTGCCAATTCCCCAGCCGTCTAAAATAACTAAAATTACACTTCTTTTTTTCATACCAGGTAGTAGAACTGCGACAGTAACTTATAAATTTAACTATTTTATAAATATTCGCGCATTTCTATAAATTTATAATTATGCACTTGTAATAAATTGCAATATAAAGTGAGTTAAATAAATCGCAGTTTCACTACCAGGCATGATAATATTTTAGCAAAGATTAATTGAAACAAGAAATTACTTTTTATTGCTTATTGGCATTGTCATTTCCGCGCAGGCGGGAATCTAGATTTGTCTATATTTTATGGATTCCCTCCGCCAGTTGGCGGATTGTGAAGGCTGATTCATGGGAACCCGTCCGAATGGATTTATCCGGTCAGATGACAGAATTCAAAGTTTTGAGTTTAGGTGAAAATAATTTATAATATATAAAATGGCAATAGAAAAAAAGAAAAAAACAAAAGTTATTGATATTTTTAAAAAACCTTTGGAAGAAAAGAAGGCGGATTTTTTAAATCGTAATGCGGCTCAGGTTGAAAAAAATTCAAAAGAAAAAAGTGAATCAAAAAAGATTATCAAAGATGCGGCTAACATTGAAACAACAGAGCCTGTTCAGGAAGTGCTTCCTTTATCACGAAGCAAGCCAGCATCAATTAAAAGCAAGGAAGATAAATATGAAAAAATAGAAAATGAAACTGAAGAAATTTATGGGACTGATAATAAAAATGAAGAAGATGAGGAAAGAATTGACAGTGATGATGTAGAGCCAGTGGAAATAAATGAAAAAAGATCCTGGAGAGGATACATAATATTTATAATTATTTTAGCAGTGCTGGCTGTTTCCGGATATGTGATTGTCAAAATTTTGCCAAAAGTTGATGTTAAAATTGTGACTAAAAAAGCCACTTGGGATTACAGTAATATAATAACTGCAAATTCAAAAATTGCTGATATTGATATAATAAACAAGCAAGTCCCATCGGCGGTTTTTTATCAACCCAAGAAGAACCTTACAAATTTATGGCTTGCAACTGGAAAAAAATATGTTGAAAAGAAAGCGGGCGGAAATATTACCATATATAATGAATTCAGCTCAAGTCCGCAGGTTTTAGTAGGCGGGACGCGATTTCAGGCGCCTGACGGTAAAATCTTTAAGTTAAATGACAAGATAACTGTTCCCGGAGCTAAAGTTGAGAATGGTAAAATTGTCGCTTCCAGTGTCAGCGCCGCTGTTACCGCGGATAAAATTGGGGAAGCTTTCAATATTGATCCGGTCAGTAAATTCACGATTCCCGGTTTTCAAGGAACAGAAAAGTTTAATAAATTTTTTGGAAGCTCTCAGAACGCAATGTTCGGGGGTTTTGTAGGCGAAATGAGTTATCCGACAGATGATGATATTAAAAAGGCAAAAGCTGATTCGGAGGAAAAGATAAAAGCCGCAATTGAAGGCTACCTTTATGCTCAAATTGCATCGGAAAATTTCAAAGTTATTGAAGGAACAAAACAGTTTAATATTTTAAGCGAGGTTGTTAACAAAGAAACTGACAGTTCAAAAAACTTTTCAGTTTTTATTGAGGCTGAGGAATCAATGCAGGCATTTAAAGAATCTTATGTGATTGATTTAATGACACAATTGGCGCAGCAATCAGTCGGAGGTGACTTTAAATTGAAAGATTTTAAAATTACATACAAGGAAAACGTTACAAATGACATTAAAAATAAAATTGTCGCCATGCCGGTGGATTTTAAGGGCAATTTTTGGAAGCCGGTTGAAGTAGATGATTTTAAAACTAAAACATTGTCAAAATCAGAAAGCGATTTAAAAGCGCTTATCTTCTCAACTCCGGCAATTGAAAAGGCAGACATCTCGTTTTGGCCATTCTGGGTCTCAAAAGTCCCAGGTAATATTAATAAGGTTAATGTGATAGTGGAGTAATTTTGATCTTGACCCCGTTAGAAGTCTTATTGGAAAAAATTTCTTTAAAATTTTTTCCATGATCCGAGTAATTATTTTTAATATAGTTTTTGTATAATATCGTAGTAAATATGTTTTAGCTGACGACAGACTTCTAACGGGGTTGACTCTTATTAAATCTTAGATTATTATTTATTCTTACATGACAAAGGAAGAAAAGAAACCAACTATCAGGGGAATGGTAATAGAAGCATTGCCGGCAACAACGTTTAAAGTTAAACTTGAAAACGGCGATGAAATTATTGCTTATTTGTCTGGTAAAATGAGGTTAAATTATATAAAAATCTTGCCGAGCGACAGAGTTCTATTAGAACTTAGTCCGGATGGAGCAAGAGGAAGAATAGTTCGCAGGATGTAATAAACCAGCGAAAAACGAAACTGAACGAAATAACGAAAAAATACTTTCGTACTTTCGTATAAATTCGATTTTCGGTGATTCAGTGAAACGTATGAAGGTACAAGCATCAGTCAAAAAAATATGTAAGGATTGCAAGACCGTCCGAAGAGAAGGGCGAGTTTTTGTTATTTGTAAAAAAAATCCTAAACACAAACAAAGACAAGGATAATAAATAAATTAAAATTAAAAAATCAAAAATCAAAATGACAATGTAAAGTTAAAAAATGAGCTTTAAAACCATTTTATATATGAATAATTTTACATTTTAAACCGTCATTTTCCATTTTGAGATTTACATTTTAAACTTTTAACGTGCGTATCGTCGGAATCAACATACCAGATAATAAAAAGACAGGAATAGCATTAACCTATATTTATGGAATTGGGCCAGCTTTGGCTACAAAAATCTTGGCTGGAGCAAAAATTGATGCAAAAACAAGAATCAAGGATTTAAATCAGGATGAAGTGAAGAGAATCCAGGATTTCATGGAAAAGAATTTCAAGGTTGAGGGAGAATTGAGACAGCTTATAAGATCAAACGTTGCCCGCCTTAAGGAAATTCAGGCATATCGTGGAATCAGACATATGAGAAAATTGCCGGTTCGCGGACAAAGAACAAAAACAAATTCTCGCACTGTCAGAGGCAATGTCAGAAAGACTGCCGGAAGTGGAAAGAGAAAAGTTGATCTTAAGTAAACAAATTTTCACAAATATTTAAACGAATAATAATGAATAACGAATAATAATTTGTGATTTGTAAGATTCGTTAACAATTTGTGTAATTAGTGATTTAACATGGGAAAGAAAAAAGTAATCAAACAATCAGAAGACCAAGTCTTAAAAGAAGGTAAAACCGCTGAAAATGAGGCTGTTAAGGTTGCCGCTAAAGTTAGCGCGTCAAAGAAAGTGAGTGCGGGTAAAGTTTATGTAAATGCCAGCTATAACAACACTGTTATAACAATTACCAATAAGAATGGAGATGTACTTTTCTGGGTTTCAGCCGGAAGCATTGGTTTTTCAGGTCCTAAAAAAGCCACTCCGTTTGCCGCTTCAAAAGCCGTTGCAGTATTGGCGGAAAAAATGAAAAAAATCGGAATGATTGACTTGGAAGTTATAGTAAAAGGAGTTGGAACAGGAAGAGATTCTTCAATCAGATCATTTTCCAATCAGGGATTTAATATTTTGTCAGTAAAGGATGTTACCCCGATTCCACATAACGGTCCAAAGCCAGCTAAGGTAAGAAGAGTGTAAATAAGTTTGTAAAGTAGAAAGTTATCAAGTTCATAAAGTAAAACATTAAAAACGTATAAGTAAAAAACTTTCAACTTTAAAACATTTAACTAAATTTATGTCATTATTAAAATCAAAAGAAAAAAAAGAAAGAGCATTGGGTGTCAGCCTTGGTTTAAAGGCGCATCGTTGTAATTCTCCAAAATGCGCAATGGTTAAAAGACCATATAAGCCAGGTCCTCATGGAAAAAGCAGGCAAAAAGCCCTTTCTGAATTTGGACAGCAGCTCTTGGAAAAACAAAAAGTAATGTTTACCTATGGAGTGCGTGAAAATCAGCTAAGAAAAATTTTTAAAGAATCCTCAAAGAGGAAGGAGTCCGGCATAAACCCGGCAATAAATCTTTTGGAAAGAAGATTGGATAACGTGGTGTTTAGAATGGGTTTTGCTCCATCTAGAATAATGGCAAGACAATATGTAAGTCATGGACATTTAAAAGTTAATGGAAGAAAAGTAACCATCCCTTCATATCAGATTAAAGTTAACGATGTTATAACAATAAGACCAGAATCAGCAAATCTATTGATTTTTAAAAACGTTTTGGATAGCATCAAACAATATCAGGCTCCTTTATGGATTTCTGTAAATAAGGAAAAACTTGAAGGAAAAATTAAGTCACTTCCTCAGGATATCGAAATTCCTTTTGATATTAACTTGGTGGTTGACTATTATTCAAGGTAAAGGAGTTTGCAAGGTGAAAAGTTATCAAGTTCATAAAGTAAAAAACTAAGAACATTTAACTAAAGTGCCATATCACGAAGAAGCATTAATTCAAAAATAATTGCATTGATGAAAGATGTGTTCTGGCAAATTATATTATGGAATACAAAAGATTAAGCGAAAGTGTAAAAATAAAAACTGTTTCGGAAACTAAGAATGAAGGAGTTTTTGAAATAGACGGCCTTTATGCCGGATATGGTTTAACAATAGGCAATGCATTGCGCCGCGTACTTTTGTCATCAATTCCTGGAGCTGCCATAACTCAGGTTAAAATAAGCGGAGTTAAACACGAATTTTCAACAATTGAAGGAATCGCAGAAGATATTTTGGAAATTTCTTTGAATCTTAAAAAAGTAAGATTTAATTTTTATGCCGATGAGCCACAGGTTTTAACCTTGGATGTTAAAGGCGAAAAGGATATAACAGCCGGAGATATTAAGGGTAATTCACAAGTTGAAGTTATAAATTCTGATTTGCACATTGCAACTTTGACCTCAAAAAAGGCTGAATTAAAAATGGAAATCACAGTTGAAAAAGGATTGGGATATGTTTCTGTGGAAAGCAGAAAGTCAGAAAAATTACCGATTGGAGTTATCGCAATCGATGCCATCTTTACTCCGGTCATCAAGGTTAACTTTGTTATTGAAAATATGCGCGTTGGAGAAAGAACTGATTATAACCTTTTAAAATTTACAATCGAGACAGACGGCAGTATTGCGCCAGCTGACGCTATGCATAAATCAGCAAATATATTGAAAGATCATTTTGAAAAAATTTCCTCAATCGGCGTATCAGACGAAGAAGTCGAAAAATCTGAAGTTGAAGAAGGAGAAGAAAAAGGAAAAAAGGCAAAGAAAAAAGCCAAAAAATAAACATTAATCAGCGAAAGAACGAAACGGAACGAAAGTGCGAAAAAATAATTTAATTAACATTTTATTAATTTCGTTATTTCGTATAAATTCGATTTTCGTTGATTCAGCGAAGCAATGAAACATTTAGCAAAAGGAAGAAAATTTCATAGGAAAAAAGGACCAAGAACTGCGCTTTTAAAAACTTTAGCCGGCAACCTTATTATTGCTGAAAAAATAACCACAACTGAGGCAAAAGCAAAAGAAATAAAAACCAGAGTTGAAAAACTGACAACATTGGCCAAAAAACAAAAAGTTGCCGATCTCAGATTGCTTCTATCAAGACTTCCAAAAAAATCAGCTCACAAACTGTTTTACGAAATTGCTCCTCGATATGCTGATAGAAAAGGGGGATATCTGAGAATTATCAAGAGCGGAACACAAAGAAAGATGGATGGAAGTAAAATGGCAATAATAGAATTCGTTTAAGCTGACTGACACTTGACCAAACATAATAAAATAATATAAAATAAAAAAGTCGTCTAAAATAAGTTCATAAAGTAGAAAGTTCTAAAGTTCATAAAGTAAAAACTTTATAAACCTTTAACTCGATAACTTTTAACTATAAAACATGGCAGAAAAAGAAAAATTTGAACGTAATAAGACCCACGTAAACGTTGGTACAATCGGACACGTTGATCACGGTAAAACTACTTTGACCGCGGCTATAACCCACGTGTTGTTCATGAAAGGGTTAACAAAAAAAGAAGAAAAGGTTGATCAAATCGACAATGCTCCAGAAGAAAAAGCTCGCGGTATAACCATCGCGTTGCATCATTCTGAATATGAATCTGAAAAGAGACATTATGCTCACGTTGATGCTCCTGGTCACGCTGACTACATTAAAAACATGATCACTGGTGCCGCTCAAATGGATGGCGCTGTGTTAGTTGTTGCCGCGACTGATGGTCCTATGCCTCAGACCCGCGAACACATCCTTTTGGCAAAACAGGTAGGCGTGCCAAATATCATTGTCTTCTTAAATAAAGTTGACATGGTTGATGATCCGGAACTTATTGACTTAGTGGAAGCCGAAATAAGAGAGCTTCTTAAAAAACAGGGATTCCCAGGTGATACTACCCCGGTTATCCGTGGTTCAGGATTAAAGGCTTTGGAAGCCAAAACTTTGGAAGATCCTGCAATTCAACCAATCTTGGATCTCGTTAAGGCTATGGACGATTTTATTCCAGATCCTATTAGAGAAACCGAAAAGCCGTTTCTAATGCCTGTTGAAGATATCTTCTCAATTGAAGGACGCGGGACAGTTGTTACTGGAAGGATTGAAAGAGGTATCGTCAAGGTAAACGAGGAAGTTGAAATTATTGGTTTGAAACCGACACAAAAAACAGTTGTTACCGGAATTGAAATGTTTAATAAATTATTAGATGAAGGAAGAGCCGGAGATAACGTTGGAATCTTGATCAGAGGTCTTAAGAAAGAAGATGTTGAAAGAGGACAAGTTATTGCAAAACCAGGTTCAGTAACTCCACACACTGATTTTGAAGCTGAAATCTATGTCTTAAGCAAGGAAGAAGGAGGAAGACACACTCCATTCTTTAAGGGCTATAAGCCACAGTTCTACATGAGAACAACTGACGTTACCGGAGAAGTTGAACTTCCAGCCGGAATGGAAATGGCTATGCCGGGAGACACAGTTAAAGTCACTGTTAAATTAATTGCGCCGGTTGCTTTGGAAGAAAAACAGAGATTTGCTATTAGAGAAGGCGGAAAAACAGTAGGTGCCGGAGCAGTAACAAAAATAATAAAATAAATTCGTTTTAATCAGTATCTTTAAAAATGGCTAAGAAAGAAGAAGTACAATCAAAATTACGCTTAAGAGTTAAATCATACGATCATAAACTGATTGATAGTTCTATCAAACAGATTATTGAAACCGCGGTTAGAAACGGCGCCGAAGTTGTCGGACCGATTCCATTACCAACTCAGTTTAAGCGTTACACGGTTAACCGTTCCACTTTTGTCCACAAGGATCACAGGGAACAGTTTGAACTTAGAGTTCACAATCGCTTGATTGATATCATAAATCCGAATCAAAAGATTATTGAATCTTTGAGCGGACTCAATCTTCCTTCAGGTGTTGATATTGAAATTAAGATGAAGTAAAGACGAATACAAAAACCACCCTTCTGGGTGGTTTTTGGTTGTGCTGGGGGTTGTCATCCTGTCCGCCAGCTGGCGAATTATTTCAGGATTCATTTTATTCCCTGAGCTTGTCAAAGGGTGGTTTTGTCATTCTGAACTTTGCGAAGAATCCCACTCCCGGTGTCATTCCCGCGTAGGCGGGAATCCAGCGTATTGCCTTCCTTTCAAAGGAGGGAAGGGAGGTTTTTATAACCCCTTGCATTTTTATAGGGGGGGTAGAATGAAAGTAATTAAATTTAACCTGGAAATTAGTATAAAAACTATATAAATGGTTAATAAAAATATGGAAGGATATGAATCAAAAGCAAAAGAAAATAAAGAATCAAATAAATTCGAATTAATCCATTCGGAAGCTAATAAAAATAGTTGGGAAATGCCAGAGCAATGCAATATAATAGATATAGCATTGGTTGAAGGAGGTACAACTGTTTGTATTAATCACAATTCAATCAGTGGTGAATCAAATGAATATGAGAGTAGTTTAGTAGAAATGATAAATAAAATTTTTGAATTAATGGGGGTATCAGATGATAAAGTTCAAAGTATAGTTGATAAATTTTACTCATCTGAAAAAGGAGAAGAATTAGATACTTATGGTATTTATAAATTTAAAATTACCATTGATGATCTGGTTAGCCTTGGTTTATTTGAAAGAAAAGATGTCGCTGAAGTTGCGTTATATGAAGTAATTAATCATTTTATTGATCAAAAGGCAAAAGTTTCACAAGAAGTAAAAAGTTAATTAACTTGGATAATTAAACCAAAAACCGCCTTTAAACTTTAGGGCGGTTTTTGGTTAAAAAAATTTTTGAATTTACCGGATTTTTAGATATAATTATGGTATAAAGTAAAAAGTTGTAAAGTCTATAAATTGCGTGGAATTATGAAATTCTTTTCAGTCATCCTGAGCTTGTCGAAGGATCTCGGTGTAAATTATAAGATTCTTCGTTTCACTCAGAATGACACCCCAAGATACTTTATGAACTTTTAACTAATTTATGGTACGAGAAATTTCAGCAGGAATAATAATTTATAGAAAGACCTTGGAAGGGCCGAGATTTTTGATACTATATCACGGCAGAGATTATTGGAATTTTCCAAAAGGGGGTATTGAAACCGGGGAAAGGACTTTTGAAACTGCGTTGCGGGAAATTCGGGAAGAAACCGGAATTATGAGAAATGAATTGAAGTTTCAGGAATATTTTAAGGTTAATGAGAACTTTACTTTTTGGCGGAAAAACGAAAAAGTTTATAAGACTATAATTTTTTATCTGGCGGAAACAAAAAGAAAAGTGGTTAAAATTGCTGATGAAAAAACCGGTCAACCGCAAGAAGGTTTTGCCTGGTTTACATACAAGGAGGCTATGAAGGTTTTATCTAACCACAAAGATATTATGAGGGTGTTGAAGCAGGCCTATGATTTTCTGCAAAAAAAAGGCGTTGTGCGCCCGGCAATCAATAGAAGCAGGGTTATTGCTCGTCCTCCGGTAAAGCCTGTAATTAAGCCAAAAATTCATAGTGAGCCAGGGGATATCCAAAGGAAAAGTAATTAATTTTAAAATTCCCACATATGTGGGAATTTTTTTATCACGGTGATATTTTTATTTCAGATAAACCTTAAAAATACTATAGAGACCCTACACAAAATTGTGTCTGGCATAGTAAAATAAATACTATGAAAAACAAAAACGATAAAACAGCACAGCTTTTAGAAAAGAGCATAAAAAGTCTGAGAAAAAATTTAGATTCACTGT
>Ga0184631_10000310_pt1 | contig 10777 bp, 18 predicted proteins | sample PLM4_90_b1_FD_133160 | JGI IMG/M metagenome (GOLD analysis project Ga0184631, IMG submission 133160) | Groundwater sediment microbial communities from an aquifer in East River, Colorado, USA - PLM4_90_b1 | ecosystem: Environmental > Terrestrial > Soil > Riparian zone | place: USA: East River... | reverse complement strand
GTTGGAGGATCGAGGATCTCGGGGAGGAGTTCCGGGTGAGCTGGAAGTGGTGGGGGATTCTCTACGGGGCGCCGGTCGCGGATGACCTGCTTCGGAAGATCGTGATCAACTTGGGTTCGGTGGAGCGTGCCTACAAGAAGCAACCTCGGACGATTCCCGGGGGGTTGGAGCGGATGGTCTGGGATCTTGGGCGGCTGTTTGGGCCGTGGGAGGTGCGGGAGTGAAGCGCCGCCGCGATCCGCCTCGAGTTCGAGGAGCAGTTCAAGTGCATGGGCAAGGTCGAGAGGTTCTTTCGTTGAGTCTGGCCGTGAAGCTCGGCTCGATCGTGGTGCACGCGGACGAAGCGACGGGACCTTCGGCCCATCCGTACGACGTGGTGGTCTTGCGGAAGCTTCTCGGGGATTCTGAGGTCAGGGAGTGGCTTGAAGCGATGGGGCCTCTTGTGCCGGTGAAGCGGGTTTCGCATAGCGTGCCATCCCCGCGGGACGGGAAGAACGAAGGAGGGCAGGACTCATGACCCGTCACGGTGGTTTCCGGTTGTTTGAAAAGGGGGATGTCTTCATCTTCGAGCGAGTGCCGCCGGACGCGACGACGTTGACGCCGGTGATGTTCGAGGACAAGCCGGTGCAGTTTGCGGATCGGAAGGCTGCGCTCAAGTGGCTCAGGATGAACGGCCACAAGGTCGAGGGGCACGCGGGGAAGAAGTTCGCGATTGTGAAGATGTTGGACCTGATCGAGATTTCTGTTGAGGCCCGGGCAGCCGTGACGGTCCTCAGTCGGCAGCGTGAAGGCGCATCATCTGCGCCGCCGGTGATTCCCGACACGGCAAAGGCAGAGACGAGATGAACACGGCCGATCTGATCACGGAGGCGAAGAGCCTTCTAGAGGACGCGGCGGAGCACACGACGGAGGCCTTGAAGTTCGCGAAGGCGAGCAGCAAGAGCGGCGCGCGGGCGTGCATTGTGTTGGCGATGCACCGGCTGAGGATTGCCGGTGAGAACCTGAAGGCGGCGAGTCGGGAGTTGAAGGAGGACGCCGACGAGACCAAGCCTGGTGGGAACCTGTTCGAGGGGCGCGAGGGGAAGGGCAAGAAGGCGTGACTCAGTCGATGCCGAGTGCGCGTTCGAGCAAGAGCCGGAGTCCGGGCGTGTGGAGCATGAGCTCTCTGCACGCCCAGGACTCGGTCCGGTGGCACGATTCCCCGATGGCCTTCAGGGTCCTGCCGCGTAATCGACCCTCGAAGATCTTGCGTCCGGGCTCCGGCAGGGATTGAATCGCGACATGGACGGCTTCTTGGAGTTCCTCGAGTTCGGTTCCGGACCTTGCTTCGATGTCGAGGTTGGGGAGCGTCTCCCGAAAGTACCTTCCGTTGCTGTGATCGAGGCGGCCCTCGCTCTGGCGAATTGCGTCGACGACGCCCCAGCGCACGGCGCGGCCCTTGAGGTCCGCAAGCGCTCCTTCCTGGATCAGGTCCTCCCGGTCGAGGATGCTGCCCCGACGGAGGCGGAAGTGTGAGGCGATCTGGGCGATGCGCGCGAGGTCCACTCCTGTTGATGCTCTTCCTCGCCGCGAGCTGCGTCAACGCCGGCGCACGCGAGGAGTACCCCGTCACAGCGCCGGGCCCTGCGAGTCGTCCGGCCGTGAACGCCGGCCAGGACGTCGCGGAGATCCTCGTGGATCCCTGCCAGCTCGGCGGGATGCACGTGCTCGCGTACTCGTGGTCGTGCGCGTGGGAGTTCTGGCCCGCGAAGGAGCTCGGCAATCCGCACAAGCGCGACGAGGGCCTGCACCTGCCGATCCTCGTCGCGTACGGCCTGATCCTCGGCACCTCGTCGTTGCCGATTCCGCCGGAGACGGTGCGCTGCGCGTACGGTGGCGAGGTCGGCTTCTGGCTTGTCCCGCCGTTCTCGTGGGCGGTGATCGACCGGTACGGGTACCCGTTCCACTGGGTCACGCGCGAGGTGCCGGTTGAGCTGCGGGGGCTGCCGCTCTACGCGCAGGGGTTTGCGGCGCGGGATTTCGACTGGCGGTTTCCCTTGACGGGTCTCCCTGTCGTGAAGTTCGATCTCGGGTGTCTCGACACCCGTGCGGACGCGCCATTTCCAAAGCCGCAGTCCATGGTCGAGAAGATGATCCAGGGGCTCTTCAAATGAGAAACGACTTGAAGTTCCGGACGAGGCTCGACGCGACGGATCCGTTCAACCTGGAGATCGACCGGGGAACCGCGCTCGGCGCAGCGTGCCTCGCGTTCTGGCCGATGCTCGAAGGGGAAGGGATCCTGCTCACGGACGTCGCGGGCGGTCACCACACGCAGATGCTCGCCGGCACCAAGGGTCGATGCGGCTGGCGGCGGATCGGGACGCGGGCTCTCGGCTTCGGCGGTGCCCGCGGGATCCGGCCGGTTCTTGACTTCACCCACGAGGTGAACGGGGCGCGGATCGTCGTGGGGGATCCGCTCGGCACGTTGAAGCTCGTGAACAACTTCAGCATGTTCGCGTGGGTGCTCCCGCGGAGTCCCGGCTCGACGTCGGACTCGGCGGTCCTCTCGTACGGGACGAACTCGTACGGGTTCCATCTTCGAGGCGGCGGCAGCGGCGTGCGCGTGGCTGTCGCGAAGAACGAGGCCGCGATCATCCTGAACGCGGGCGGAGCGAACTCGATTCCGCTGAATCGGTGGAGCTTCGTCGGCTTCACGCTCTCCGCCGGCGGGACGGGGACCGGGTACTACAACGCGGTGCAGGCATGGACGGGAGCGCAGAGTCAGGCGCTCGCGGCTCCCTCGCGGGATCTCTACATCGGCGCGTGCAGCGAGAGCACGGGAGTCGGGCGAAACTTCCAGGGCATGATGGCCGGGATCTACGTGTTTCAGGGAGTGCTCACCGCGGCGCAGGTGCTCGCGCTCTACCAGGATCCGTTCGTGCTCATGAAGCGCGGCTACCAGCGGCGGAGTTTCTTCAAGGGGCGAAGCGCCCTGGTGCGGGCGAGGAACTCGTGAGGCCGTTCGCGGAGCTCCGGAAGTGCGTGCAGCGGGAAGTGGCGCTGCGGCATAACGTCTACCCGAAGCTGATCGCGAGAGGCCGGCTTACGGCCGCGCAGGCGATCGTCGAGCTGGAGCGGATGCTCGAGGTCGGTCTCGTGATCGAAGCGCTCGAGGTCGCCGTCGAGCATGCGCGTCAGGAGATCGCGAAGATTCCGATCGACCAGGAGGTTCCCAAGGTCTCCCTGCTCATGGAGACGATCACGGTCTACGTCGACGCGCGGGTGAAGGAGTTCGAGGAGAAGCGCGAGCAGTTCCGGAATCGGATTGTCGTCGCCAAGCCAGGAGAGGCTCTGGCATGAACGAAACCCTCAAGGCGGCGATCCTCCACGCGCTCGACTTGCCTCTTGATCTGCTCGAGCAGCAGATCTCCTGTTCCTTGAATCTGCTGTTCAACAAGATCGAGGAGCTCGAGAAAGAGAATCACGACTTTCGTAACCGGATCATGGTCCTCGAGACTCTCGCGGAGAGTCCGGACCAGATCCGCAAGTCCCAGGAGGCAGCGGCAATTGCTGCCATGAAAGAACCCAGTCATGGAACAGGCAGTGGCGGAACAGGGAGTGAAGGAACTGAGCGACCTGTCGGCGGATCTCCGCCGGCTGAAGCAGGCGGCGAAGCTGGTCGGCCAGCTCTCGGGTGAGAGCAGGCGGTGGCTCATCCATCGGCTTCAGCAGGATCTCGACCCCGCGCCGTGCGGAAGCGCAAAGGACTGACCCTCGCGGACTCCGAGCTCGCCGCGAAAGCACGCGCGATCGCGGACGGGCTCGGGGTTGACCTGCAGGAGCTCACCCGGGCGCTTGTTGCCGCCGGCGGTCTCGGGGAGACCGAAGCTCCGATCGCCGCGGAGATCATGACCCTCAAGGAAGCCGGTTGCGGGATCTTCGAGCGGATGAAGGAGTCCGTGAAGTGCGGCGGCTCGATGCCGGCGCTCTATCGCGCGCTGATCCCCTGGCAGCGAGAGACCGTGCTCGTGCATCTCTCGGACGAGTTCACCGCGCCGATCGACATCGCGGCGAAGTTCTCGATCGGAGTTCCCGAGGTCATGGAGGCGTGGCGGAAGCACGCGACCAAGATCGGCGAGCTGATCGGGGTTCTTCCCCTCGAAGCTGTCGTCGGGACGATCGTGGCGCGGGTGGACCGGATCGCCCACTACGCGATGGAGCCCGTGGAGGGAAAACGGGATCTCCGGACTGCGCTCTCGGCCGTTGAGTTCATGGCAGGGTTCTTCCAAGATGTCGGGGTGATCCGCCGGACCCCGACGGAAGTGCATCACACGATCTCGGTCGACGCGGAGTCCGAGCTCGAACGCATGTTGCAGCTCCGCGAACGAGCGAGGTTGAGCAATGGTGCCGGAGAAGTCCCACGACGAGAGGCTGGCGGTTCTGGAGGTGGCCATGGCGCAGTCGAAGGAAACCCAGGCGGAGCTGAAGGAGCTTTGGAGGGAGCTGCTCCATGAAGTCCAGACGATCCGCAGCAACTTCGAGAGGCTGCTCGGGAAGTTCGAGGGAGCGCACAAGACCATCCTCGTGCTCATCGGTCTTGCCTCTTTTGCCTCTGCCGTGATGGGCTTCTTCTTTCGGGGTGCGATTGGCCGCTGATCTCGGCATCCTGCGTCCGGAGGACCTGCGCCAGAAGCGTCTGGCGATGGAGCGCGAGCACTACCTCAAGGACGAGAACTTCCTCGACTACGTCCGGGACTTTCACTTCGCGCCGGATGCGGAGTACCAGCCGCACGGGCGCTATGCGCGGGACGTGCTCGACTGGTCGACGGGTCCGAAGAAGATGATTCTGTGGCCGCGCGGCTCCTTCAAGAGTTCGGTCTTCGGGTCCGGCTACGTCGGCTGGCTCATCAACCGGAATCCGGACATCCGGATTCTCTACGCCTCAGAGACCGCGAAGCAGGCTGGCGAGCACGTCGGCCTCGTGAAGGCGATCTTCGAGTCGCCGCGGCACATCGAGGTCTTCGGCGAGCACGAGATCAAAATCGGCTGGACGCAGACGGAGTTCACGAGCGGGCAGCGGAAGAGAGAGCTCAAGGAGCCGACGCTCTGCGCGACCGGGATGGAGCAGACCCGGACGGGGATGCACTGGGATCTTGTTCTTTGTGATGACATCGTTGGCCGTGAGAACACCAAGACGCCCGAGTCGATCCAGAACACGTGGATGTGGCTTGGAGAGACGCTTGCCCAGCTCGACCCTGGCGCACGGCTGCTCTATCTCGGCACACCGCATCATTTCTTCGACGCGAGCCAGAAGATCCAGAAGGACCCGGAGCTGCGGAAGATGTTCCGGGTTTCGGTGTACGCCTATCGGAATCCGTACCCAGATGGCGAGCTGTTCTTTCCCTCGCGGCTCACGGAGGATTACGTCCAGAGCCAGCGGATCATGATGAAGGACACCTACCTGTGGTCTGCCTTTTATCTGTGCAGGCCGCAGAGCGAGAGCGACCAGTTGTTCAAAGAGGACCAGTTCCACACGATCAACGACTACGAGATTCCGCTGAACTGCTTCACGACGATCCTCACGGACTTCGCGTCTGGTGAGAACAAGGATAACGACCGGACCGCGCTTTTCGCGGTTGCGCTCGACGCGCACCGGACCGCGTACGTGCTCGAGGCGCGCGTGGGGCGTTGGCTGCCGAAGCGGGCGATCAGGGAAGCGCTGGAGCTCTTCGCGAAGTACCAGCACCGGTTCTGTAAAGGGATCACGATCGAGAAGACCGCGCACACGGAGTGGGCGAAAGCCATGCTCGAGGAGGAGCGGCGCTCGCTCGGGATCCGGCCGCCGATCATCGAGATCGGCGGGCGCAGCAAGGAGACCAAGATCCAGCGGATCCAGGGGCTCCACGGGCGCTTCCAGGAGGGCGGGCGGATCTTCTGGGCGGAGTCGATCCGCAAGAACGACCTGCAGCTCTGGCAGAGCATCCAGTCGGAGTTCTGCGAGTTCCCTTTCAGCCAGCACGATGACATCCCCGATGCGATCTCCGACCTTGACAAGCAGCGCGACGGTGGGGGCTACTACGTGCCGGCGCCGCCGGTGGGTTTCAACCAGGCGAAGCTTCCCGGCGCGAACCGCTACAAGCCGACGCTCAAGGACGGGGCCTACAATCCCGAGAAGGTGGCCGAGTTCGACCTGGCGGAGCTGATCCGGAATCGTGACCAGAGTGGCGAGGACCTATGGCAGCGCAACAGCGATCAATCGCAACGCTCTCGGCAGCAGGACTCTTCGCCGAAGCCCGGCAGTTGGCCGTTCTGATGGAACCCTACTTCGGGATGTTTCGGGATCCCCAGCGTGGGCTCGCCTGCCTGCACGCGATCGAGATGCTCATCACCCGGCACCTGGAGGCCGACCGCGGCGTTCAGGCTGCCCAGCCGCTCCAGTACGTGCACGGAGCCCGAACGGCAGCCGAACTTGAGGCGACTGGGGGTGAAAAGAGCGGGAGGGGGACGGCTGGATTGATCCTGCCCGTCGAGAAGGCCCCTGGAAGGCCCCAGGTTGCGTCGAGCCCGAGACCTGCATCTCGGCCCGTCCAGACCCCTCATCGCGCAGGGAAGGTGCCCTGGGCGTAGCGATGACCCCCACCTTCGTGAAGGTTCGATGCCTCCAATGCAAGCAGGAGAAGTGCCTCCTGACGGCCGCCCAGGCCCGGAACCTGCCGTCCTACGCCGGGGAACCCCTGGTTTTCTGTTCCGGGAACTGCAACCGGGCCTTTGTCCGGGAGCAGGGGAAAATCCAGCAGGACCGGGTTCTCGCTGACCAGGAACTCTACCGGTGAGCGTGGACATCTGCGTGCCGATCCACAATGCGCTCCCCTACGTGAAGCGCTGTTTGGCGGCGATCTGCGGGCACACCCTGAAGCCCTTCCGGCTGATCCTCCACGACGACGCGAGCGACCCGGAGACCGCGGCGTGGCTCGAGACCATGGCTCGGGCGCACGACGGTCCGATCGTCCTGCTTCGCTCCGATGCTCAGGTCTGGTTCACGACCTCCGTGAACCGGTGCCTCACCCGGTGCACGGCGGACTGGATCGCGATCCTCAACTCCGACGTCGAGATCCAGGATGCGCACTGGGCCGAGAAGTTCCAGGCGGTCTACGACGAGGACCCGAATGCCGGTCTCCTCGGCGCCGCGGACTCGATCTACGTCGAGGGCCCGCCTTACGTCGCCGAGGGGAAGGTCCAGGGACACCTGTGGTTCCTTCGTGGGGATCGGCTGCGCACCGTGGGCAAGCTCGGCGAGCGTGAACCTGCCGAGGTGCACATTCGGAGCGACGACGCCTGGAGCGCGAAGTTCCGCCTGCTTGGCTTCACGAACTACTACCTGACGAACGTCCGCCACGTGCACGGCGGAGAGAGCCATCCGGGCGGCGGTGCGAGCTGGAACCGCGATCTCGGCAAGCTCCCGAAGTGGATCGACGTTGTCCATGCGCGCAACAAGCCGCCGCGGGTCCCGGTGGAGAAGTGACCCAGCTCGTCGCGAATGGTCCCGGGATCGGCGACTCGATGGTGCTCTCGGCGATCTCGCACGAGTTCCTCGCGCAGCGCGGCGAGCAGGTCGACGTCGTGGTCGCGCATCCGGAGCTCTACGAGAACAACCCTTCGGTGCGCTCGGCGATCGGCTGGAGCATGGACTATCCGCGGAGCCTGCCAGAGCTTGACGACCAGAACGTGACCAAGGGCGAGCACAACGTCCAGTACGCATGTCGGAAGTTCGGACTCAAGGTGCCGGACTGGAAAACGATTCGGCCTTGGTTTTTCTTTGGTATCTCAGACATTACTCCCCTCGTGAAACATCTTCAGCAGTGGTCTAGTGATTACGTGACCATGCACCCGCAACCGGGACCATGGACACGCAACAAGGACTGGTATAGAGACAGTTGGTCCGAACTCTCTCTGCTTTTCGGTGAGATGAAAATCTACCAGCTTGGCGGTTCCGAAGATTGGAAGATTCCGGGAACCGATCCGCGATTCATGGGGGCGCCGTTACGTCATGTTTGCCGAGTGCTTGCTGGTTCAGAGCTTCATATCTGTCCCGTAACAGGAACTATGCATCTGGCCGCCGCAGTGCAGACACCAACTCTTGTCATTTACGGGGGGCGGGAAAAATCGGAAGTAACCGGGTATGCATACCAGTGGAGACTTCACGGGGAGGCTTCTTGTTCCCCTTGTTGGCTTGTGAATCCATGCCCGTACGGAAGTGAGATCAATGGCGAACTTCGGAAGCCTTGCATGGATCCGATTACGGCACAATCCGTTTTTGAGATAATCAAAGAGAAACTTCCCCATGCCCTATGGACTGCTAACCCCCACTGACGTCCAGGTTCTCGAAGACGGTCTCCGGCTTGCGATGAAGACCTTTCCCGGTTCGATTCGCGTCGTCGAGATCGGCGTCTGCTATGGCGATACCTCGCGTGGGATCAGGACGTTCCTCGAAACCCATGGTCGAGAGCTGGACTACTGTGGTTTCGACAACCAGCGAGACAGGCCGATCGACCCGCCGTTCCCCGGGGCAACCGTTCATCTTGGAGATTCTGCGGAGACCTATCTGCTGGCCCCCTCGGGGATTCACTTTCTTCTGATTGACGGGTGCCACTGTGCGAACCACGTGATGTTGGACTTTCTCAACTTCGGGGATCGCGTGGTGCCGCATGGGCTCGTCTTCTTCCACGACGTGAACCCGAAAGCCCAGGGAAAGATGGATCATCAGGGGCACGGGCCGCGGCATGTGGACTTTGGAACGGCGACGAGGGAGGCGTTGCGGAAGCTGGGCCTGTTTCCGATCAATTCTGCGGCATGGGGAATCGTCAATGCGAAATGGGATGATCAGGACTGGGGAGGGGCTCTTCTCTTGGGACGGTTCCCGTGAAGTGGAAGATCTGGGGCTCCCTGGGTGACGAGATCGCGCTGACGGGCGTGATCCGCGAGTGGCGGAAGGAGCATCCGGAGGAGAGTCTCGAACTCTTCTGCCGGTGGCCGGAGGTCTTCAAAGAGAATCCCCATGTCGGGCCTCGAGTGCATGAGAACGGCCAGACGGTTGAGTTCCCGCTCGCTAGCAACTACCGGCTTGGCAACTTCGCGCACGCGTACGCGAAGATCCTGGGGATGCGGTACCTGGCTGACACGAAGCCCGAGATTTACCTGACGGCCGAGGAAGAAAAGATCGAGTTCAATCCCGCATTCCCACAAGATGCCATTGCAATTGATACCTGGGCCGGTTGGCCGCGGCGCCGTTGGCCCTGGGAGCACTGGGTACGCCTAGTTGAACTTCTCAGAGAAGAAGGACATGCCGTAGTCGAAGTCGGGAAGACGGTGCCGGATTGCTACGGGGGTTGTCGCCGCGGTCCGCTCCCGGGGACCACGCTCTCCTTCCTCGACAAGCTCAGCGTTCGCCAGACCGCGTCCGCGCTCAAGAGTTGCTGGTTCTTCATCGGTTCCGACGCCGGGCTCCATCATCTCGCCGCAGCCGTCGAGACGCCGGCGGTGATCCTCTACAGCATCCCCTTCTATGCGACGGCCTACCGCACCACGTACCCGCTGTTTGACCTCCAGGCCGACTGCTCCGGCTGTAACGAGACCTGCGTCAAAGACAACGCCTGCCTCCGATCCATTTCTCCCGAGGACGTCCTTGAGATTCTTGATCGTTACGCCTTCGTGTAGGTCGGCCAATCTGCCGGCCGTGCTCGCGTCGATCGAGCCAGGGGCGCCGCCAGAGGCGGAATGGCGGATCTACCACGACACGACACAGGAAGAGGCTCTCGCTGAACCGGTGATCTCCGAGAAGATCCTTGTTCATAACCACCTGATTGCCATGGGCTCCGGCTGGGGACACGCGGCCAGGAACTCGTTCCTCGACTCGGATCTTGATCTCGGAGATGACTACTGGCTCTACTTCCTCGACGACGACAACCTTCTACATCCCGGTTTCTGGGCGAAAGCCATCGAACTGATTCGCGATCACCCGGAGGCCGGGATGTTCATCTTTCAACAGGAGCGTGCACCCGGGATCTTCCCGGAGATCAACCTGGCTCGTTGCTACGTGGACATGGCGCAAGCGGTCTTCCGCCGGTCCTTCATCGGGGATGAACGCTTCGCCATGCACTACGAAGCAGACGGGGACTTCATCATGCGACTCCACGACAGGGAACCCGGACGCGTGAAGGTCGACCAAACCGTGCTCTGTTACTACAACAGGCTTCGATGGTGAGGACTCTCATCGCTTCCGTCAACCTGATCGGCGACACGCTGACCCAGGTGCCGGCGCTCAAGGCCTACAAGGCCTGGCACCCCGGTGAGCACGTGACGTGGCTCCTCCACGACAACCCTGGGATGCAGCTCTTCCACGGCCTCGAAGGTCTCGTTGCCGACCAGATCCTCTTCCACCGGGATCCCGCGGACCCTGGGAACAGCCACGTAGTCTCGACGATGGACATTCCGGCGATGGGAGTCTTCGATCAGAAGATCCTGCTTGAGTGCCGGGAGGCCTGGCATCTCTCCCTCGGCAAGAACGAACACATCTCGGAGGGGTACGCGCGGATCCTCAAGGTGAAGCTCCCGAAGAGCCAGATCCTCGCCGAGGTCCGGCTCACGGAAGAGGACTTTAAGGATCTCCCGGAGGTGCCGCCTGGCGCGCTCCCGGTCTCGATGCGCTCCGCCTCCAGCGATCCGCGGGACGGGGATGGCTTCTCTGGGAACAAGAACTTCCCCGTCAAGGGCTGGCTCGAGCTCTTCCGGCGGCTGGGGC
>Ga0184631_10000309_pt1 | contig 10788 bp, 19 predicted proteins | sample PLM4_90_b1_FD_133160 | JGI IMG/M metagenome (GOLD analysis project Ga0184631, IMG submission 133160) | Groundwater sediment microbial communities from an aquifer in East River, Colorado, USA - PLM4_90_b1 | ecosystem: Environmental > Terrestrial > Soil > Riparian zone | place: USA: East River... | reverse complement strand
ATGTGGTAAACAATTCAGATGAACCGAACAGTCTGGAAATTTGTTTTCATGGTATTCGAATAATTTCATCCATGGCACAATCAGGACGTGATTCTTTTGCAGAACCACAAAGAAGACAGAACTACAGGGGTAATTCACAGTACAGACAAGGATAATAAAATGGTTGGCGTAAAAACTAATGACCTTTTAAAAGGTAGTCAGCCATATTTCATATATCAAAGGGTAATGCTTACGTCACCCGTTGCGTATATGTTTTTTGCGCTTGATTATGGTTTCTGGTACATCTTGCGGCAAATAAATGCAAAATATCCTTCTGATAACGGTGTGGTTCAATTTCCAGACTTGAATATTTTTGCAGTTCAAAAAGGTATTAATAAAGAACCTCAAAACGCTCCTATACCTATTAATTTATTCTGTACACCTGGAAGCTCAGGGGTAAACCTGACTGGTGCAGAAGTAACAACGGGAGCGATTAAAGCCGCAAAGCTACAAAATATAGTCTATCCGTTTCGTGATAATATGGAGTTCCAGATCACCGGTCACACACCTGGAACAATTCCATATGTTGACGTTTGTTTAATTGGTTATTATTTACCAGTAAAAGAAAATGTAATGTGGAGCGGTAACGATGGAAATAATTGATATTCTCACGCCTGATAATGATAAGTTGCCTACTTTTCAAGTAAATACAGCTGTAACAAATGTTTTAGTTACAGGTATTGCTGCACCTGGTGCAAAATTAACAAGTGCTAACGGTGTATTTTCAAGATTTCAAAGAGGTGATAATTTTACAATCCTTTCAGTCGGTGTATTTGTACCTGAAAGGTTTTGTATTTGGGATTATCCAGATGTTTCGGGTATAAAAAGAAGTTCCCCTTTAATGCAATTAAATGGAACTCTTGGGGGTGGATTAACTCCAATATTTACATTTGGAAATATTGGAGATATGAAAATACCGTTTCAAAATTATGAATTTTCCATAGGTGTTTTTAATGATACTGAAAGACTTGGTTTAATTGATGCATCATTTGAATTGTCAATGTTGTATCCTGTAGTTGCAAACACTTTGAGCATATCAATGGTTGATGTTCCTGCGGTAATGAATGGCCTTATTTTTAGAATTGTACCATTCATAAAAGTAATACACAATTTCCCTTTATTCTAAAGAGGTTACAATGTCAATTATATATCAAATACCTCAACAATCAAGATATGTTCCGACTTCTACAGTGTTTTCGACTACTTTTAATTTGTTAACACCTGGAAGATATAATTTTTCTGAAGCTGCAAATCAGAATGTAAATGTTTTGGAATTAAAACCAAATGTAGTTTATTTAATTGAACGTCTTTCGATTGGTGCAAACATTGCAGAAACGGAATTTCTTACAGCAATAGAAACTTTTCCGTTATTAACCATTAAAAGATCAGTTTCAGCTGAAATAGTCTACCAAAGACCATTCCCTATTGTAAATTATGCTGACGGTATCGAGTGTGCAGCATGGATACATTCAGATAAGCAGAATGATTTTTTATCGTTCTCACTAAGTGGTATTTTCTCCCAAACACCATCAATGATTGGACTGCTTAATCTTAAGGTTCAGATAACAGCTTCAATTTACGCAATAGACAGCACATATTATAATGCAGCATATAGAGATGTGCAAAGTATTTCAATGGGCCAAAAGAACAGGATATAATTTCCATGAATCAATCACTCATATATCATGGTGGTGGTATGGGGAAGGGTGGGGGATTTTTACCCGCTACAGTTCCAACCAGTACATTTCTTAAAAAAACTGAAATAACAATTCAGCATACAGATTTTCAAGTTGCTGGATTAACAGATAGTAATACACTTTATGCTTTACCAGCTGGTGCGATCGTTCTATTTATCAGATTGAAACCAAGTGTTATCTTCACCGGGGGAGCAATCACCAGCTATTTTTTAATGATTGGCATTACCGGCACATTGCAAGATTTAATGACCGAATATGATGCAAGAAATATTGTAGTCGGTGATCAAGAATACGCTGAAGCTTTTAGCGCTCAAAGCTTCAATTTCAATGCTGCAACTAATTTAATTGTTTCAGCTCGTTCGGTTGGTGCAAACCTTAATGCGTCGGTATCTGGTACTGCATTAGTCGAGATTTATTATATAGACAAGGTGGTATAAAATGCCGATAAGAAGATCGTACCATTTCAATACTGTTCGTGCTGATAAAAAAGACGGAATTTATCTCAATGATCCATGTGATTTACATTTCCGCAAACTATCAAACTACGCTGAAGCTCCTTACGGTGTAGATGTTGATGGGAATAATGTTCTTGGTTTAGGTGATAGAACAGGATACAAGACTAATTCCGGTTCCTTGCCGGTTCAAATCATTGGTGGTATGCACTACCACCATGATACGGTAGCAGTCAATACTGTAGTTAACAATGATCACAATGTGATTTATGCCAATACCACTGGGGGAAATGTTACAATAACACTTCCACTATTGGCCAATGAATTAACAGATGATAGGATTATTTTTATTCACAAGTTGGAACGTGCGAATACCATTATTATTACCCCTTCCGGTACAGACACGGTAGAGGGATTAACAGGTACACAGTACACCGTTTCGAATCCAGATTATGGTTTTAGTCTAATCGGTGACAAAGCTGCGGGATGTTGGAGAAGGATAGAAAACAGTTCTCTTCCAATGTGGTTGTCTCAAGAAGTGCCGTGTTCTTCCAACGTTACAATTAACAGTTCTACCTGGACAACAATACGATCGATTGTAAATGTTCCATTCTCAAAACGTGATTATATAGTTTTCTTATCAGGTTCTGGCTGGTATAATAGTACAGAAATAGCTTATATGGAATTTTCATTATTCGTAAACGGTGTATATCAATCTCCTTTTTGTAGATGGTACAATATGCAATCGCAGCACCACATACCTTTTTCTGGAAGCTTAGTTTATGCAGCAACTGCAAGCGGACTTTATACTGTAGAAGTAAGAGGTAGACGTGTTGCAGGCGGAAATAATTTTACAATGGACAATAACGATTTTATAAGTTTCAACATGTTAAAATGCTAAGGCGGGAAAAATGGATAGTACAATAGTTCAAGATGCTACAACAGGTATAAATTTATTGTGGACTGCAATTTCTTCAGTAGTTGCTCTAATTGGTTTCGTTGCTGGTAGAGTACATGCATTGAGAAAGAAAAAATAAAAAATGGAATCTTTTGCAGAATATGGGCCAGTGTGGATATTGGTAGGTGTTCTGATTACTTCTAACGTTAAACTTGTTTTTTCAATTATCAAGCTGGTAGAAAACAACACAGCGGCACTTACGAAACTATCAGAACTCGTTTCAAGGTGTCCAAAAAATCAGGATTGAATTATGGCAACGATTCAAAATATTGCAAAAGCAAAAACAACCGGGTTAATATTAAAAAACCTTTTAGGGGTTGAACCGGAATATCAATACTACAATGACCATGTACGGTTATGGTATCCAAAAGAATCACTTCCAGCAGTACATGAAAAAATAAATACTATTGCTGTGAATTCAGAAAAACCAAGTGACGTAAGAATAGATCTGGTTCCAATGTTTGCACCAATCGGCATAAAGAAAGTTTTGCCGTATGCACTGGGAGCCGTTGCGGTTGGATACGTACTTGGAAAAATGATATGACTGATAGAGAGTTAAAAGCTTTATCGGAAGTTTCTGCAAGTCTTGGATTATCACCCAATGATCTTTTTAAACTAATCAACTTTGAAAGTAAATTTGATCCACTTGCAAAAAATCCTATCAGTTCAGCAAGAGGACTAATACAATTTACTGACTCAACAGCAAAAAGTTTAGGTTATAAAGATAGTCTTGATCTGGTTACTAAAAACAATACCATTGAATCACAGTTGTATTTTCCTGTTTTAAAATACCTTTCTCAGTTCAAACCGTTTCCGACAAAACAAAGTTTGTATATGTCAGTATTCTATCCGGTTGCCAGGCAATGGCCATTAAATAAGAGTTTTCCGGATACGGTACAAAAAAGCAATCCTGGCATTAAAACAGTTCAAGATTATGTAAATAAGGTTGAAGGAATAACAGTAAAGAAAAGCATACCCGGGCTTTTATCATTAATTGCACTGGGATTATTAATACTATTTTCAAAAGGAAAAGGCTAATTATGCAGCGGGCAAAGAAAGACGAGATACCAGCGGACAATTTACCGGAAGGTTCAACAGCAGAACTTCAGAATGAAGAGTTTGAATCTCTCAGTTACATTGACCAGGTAAATGATTTTATTGGCAGAAACAACCTTCTTGAAACTGAAGCTGTTTACTATCTATATAAATATGATGGTAATTCAGGTAATTCAAAAAGTTTTATACACAAGTACAGTGAGCAGGATCCCCCCGACGAAGATACTATCGGAAGAACTTTCGGTTCAGGTAGATACCTGGTTATGTTAGCAATACCAAGATGCGAAAAAGCTCCAAAGGGATACATGAGAGCGTACAATATAAAGATACATGCTCATTATGATACTCTAAGAATTCAGCAAGCACCAGCTGCACCAGCTGCACCAACAATTATACAGCAATCAGGCGGGGGCTTTAATGAAGCATTCGAAATGATTGCAAAGATTGTTGCCATTATCACCCCATTGCTTCAGAAGTCACAACAGCAACAAGGACCTGACATGTCCGCTATGCTGTTTAAGACCTATGAGACTACAAGTGAAGTACTGAAAAGGTCTATGATGGAGAACATTAAAAACCAGGGTGAACTACAAAGAAAAATGATGGCGCTTGAAAATGGAGATACCGAAGTGGAAAATGATACAGAAGATGAAGAAACCTCTTTGATTGATACGATCAAACCATTACTTTTAGAGTGGTTACCAAAATTAATCGGTGATAGTCCACAATCAAAGGTAGTGCAGCAAGTGGTGAAAAATACTCCTCAGTTCAAACAGATCATTAATAATAAAAAGGAATTCAAGACATTGGTTACTTACCTTGATCAACAGCAGGGTAAAGAAATAACAGATAAGGTTTTGGGTTCTCTGAAGCTTAAAAGAGGGTAAAAAGAAAGGGGAGCCTTCCGACTCCCCTTAGATGCAGCAGGCGGCGAGATACCGATAGAACTGCATACCCGATAACTGAAATATATAATACTAATCGCAAATATAGCTAAAAATATTTATGATTGAAATAAAAAAATTACAGGCACTGAAGAAACAAACAAATTTTTTGCTTTCTCAGGTTGATTTAAAAAATCCTACTTCTTCGATTGCTCGTGACTACGTTTCCAGAACCGGGCTAACCAGATCAGACATTACCGAAAAGATCGATAAAATAAAATCATGTTGTTCCATTGTTGAACTTACTGCAAACTATACCGAAGTTGATCACGTAGTCGAACAAACACTTTCCGTCACTAATGCAAATTTTTGCAAACAACATTCTGTTTGTCCTACTTGTGCAGATCGATCACAAAACCGTAGACGTGCCCGGTACAATGAACCAATAAAACAGCAAGCTTCCCTTGTTAAAGATGGCAAGCGCTATGCCTACATTTTAACTTTTACTATAGCGGACGGTGTAGACCTGGCAGAAAGACTATCAAACCTGAAGCAATCCAAACTTGAATGGCGAAAAATGGGCCAAAAGAGAAAAAACGGTCATTCAAATGGTGAAGCCAGGAAGATAAAAGCTGGATTGTCTACTATTGAAATTAAAAGAGGTTCCGGTTCAAAGCTATGGCATGTTCATGCACATGAACTTGTTTTTACAGATAGACCGCTGGATTTTGGTATTTATGATCAGAAGAAAAAAAAGGAACTAAAAAAGATCTATGGTGATAATATACCAAAAGAAATACTTTCCGCTATAGTTGAAGATACAGCTACATTCGACGGTGAAGAAGTGGCGGTATCGAAAATATCTAAGGAGTGGCTTAAAGCTACTAATGGGCAATCAATCGATATATCGGTTGAACCTATGTATCATGTTCCATCTAAGGGAAAGACTTCGGAAAAGAAACGTCGCAAATGTGCATCACTATCATTTGAGCAATCCATAGCTTACCAGGCTAAGGAAGTTTTGAAATACATTTCCAAACCTTCAGAGAACACACCTGAAGACATGCTGGAAATTATCACTGATACCTATAATAAGAGAATGGTTGCAACTTACGGGGAGTTTCGTGGAGTTCCTGGGAACGATTACGAAATTGAAAATCATCCTGAAAGTGAAAACTATGTAATTGTGTGGGATAAGGATAATCAAGATTACAATAGACCGATACCCGGAAAGCTTCAAGACTTTCAGCAGGAAGAAACGGATACAAGAAAAAAGGTTGCTCAGATGCTGGGGGAATACCGTAGACAGCGTAGATCATTACTTGATGTAGCTGGGGAAGGTTCAGACCTTTCAGAGCGCTTAGATGATCTAAAGCGTACCTTTAAAGAATCAGTTTCTAAATTATGGCTATTTTACCGGAATAAAGTGAGAAGAAAAAGAGATTCTTCAGACTGTGACAATTATAATCCGCTCGTTTCGCTTCAAGGATTGTATATAGAAGCTTCAAGCTCTGATATATACGACTACTGTTTTTAAAAGTTCAAAATCACCGAATCATATATTATTTCTGCATACCCGATATTTGTTTCTTCCGTTTTTGCTGCATTATTTGAGATACTCCAGAACTAACACAAAAGATTTTTCCCTGTTCTTCAGAACGTAACTGCAACTAAATACACAATGTCTTTTAAGTCTTATAGTAATCGATTGGTTTAAATGGAAACTGTTTTCGTTTTTGGTTTTCGGCCTTAATATATCTTGATAATTAAGTCATTATCTTTCACACTGAGCAAAAAGACCTTGCAATTCCGTGATACATCATGTAACTTATAGATAACTACACTTTAAAACCTTTAATAGCAAAGGATACTACTTATGGATCACGAAAAACTTACGGCACTAATTGAGCGGGCGAAAAAGGAAGATAAAATCCTTTATTGTCCTGGAAATGGTAATTTCTATCACCCTGAAGCAATCGAAGCTTACAACAAAGAAGGTAGGTTATTATGGGCGGTTGAACATTTCGAACTTAGAACGTATGAAACCTTTCTTAAAAAAGAAACTGTAATACTGAACCCCTCAGAAGGAATTTGTTTACAATGTAAAAGTTATAAAGATTGTGAGGAAAAAAATGACGGCGGCATAATTCATTGTTGTTCACATTTCAGCCCAAGTAAAATAGAAGGTGAAGAAATACCGAAAGAATTATTCGCACTGATTTCTTACATTGGAGAAATGAAAAGAAACCATTTAATCATGGCGGGAAGAATTGATAATCTCGAAAAAACCCTTGAAACATTAAGAAGGAAAATTGCAAAATGATAGTTTTAAATGATATTCATACATGTTGCATTGAAGTAACTCCAATAAGTGGAGTAATCAATTTTATTGAAACTGCATCAATGACTATGACAAGTTTCGTTTCAATGGCAGCGGGAAGAAGAATGGTTTTCCCGACAAGAATAATTATGAATGCTCTGGAAAAAGAGTTTACCGGAAAAATGAACAATGGTGAAATACAATTCATTCTTAAAATACGGGAAATGTTGATTTACAACACTTTTGAACTATATGCAGAAATAATAGACAATTGTTCTGAAATAAAATCAATTGAGGATACAAAAAGTATTGGTAAAAACATAAAATCAATTATGACTTTCAACGCTATACCAGAATCGGAAAATGTGTAATGTCTGCAAAAATAATAATGAACAAAAAAGTTTATGACAGTGGAAGAAAAAGAGTGAACCTTGTATTTACGATACAAGAGTACGACAATCTTACAATTTACGCCGAAGCAAAAAATATTCCAGCGACAACAGCGGCAAAAAGTCTTCTTATGCCAAAACTGGAAAAAGAGGTTGATATCCTTTTACAAAAAGAAAAGTACGTACCGAAAAACGCAAGGGGTTTAAAATGTCTTTGAGTGAAAAAAATATGATCATAAGTTTAAGTGATAAAAATTATACTATTCATAAAATTGCAGGTGATAGTTCTGAACATATCAACTTCATGCTTATGGTTGGAAGTATAAAAATTTCTGAACCAATAAGTAGGAAAAGAGGAGTAGTTCACATTACAACCGGTCGTGCTGATAGTTTAGAAGGCGGTGACTTCAAAGTATCAGAATTAGAAATTGCGATTCAAGACTTTTTCGACAAAAAATTTTAAAGCAAAGGAATTATTATTATGTTCTTTCAAAGAAAATTGCGTGCAACGTATGCAGGGGATGAAAAGTTTAGACCAGAACAGATGCCAAAAGATAAATGGTTACCTGTTATCGGTTTTACGACTAAAAGAAAGCAAAAAGTTGATTCAGGTGGTAAGCAGGAAGTTTATGATGAGCCGTACCTTTTAATTATTGGCAACAATGGAATCATGATTCAAGTTATTGCATTTAATTGCAAAGTGATGATTGATGAAAAAGGTGAAGTGGATATGGTTGCACTAAGCCAGATGGCAAGAAACATTACTATCATAGGGAAGGCACTTTGTGATAAAATTACCGGGACTAATTCTTCAGGGAACATTGAACTGCTACAGGAAGAAGCTGGAAAAGGATCAGAATATCCAGCAGATAAACCTGTTTAATAGTGGGATTTTCGTAGATTTGAAGCAAGTCAAACTAAAAGCTACAGAAATGTTAATTAAAACAATTAAAAGGAAATTTAAAGTATGACAACAAAGCACATATTAAAACCAATGAAGTTCTTCTTTTTGATACTGATTATAGCACTTATTATCATTGCTTTCAATGGTGTAGTGTGCCAGGTACATGCGGAAGGAATAAAAGGAAACATTGAATTATCTGATGAATTTATCTTTTCAGAAAAACAAAAAGACGTTGTAATTTTTGGGGAGCTTAAAAATTACTATGAAGTTCCTGAAGGTTACAAAGTTGCGGCAATCGGTGAATTCAAAACAGGCATTATCACATTGAAATGTAGTTACAATTATATACTTGAATGCTCATTGTCTTTATGTGAAAAGAAAAAATATCATGGTTTTGGTTTGGTAGATATTAAGAGACCAGATATTATAAATGACTGTTATCGAGCAAAAATCATTTTTTTTGTTGCAATAGAATGAATAAATAGATAGATTTAGGTTATGATCACATTTCATAACCTGGATACTAAAGACCGAACCGGCAGAGAAATGTATCGCCTGATTGATCAATATTCAGGCGATATTGATTTTATACATGTAAAAGGTAAGCCACTTTCAAGCTTCAATCTGTTCGAATACTTCGATTATGTTAAAAATATTCCGTACCGTAAGGACATTAAAGGAATAGAAGTAGTTTCGAGACCTGCAAAAATAATCAACAATAAAGATGTAGGTATGGATTGTAAGAAAAAATCGATTCTTATATCTGCATATCTTAAAAGTAGAAATATACCCTTCCGGTTAATTGCATCTTCAAAAAGACCAGACAAAAGAATTCATCACGTTTTTCCACAAATGAAAATAGATGGTAAATGGCTAAATATGGACGCAACATATTCAGACTATAAACCACTTGAATTAAAAACAGTCACAAAAGCAGAGGTTTTAAAAAAATGAGACCCGCACTAATTACCCTTGAAGGTGATAGATTAGAAATTGCTGAAATGTTAGGGATGGAACGTTCTGACGTTCGATATATAAAAAGATCTTTAACACCTGAAGAAAAAGCATATCTAAATGCTCGTTATCCTGAATACATGGGTGCAATACCTGTAATTATCGCTAAAATTGCATCGGCGGCAGTTGGTATCGGAAAAAGTATCGCTGGTGCAGTTAAGAAAAAAAGAGAACAGAAAAATCAGCTATCTCAACAGAAACAAGCTGAAGAGCAAGCAAAAATTGCGCAATACCAATACCAACAGCAATTACTACTTGCAGAACAAGCAAAAAAGAAACAGCAAAGTAATATGCTGTTAATGATTGGGATACCGGCGGCATTAATGATTTTTATGTTGTCAAGGAGATAAAGAATGAACAGTATGAGATTTAAAAGACGTGCATACAGAACCATTGAAAGTCACCCTGGAATGAAAAGATTTCTAACGGATCCATTCATTCATGGTGAAATTAATGGTATAATTGAGGATGCAGAATTAATGGGTATAGACATTGATGATTCTGAATTAATGGGCGGACTTGTCGCAAACATCGCAAAAAAAATAGGTGCAGCAGTTAGAAAAAGACGTGCAGCAAAAAGCGGTTCAGGAATGCCTTCCTTTTCAATGCAAACATCACAAGGAACAGCGGGACTAGGACCAGGGGGGTTAACCTGGACAGGTCAACAGAATATTCCTATCGGAAATACTGGAATGTCTCTACAAACTTCACCGCAATCTGAAACTATTATGGACAAAATAAAAAACAATCCTGCATTGTTGGCAATACCAGCAGGCGGTTTAATACTTTTTATGGTTATGTCGAAAAGGGGTAAAAAGAAATGAAAATATCATTATCAGGCGAAAGAAACAATTTTGACATGTTTTCTCTGGGGGATGATGAATTCTTTCATTATGTGGATAATCATCCATACCCTGAATTAATGGGCGGTAAGCTTGCAGATAAATGGAAACGTGGAACTTCAAAAGTAAAAGCTAAAATACAGAAAACAGTGAAAAAAGCTAAGGCAAAATACAAAACACTTCCGAAGTGGGCTAAAGTTGTTACCGGAATTCTTGGCGCACCAGCAGTGCTT
>Ga0184631_10000308_pt1 | contig 10790 bp, 8 predicted proteins | sample PLM4_90_b1_FD_133160 | JGI IMG/M metagenome (GOLD analysis project Ga0184631, IMG submission 133160) | Groundwater sediment microbial communities from an aquifer in East River, Colorado, USA - PLM4_90_b1 | ecosystem: Environmental > Terrestrial > Soil > Riparian zone | place: USA: East River... | reverse complement strand
TTTACTGTAGTACTACCAACACCGCCGCCATTACCGGCTCCATTTGCTCCATAACCAAATTTTCCATCAGGCAGTATATCAGGCGCTCCAGCAGTTCCAGTGCTACCTCCAGCAGCGGATATAGCACCAAAACTGGTAGTGGCTCCCGCAGTGCCAATCGTCGCGTTATAAGTACCAGTAATTCCATTGATAACGCCGTAAGTAATACGTCCGCCAGAACCGCCAGAACCACCCATACCTCCATCAACCGTGAACGCGCCTGAACCACCAGCACCACCATTGCCACCACCACCAATGCATCGCACAACAATTTTTCTTGTTAAAACATTTGGAACCCATGCTGCATTAGACGCAGTGATAGTAGAGAACGCGATAAGTAAACCGCTACTCAATGATGTAGAGTTGGCAGAGTTACCACCAGCACCCTGTACCAACGTAGGCGTCGCCCACGCTCCGGCTGTATTTACCGCATCAATGATTCCCACCACTTTGAACGGCACGTTTGTTCTGGCAGTGGTCGAATAAAAAACGCTTGTAGAAGTCGCCCCTGCACTGATCGCGGTAGTCGAGATCAACGTTGTCTCATCGAGATTATTACCGCCCGTAATATTTACAATTGCCAGTTCTGCAATTCCGGCATTATCGATAGCCAGTACAACCAGTCGCGCTGATACAGTAGTGATAGCACCCAATGTTGCACCGCTTGGAACAACAAGTGACAACGGTGTCTCGATAAAGCGAGTGTTGGGAACACCCGTATCCAGTGTTGTACTACGGAAACGAATGACACAAGGATTAAGTCCGCAAGTGAGCGCACCAGTAGCTTGTGTACACGTAACCGAATACTGATCTCCGACAGTTGGAATGACGTTGTATTTTGAAAGTGTGTAATTCAGGCATTCCCAGTTCCCAGACCCAATGGAACGGAAGATGGCTTGATCGCCAGCAGAAGTAACAATGTCAGTCGCGCCCGGCAGGATCAGGCTTGTCGCATTGTGCGTCAGCAACAACACACCGGTGAATTTGACGAGCTTGATGATCCCGGCCAACTCATTGTCGAATGCCGTAATGGTCACTGTGCCTGTCACAGTCACATTTGCAGAAAGCGCTGCGCCGATGGGTGTTGTTGCTGCCGATGGCACGCTCACGGGCGCATTCATTGTCAACAGTTGTTGCGGCGTAGAAAGATGCAGAGAACCCAACAATCCGACATTGACCGAAGAAATACCGGAGTCGATCACAGTAGAATCCGGCTGAATAACAATAGTCGTTATCCCACCGCCGAAACTTGAAGTCTCGACATAGCCATAAATGATGCCCGCCGTAATTGCAATCTGAACCCGGCGATTCACTTGAAAAGTTGCAACGTTGTTACCCGGTACTGAAAAAGATGTTGCGCTGACATAACTAGGTACAAGGTTTGTAATTGCCCATTCCGAAACCGTGACAGAAGTAGTAATGTCATTCGTTCCTGAAACGTTATCCCATGTGCCGAGAATATTGTTGGTAGAGTCCGTCAGAATGAATTTATATGCCAGCGAACCTTGCAGCCATACTTCATTTGGCACACGTCCAGCACTATCCAGAATAATCGGGTTCGCATTTGCGACCGCCTGCGTAGAGTTAGTCCATGTATCCAGAGGCGTTGTCGTGCCAGCCAAATAAGTAAAGAGCTTGCCGCCAACAAGCACAATGCCCTGATTGGTAAATAACTGGGCACCCGCCCCAAAGACGGGTGAAAGATAAGCTGACATAATTTATCCTTTTTACAGACAACAAAAAAGCCGCACTAGGCGGCTTTGTTTAATTTGGAATGGGTTTAAATTACGCCCATGAGTTTGTTGCACTCAGCGTCACACTTCTTTTTGTCGGCACCGAGGATGAACAAGACCAACCATTCAAACCGGCAACCCCAGATGTGCCCTTTGCGATAAGGGCAGCGTTTGTCGAATCCGGCTTCAACACTCTTCGGCCATTTTCCTTCTTCATATTCCCGCTCGAAGAGTGCATCGAATTCATCGCACTCAGCAGTCGTGATTCCATTGGCGATGCAGTAAGCGGCCTCTATCAACTCATGGAACAAAACAGAGATACGGTTTTCCCAGCAGATTTCTTCTGAAATCTTAATCACCAACGTATCGTTTTTAACAGCCCAGTAACCTATGGTTGTGTAAACATGTTGTGCATGGGGTATGAACTGTACTTTGATGTTCATTTTTTCTCTTCTTCAATAAACTTCTTCATCGCCGAATAACGGTTCAGAATAGAAGACTTGTAATCCAGCGAAAGAAAGTCGAATTTCGGTCTAAAATATTTCGTGTCGTAACTCACAGCATCCACTACTTCATAGACCTTCCCTACCGCCGTTTCCAGCACGTTCGATGCACCCGTAGCGGCACCCAACATCGAATATCCGCCCACCGAGACGATTTTTTCCTTCACTTTCTTGATGCGATACAAGAACAGATTGCGCTCGATCTCCGCAGGCCATTCCACCGCAACATCGTCTTCAGACGTGTACAACGTATCCAGACTGCCATTGAGATTAAACAGCCGCACACTGGCACCAAAAGCATTCAGCAACGGATTCTTGCCCTTGATAACGTCCTCGAAATATTTGGTCACGAATGGTTTGCCATCGTCACGCATCACCATCTCCGAGAAAATGCCATCCCATCCAAAGCGCATCGCGCAGAACTCGGTAAAGTAAAAATCCTTGCCGTTATAGAGCAAGCCCATATCATATACAGAGAGACCGGGTTGCTTGCTGGCAAGATCGTGTATTGCCTTGGGAAACGCCATACGGTTAAGTGCGCAATCCATGGGTGTTTTCACACTCAAGGCCAAGTTGCCGCCCATCTGCATACCCACATTGCCCGCACCCAGTTCCTTGTTCTCAAATTCCACCAGCGAATAAACTGGCTTGCCGTTGTAAAACACCATCACAGGCGTCACTTCCAAGCAATCATCTATCTTCTCTTCCAGCAGAAAGCCGCCCTTTTCATAGCCTTGCCTGTCCTCTTGCAGCGCTTCGATCAACATCTTCTTTGCTTTTTCAGGATCGTCAGTCTTCGGCACTTTCGTATTGGCATGGTCGCCATTGCTCTTCAAGACAAAAGCGTCTTTCGTTTGGTTGAGAAACTTGATACCGTCCTTGACCGACTTGAAATCGTGCGATGCAGCCACTTTGATGTCCGGGCAGTTCTGTTTGACGAAATTCTTCGCCTTGGGTCTATCCTTCTCCATCTGGTAGTAATACTCGGTCGGGAAAAGTCCATTACGAAATCCCATCGCCAAAACCTGTTCAGCGATGTTGTACATATTGTTGTAATCGAAAAAGATGAAATAGTTGTTCCGCTCTTTCGGCGTCACCATGCGCAAACGATCCAGAACGGAATTTGATGACTCCTTGTAAAGCAGGCCATCATAGACACGCAATCGGCGCATCCGGTTTTCCATCGTTTCTTCATCCTTGGTATCCGGCAGGTTGAGCTGAGTCAGGCGGCGCACGATCCCGATAAGCACTTCATTGCCTTCATCCTGCAAATGCTTCGCAAGAGGTAATGGGTATGCCTCATACGCAAAAAAAACGTACTTCACAATGTCACCACCCTTTCCACCATTTTCTCGCCAGCATCAATGCAAAGCCCGAATGGATTCCCGATCAGCGGCAATTCAGTACAGCCCAGAATCACCTCATCCGCGCCCCGGCGAAACATGGAGCGCACGACATAGAAAAGTTTCTGGCAATGCCGGTCACTGATACGTCCGCGAATCGCTTTTTCGATTAGGGCATCCACAATCTCTTGTTGTTCGGTAGTCGTCAGAATCACATCGATGTCGCGCGCATTAAGCGCTTCTTCATAAAGCCTGCTGTCCTTGGTCATGGCAGAAGAGATCACGCCCACGCGCGTAGCTGCGCCTATGCTTTCCACGGTAATATTCACCATGTTTAAAATCTCAGCCTGAGATTTGTCCTGTAGATAGCGCAAATGCACATGCGCCGTATTGCAGGCGATCATAATGATCTCCGCCCCCACGTTGTTCAACATATCGACAGAGGCAACCAGTTCTCTGCGAATCACCGCATGGTCGGTAATGCCATGCTGGTCAAGACCCTTGGTAGGAATGTTGTGCAGGAAAACCTCGGGGAAATCGTCATCTTTCAGCGCGCCGTTCTTCTGGCATTCCTTGATCAGCATGTCATACAGATGTGCGCCCGCTGCGGCACCCATGCCGCCGATGATGCCGATTTTTTTCATTGTACCTCTCGAAAAATGGACGTAAAAAACCGCCCAGAGGCGGTCAAGGAATAGTTTAACCCTATTCTTCCTGATTTTGAGACACGCTCAATTCATATTGCTTCCGTCTTTCCCGATCAGCCTCCGCTGGCGCTATTGCCGATTCCAGTGTCGCTGCCTTTTGTCCCACGCCGCCCGTGGCTACGTTGGACATTCTCTTCGAGGCTCTGTTCATGATACGTGCCAAGAGGGATTTGGCAGAACCAGACCTATCCATCATGAATGCAGCCCATGCTTTCGGGTCTTTTGCAAGTGTGGCCAATCCCATCGGATTCTTGTTTGCCTCCATCACTATACGCCGTTCGGCAACTGACAGAACATTAAGCAATGCAGATTCTTCTGCGTTGAGTCCCGCAACTTCGGGTACTTTTGCGGCGATCTCTTCTTTCAGTCCGCGTGCCATTGATTTTTGCGCTTCCACATCGGCACTTCCAAGCTGTCCGTATTTCTTGGCTAATTGTGCATAGGTTCCCTGCTTCAGTTGCTGCGCAGTTTGCACAGACATATCTTCTTTTCCACGAGCCGGAATCACTTTCTCTGGAGTAGTTGGGCCGCCATATGGGTCCATCTTTCCGGGTATGACTTTTTCAGGAACTTCATGCTGCAATAGCGGATGTTTTTTGAATTCCGCCCACGCACTTTTGATCGCGTTTACATCCGCATCGGGATTGACCTGTTTTCTGAAGTCCCTTAATTTTTCTACAACTGGCCGCGCTATTTTTGCTGTTTCCACGCGCTCCGGTGAATTGGCGATAGCGGTTTTGATCTGTTCGTTCAATACGTCGATCTGAGCGCGGACTTGTTCGATTCCTTTTGGAGTGGCAGGAATATCTTTTTCCAGCATGGTATCTATGGCCTTGGCAGCCTTGCCACTCAGCGAATCTTTCAATGTTGGCTTCAAAGCGCTTTTCATCAAACCTTCAGCACCAGTACGCAACGATGTGGCGGCTTTCATGGCGGGCGCATCAGCCATAGGTGCAAACTTGGTTCCTGCGAGTCCAATTGCTTGGGGCACTGCCTCGCTTGCAATGTTTCTCAGTATGCCCATGCCCGTAGTTGCCTCACCCGGCGCAGCTTTTTCAGGCGTGATTTTTTCAATGCCTTTTCCAATCAGCATCGGAATGATGTTTAGCGGATTGTATTCAGACTTGCCAGCCGCTGTTCTCGGCTCGTAAGTCAGTTTTTCCTGTAGTTCTCTCTGGAAGCCGGGGATGTATTCTGCGCCCTTGCCGCCTGTTGCCATCTCGTAACCTGTTGCAGCCAAACCTGCGATCTCCGAGATCGGTTTAGCAATGGCACCTGTTGCCATTTTGGTGATAGGCTCAGTTATCCCCTGAAGAACATTGCCAACGATGCTACCGGATTTTTCCGCCGCGACATAATCTTTTTCTTTTGGCGCTGTATCAGCATCAAACTGCGACTTGGCAGAAGCGCGGTGTTCTTCTGGAATCTCTGGCGCGATTATTTCGGAAAAATACTGATTACGTGCCGCTTCTTTTTGATCTACTGGAAGAGTTTGAAACTCTTTGCTTTGTTCTACTTCAGACCATTTTTTCATGATCATTTCCAAAGGTGACTAAAGCCGCCTGCTGCCGATGGTTTTTGTTTTACTTCTTCCGCTCCCGCTCCTCTTCCTTTGCCGGTCAAGTTGTACATTTTGTAATAGTCTTTTCCGGTGAGGGCAGTTAGTGTATTAACCGACTTCGGATCAAGAATATCTTGAAATCCTTTTTCCGATTTCGTGCCGCGTTTGTATGCCGAGTCCATAGCGCTGATACGCGATTCCAGCAAATCGCTTGCTGTTTTAACCACATTCAACATTTGTTGCGGCGTTTTTGCAGAACCAAGTTGGTTCTTCCATTGTTCGGCTTCCGTTACGCTGGCACCGACACCACGGAAAGTTCTCATCAGTTCTTCGCCAAGCGCGATCTGAGCCAATTGATAGTTGGTAATGTCAGGATTGCCAAATTCGCCCGCTATGGCATTAGTGATCCGGTTCAAGGTTTGATTGTCGTTATTTTTTAATGCAATACCCAATTTATTTAGCGTACCCAAGTGACCGATTGCCGTATTGATCGATGAAATGTTCCGCGATGCAACACCAGACGAAAAGTCTTTTTCAACAGCAGCTTTAGTTTTGGTTGCGATAGCCGAGAAATTTGGATCATACTGATTGACCAATTGCGTCAATTGTTCGCGCGTTCCACCCCGTGCCGGGATGGATTCCAATGCAATTCTGCCCTCTGCAATTGCTTTGACTTGCGATGCTTTGCCGGGAGGAAGCATCCCTAACAATTCATTGCCAGTTGCACCGGAATTCGTGATTTCTTCCGATATTCCACCGGCACCACCTTTTGCCTGTGCAAGATATTTTTTCTCTTGAGCGCGTTCCGTCGCAATTTGTTGTTCTTTGTATCGGTTCTCCAAGCTAGACTTAATCTGATCTTGCTTGTATTTCATACTCATCATTGCCGATTGGTCTTGTTTTACATTCGATCCTGAATATTTTTGGAGCAATTGAGGTGGATATAGCGGTTGACCGTTCGGCATTTTTTGTTGAGCAAGTTGAGGCAGGATTTGATTTTTATATTCTCCATAGCGCCGATCTGCTTCTTGCTGACCAACTTCTGTTACATCTTTTTGATGCTGCATTACTCCGGTATCAAGTTGCTGAATGACCGATTGATTCTGAGCAGCTTCGCCTTTAAGTACCTCTTCCGGCAACTTGAGATACTGTTCTTGCACCTTTGCTTCATTCAGTTTTGATTCTTGACGTGCCTGTTCCAGTGTTTGATAGGCTTTAGGCGAAACAATTCCTTTCAATTTTTCTGCGGCAGCAGCAAGACCTTCCGGCGTATTAAAATTTCCGCCCTCTTTCAGATATTGCTGAATACTTTGCTGATCCTGTCGTTGTTCCTGCACCTGCTGTTGCTTTTCCATCGCCCCGGCCAGTTCATAAGCCTGCCCCACCATCTTTACGGGATTGGGTGCCATTGCTCCTGCGGCGAGGGGAATATTCGGGTCTAAAGGCATGATGCTCTCCTATTATTTCCATTGACCTGTTACTGGATCATATCCTTGGTATGTGGTCAGAGTGGTTTGACCTGTAGATGGCCCTGCATTGGGGTTTTGTTGTTGCGCTGGTTGCATTCCCTGCGCCAACAGCAGACTTCCAATGCCACTCGTCAGATTTGCATAAGGCGCTGCTGCACCCACCTGTCCGGCAGCCTGCACATTGCCGATCCCGGTTTGCAAATTAGAAATATTCGATCCGGCAGAACCTATATTGGCACCGACACCACTAGCACTGGCCTGACCCATCGCGGCAATATTTTGAAGAGGGTCCATTTGTGCTTTTCTGCTTTGAAGCCATTGGTTGTATGCTTGCTGTTCATATTGCGAACCGATGTTTCCGGCCAACTTGCCTGCACCCGCAATGGCATTACTGGAAAGTGCCTGTCCCCCTGTTGCCATTTGACTTTGCATTGCAGCCAACGATTCTTTGGTGGCAAATTGTTGTGCTTGAGATTCTTCCATTTTGAAAGGCGTGGCAAATTCTCCACCGGCTGCTGTTCCTGCTATAAGTCTCTCCAAGGCCGATTGTCCGGCAGTGATGTAAGGTTGCTGAAGTTCGCGTTGTTGCGCAAGCATCCGTTCCTGAGTGGACATTGCCTCACGTCCTGCACCGGCTTGCGTTTCCGCAGCACTTTTCGCCGCTTCGGATGCCATATAAGCGCCGCCGATTGCTATTACCGCTGATACGCCCATATCAACCTCCAATATCTCTGGCATAAACAGTGGCAAAATGTTTATACCCGATAGCCTTCAATGAGGCTGAGTAGTCCACATGCGGTTTCACATGCCACATGATCATTTTTGCGCCAAATTTTTCCAGTTCCTCGTCGCAATATTCGAGAAATGCTTTTCCTACGCCGCCCTTGCGACAATCTTTTCTGAGAAATACCGCATCGTTGAAAGCGAGTTTCATATCTCGACTATGCAAATGCGGTTGCAGCAACCACACGGTATAACCCACAACTTCATTGTCTTTGCGCACCACAAAGCAAATCAGTTCTCCCGCCTTTTCCGCCATTCGAAAAAATTCCCAATGCGGAGCCAGTTCTCTGCTGTCCCGCACCACCTCGTCCCAGTGTTCCTTGATAAGATGAAAATTGTCTTCCACAACTTGAAACGGTTCTTTGGCGAAAGTGATCATCATTTTCCCTCTTGTTTTCTGGTATTCACTACTCCGCCAATAATGGTGAATTTGACTGGTTCAGTCATCGTCCACTGAAAGACGAAATCCTGACTCGCACCCAGCCGATCCCATTTCACTCGCGGAGATTTGTACTGACCAATCTTGCCCATCGACCTCCAGCGCTCAACGCCGAATGTTCGCCCACCATCCTTGGATACTTGCATCATGATCATCGGATTACTGCCTTGCCCGTATTGCAAGCCCACGCCGCTCTCCATATCCAGTTGAACTTCATCAATGGCAAACCAGTTACCGTTCATATTCACATGCCGCGATGTCACTTGACGTTTGATGGTCACGCCGTTATCTGTGTAAACATCAGGATCGAACTTGTAGATGATTCCGCTCGTCGCGTCGCAGACAAACGTAAAGGTATTGAACGTGATGCCGAAGTTGGCAATGTGTCTGCCGGTAAGCGCTACTCCAGATTGCAATTCAAACCAGAACTGGGTTGTTATGTCGTACAGGAACGATCTTGCCGCAGACGGAAAAGTAATTTGATACATCTTGTGCCCATCGATGATGTATCCAAATGCAACAGCATCCTGCCAAACAGAAAAAGTGCGGATGATATTGTCGATGTCATCCGTGCTTATGCGTTGCATGTTGAAGCCCTGAACCAAATCTATTTCAACTGCACCACCATACAAACTTTGTCCCACGAACAAATGCACATCATTGATAAAGGCCAATGAATATTGCGCGGCAATTCCGATGTTTTTTGTAGCACCGGCCACGCGTCCAAATGGAAGTGGCGAGGTTCCCACGTTCTGCCAAAATTCGGTCGATTGATTACCGGCCAGCATCAGCACACCATTCATGGCGCTGACCGTCACCAGCAGATCGGAATTGTTGTCTTTCGTACCGTAAGTCGGCAGCGAATGCACATTCGTCCAGCCTGTGCCGTCATAGAATTCGCTGACATAAAATTGCCGCGAGTCGGGTCTGACTGCGATAAGTCTGCCATCCAAAAAACAGATCGAAGTCGTCTTACTCGGAAAATTCAAATCCGTAATCTTGCCGAACGAACCGGCAGCATTAAGCGCGGCTTGTGCATACGTTCCGGCTATGATCGTGTAGATGTATCCGAAAAGACCGTCTACGATCAATAACTGCACGCCATTATCAGAAAGTTTGACATTACCCACCGAAGTTATGTCCAACGAACCAAGAGATGTGACTGTTCCGTTCGGTAATATTGAATAAAGCACCAATCCAGCCACGACATACAAAACATTCGCTACGACAATCCAGCCACGGATAGGCGCGTCTGGCAACGTCAAGAAAGAAGTCATTCCCGGCGTGCCACGTATGATCAACTGCGCCTTGTCACCATCCTGCCGAACCTCATAAAAACAATTCAAGCGGCGCTGTCTGCTGATATAGGCGGAATACGCATTCACGCCCGAACCAAACAGCGGAATGGTTTGCATCAGTCTTCTCCGGGTTGGAAGTACATGGTGGACACTTCAGCGTCCTTATGTCCCGCAATCATTACTGCCGATGTGTAGTTGGACTCCATATTCTGTGTCCACGGCATGTTGTACATCGGCGCAATCTGCTTGGAGAGACCCCATGTGATCGCCAAAAAGCATTCCTGCGCATACTCAAAATTATCTGCCGGATTCACCATGTCCTGCACCGGTTCCATATAAGAGGCTACGATGTACTTTCTGACATCCTGTGCCGCACCGCAATCGGTGTAGAGATTGCTGTCGGTCAACTGGAATTCGTAATAGATCGCGGTCGGATCGGAGATGGTCTGTATGTCTGTTTTGCCGGAAAGGTTCGCGTAATCCTGCACCGTGCGCAGAAAACGCAATGGCGTGTCTTCGTTGAATTGATCGCGCAAAACTGCTGTTTCAATGTTCAGTGGTTGCTGCGCGGTCGTCTGGTAGCAATAGATTTGCGAACCACTGGAAGACTGACTGGGCAGATTTATATTCAATGAGACTACAAGTCCAACAACGCTAGATACGGTTGTCCAGAACAGCGCGCCAGAATCCAGTTGAATCCCGATATGGTAGTTTGTCGCAATGCCTGTTGCGCTATCCACTGTCACTGAGTTTGCACCGCTCAAACTTGCCGCTGTTGTAACGGGTCTGACAAATACGTTCGTCCAGCCAGTCCCGTTCGGCCCCACCGTATATTTGTTGGTGGCGTTGTTCAGGAACAGATAACCCCACTTGCGTTTATAAACTTTTAGACCCGGTGCAAAGTCTGTTCTGCCC
>Ga0184631_10000303_pt1 | contig 10834 bp, 8 predicted proteins | sample PLM4_90_b1_FD_133160 | JGI IMG/M metagenome (GOLD analysis project Ga0184631, IMG submission 133160) | Groundwater sediment microbial communities from an aquifer in East River, Colorado, USA - PLM4_90_b1 | ecosystem: Environmental > Terrestrial > Soil > Riparian zone | place: USA: East River... | reverse complement strand
TCTGGCTGGGTTTTTTATTTGTGGTAACCGGACAGCGACTAGTGTCCTGCTTGCCTCGCCGGAATGAAATGAAGGCGGGCCCCCGCTATAAAACAAAAAGACCCTCACATAAATGAAGGTCTTTCTTTTAAAATGATCCGTTAGTTTATTATAGGTTTCAGCTTTACCGGGAAAGTTTCCTCTGCATAAAAATGCCAAAATAAATTGCAGCGGTATTTTAATTTTTCAATATTAATCTTTAAAGTAAGCCAGAAATAAAAAATCGTTTAGCAGGCACTATTGTCTTTTCAATCGCCTTTACCTGCCAGCTTATTTTTTATATAAGCTAAATCGTTTAGTATTTTAACTATTGCCAGGAGTAATACTGCTCCAATTACTGAACCAATAATGATAAATATGCCTAATCTTTTAAATTCTGCTAGTGCTTCAAATACCTGTAAGCCCAAAACGAATCCTGCTATAAGGGCAAGCACGCTAAGAATTATTAGCAGAGATTTTAGCCAGCCTGAAGATGTAAATCTTGAAGTCGACTTGTCTATATTATTTTGTCCTGTATTTTCAGCCATTGCTTTGTCCCATATTAGTGAATAAAACTATACACAAAATTATTTATTATATGTTAACAATAAAAATCCCAATGAAATTATAAATCATGCTTGCCGCAACTGAGTGAATGCTGGCCCACGCTTATAAATGGGAGTCATTCCTTCCTAAACACCACTATCCTATTCGTATTAGTTCCAACCGCATTGTTACTTATTCCCCAGATGTTTGCCGTTTTAGTAAACTTCTGCAGGTTGATAACAACTCCAAGACATTCAAATCCTGCTTTGATACCCAGCGGAACAATATGTTCATCAAGCTTTACTTTGCCTCTTCTCACCTCACCGACTTCAAACGCTACATAACCGCCTTTTTTAGTTATCCGGTAAAGTTCCCGAAATACTTCGTCCATAACTTTTTCCCATTCATCTAATTTTTTTGTTATGGTAATAATTCGGGCAACCTCATTCGCATCAATATTATTGAACCAACACCGGAGCCAGTTATCTTCAACATAGTTAACTATATCCAGAAACGGAGGGGAGGTAACCGTTAATAGAACCGAATTACTTTGTATGCTGGAAGTAAACCGCGCATCTTCATTCAGGAATTTAGCCTTGGCACCTATTCTTTTTAATTGATCAATAAGATTTTTATTTATTCCGGATGTCAAGTCACGGGTCTTTTTCAGGATTATATATTTAACGTCTTTATATATTGGCTTTTGTTTGCGTTGTTTGTTTATTTTTTTTTGTCTTTCCTGTGTTACAGCCTGGTTGGGAGGTAGAGTATAAACTGAAAAAAAGTTTTTTGAATGACCTGTCAGCCGGTTTGTTGCAACCATTCTTATCCAATCATCTACAAAATCTTCTGCTTCATTCTTCTTCTTTCTAATTAGGTGATTTCTGAGCGATACAATTTCTGATAAAGTATCCCGATTATAGAACATTGATAAATCAATATCTGCTTTTAATCCACCCTTGAATTTTATTTTGCTTAATCGCTCTTTCACTTCTTCGTACGAAGGAATGAATAATCTTGGTTTATATAGAATAGTGCTGAGTGGATTGATGTCATTTGAAATTAAGTTTCTTTTAAGCAAAGCGGCTTCAATAATAGTTGTTCCTCTTCCTGCAAACGGATCGTAAACGACATCTTTTTCTTTCGATAATAACGTTATGAAAAAACGCGGCAGCTCTGCTTTGAAACAAGCTCTGTAAGAAACTTCGTGGATTGGATTGTTTTGTCTCTGCTTCGATGTCCAGAATTCATTAACGAATCTTGGAACCTTAACTCCTTCAACATCAAAGAAATCTATTACAGTTTTTTCTCTTTTATGCTGAGAAGTGGATTTTTCAAGAGCAAAATTCGAAAGATAATTATGAAGTTCTTTTCTATTCATTAATTCAGATGTTCTTAAATAGTTCTAAGCAACATTTTAAAATAGTTCAAATACAAACAAATAATTCTCTTTGATAAAAATATATGATGTATTAGTCCGAAAATTTTAATTATTAGTTTACTGCTACTATTGGATAATACGTTCTTTGTTGCTCATTTTATTTGTTTATATGCAAAAAACGCCACTTTTATGACCATCCGGCTGAATTAGTAACCTTATTAGTTAGAGACAGCATAATAACAAAAACAAAGCGCTCAAATGTTTTTTTAATTCAAGGTTCGCAAGTAAATGGATTTATTTGGAAGGTGTTGTTAAGATTTTTTTTGAGAAGCTGTCTTCAGCTTTTAACTATTTCTATTATCGGTCTGTGTTCCCAGGCTAATTCTTTTCTCAGGTCGGAGATATTGGATTTTGGTGTATGAATTTCAATCGGGATGTTTAGGTTGAAATCAAAACTTAGCTGGTTAGATTTTGTCGGTGCTGAATTTCTTTTTCTTCTCTTCTTCATCAATCAAATAAACGGGGAGTAAAGTTTTTATGGTTTGCAGTATTAGTAATTAAAATTTCCAATACAAAAGTGAAAAGAAATTTTCACTTAATCAAATTAAATCTTTAAAATATTTTCTTTAAAATAAAAAGCCGGGATTGATATCCCGGACAGTGGAGAAAAGATGAAGAATAAATTTTTATTTTAAGGCTGTTTTCGCAACAACCACATTTATTTCCTCATCATTAATTTTATTTTTAGTGAAATCGTAATAAAAACTCGCACAATGTCTGCTTACTCTTTCACTCTCATCAAATCTGATGGCTTGCTTCACAGCATAGATTGCCATCGGTGTGCCTATTTTATACAAAGCTAATGCAGCAGCTATTCTCATTTCATCGTTTTCATCCTCGCGTAAAATTTTCATTAGTGGAATCACAGCTTTTGATAATTGCAATTCTCCAATCATATAAGCGCAGCCGCTTTTTAAGCCCAGATTTTCCGAGCTTAAGCCGTTCATAAGGCTTTCAATAGTGTTTTGACTTACTTTAACAGATGATTTAGGTTTTGCTGAAGTAGTAGTTGCCCCGATCATCAGTAACATCAGTAAAAGTATTATTATAGCGTTTTTCATTTTAGTCTCCTTGTTTATTATTTTATTTGTTAGAAATATAGACTCATTTACTCCCCTGGTGTTAGTGAATTTGGTGGAACGGCGGATGAACCTTATAAACGGTGCTTAAGATTAAGTCACAGTTGAGAAAATATTTAGGGTTTTCTCAGATGCGTAATAAAATAAAGCTAAAGACCGGATTGAATCGTAATATTGAGAATACAAGGACGCAGATTTAATAATTACTTAACAAACAAAATGAGTTTTCATTGTTTTTATTAATTATCTTTGATTAAACAATTAAATGAAACTAATCAAATGAACATCAGCAGAAAAACAGTATTAAGCACGTTTTGGTTTGCCCTTGAAGTTATCGGGATATTTATAGTTATTCAGTTAATCAGGTTTGTGATAGGCAATCTCAATGCATTTTACAGTGGACTTTCACTTGTCCTAATAGCATCAGTGCTTTTTCTGGTTGCGTTAATTATAGCAAGAAGTAAAGACCGTCGCCACAAAAAACCGGGAACGAAAACTTATAATAGCTTACTTAGCTAATAAAGCTTGCAGTTTGAGCTATTTCTAAGTGTTTTCACCCAAAAGGCTCATCCCAGTATAATTAACCAACCACTCATCAATAATCTCTTGAATTTCAGCAGATTTATGTGATTTTTTAATCTGCTCAAAATAAAATTTTTACCTATTTACGGAGGAAAGATGAAAAACATATCAGGTATTCTCTTCTTTATTTTATTTACTTCATTTTTAATTAGCGGATGTGGTGAACGATCATCCGAACTTAAAATAGCAAACGAAAAGTACACACTTGAAAACGGATTGCAGGTTATTCTGCATGAAGATAATTCTGATCCGGTAGTTGCGGTGGCAGTTCTGTACCATGTTGGTTCTAACAGGGAAGTAAAAGGGCGAACAGGATTTGCACATCTTTTTGAACATATAATGTTCCAAGAATCTCAGCATATTCCACAGGATCAATTCTTCAAAAAAATTCAAAATGCCGGTGGAACATTAAACGGAGGAACCTGGAATGACGGGACTATTTATTTTCAAGTGGTGCCAAACAATTCACTCGAGATGGTATTGTGGATGGAATCCGACAGGATGGGATTTCTTTTAAGCACCGTCACACGGGATGCTTTTATGAATCAGCAGTCGGTTGTTCAAAATGAAAAGCGTCAGCGGGTGGATAATGAACCTTATGGACACACAAGCTATGTCCTTCACAAATTATTGTATCCGGAAAATCATCCTTACAACTGGCAAACAATAGGTGAATTAGAAGATTTGAGCAATGCGACTCTTGCAGATGTTCATGAATTCTTTAAAAAATGGTACGGGCCAAATAATGCAACACTGGTTATTGCCGGTGATTTTGATAAGGAGCAAACAAAAAATTTAGTAGAAAAATATTTTGGTGAAATTAAACGGGGTGAAGAAGTTAAACCGCTTGATCCAGTGCCGGTTCAAATTGACAAAACGAGAAAAGCTTTTCACGAAGATAATTTTGCTAAGTCACCAGAACTTAATATGATTTTTCCAACTCCGCAGCAATTTACAAGGGATGATTACGCACTCAAGCTGTTTGGTGAGCTTTTTGCACAGAGTAAAAAGTCTCCGCTGTATAAGATAATTGTTGAAGAGAAAAAACTTGCGCCATCGGTTTCGGTGTATCAGAATTCACAGGAAATTGCAGGAGAGTTTACCTTAACAATTAGAGCCTTTCCTGATAAAAGTTTGGATGACGTCGAAAAAGCTGTTATGGAGGCATTTGAGAAATTTGAAAAGGATAGTTTTACTGACCGGGATCTAAATCGAGTAAAGGCTAAAGTCGAAACACAGTTTTATAATCAGATTTCAAGTGTGCTCGGAAAATCTTTTCAGCTGGCAAGCTATAATACTTTTGCCGGCTCACCTGATTTTATAACAACAGATCTTCAGAATTTACTTGACGTAACTAACGAAGATATAATGAATGCTTACACAGCGTACATAAAGAACAAGCCGCATGTAATTACAAGCTTTGTCCCAAAAGGCAGTCCACAGCTAATTGCTTCAAACTCTGAAATTTATCCTGTGGTTGAGGAAAAAATTGAAGAGCAAAGTGTTGTTTCATCAACGAAGGTTGCATCAGAAGAAATTAAAGTTGAAAAAATTGAATCCTCTTTTGACAGAAGTGTTGAGCCCCCAGCAGGGCCGGAGCCTTTAATAAAAATTCCTGAAATCTGGAAGGATGAACTCTCGAACGGAGTTAGAATTTATGGAATAGAACAGAATGAGCTCCCGCTGATTAATTTTTCCATAACAATAAAAGGCGGGCTGTTGCTTGATGATATAAATAAAGTCGGAATTGCAAATTTAATGTCAGATATAATGATGGAAGGAACAAAGACTAAAACTCCTGTTGAGCTGGAAGAAGCAATTGATGATTTAGGTGCAAATATAAATATGTATACCACCAAGGAATCGGTAGTAATAGATGCAAATTGTCTTGCCTCCAAATTCTATTATGTCTACGATCTGGTAGAAGAAATTCTTTTTGAGCCAAGATGGGATGAAAAGGAATTTGAAAGGATTAAAAGAGAAACGATAGAAAAAATAAGTCGAAGCAAAGCTGATCCTTCCGCAGTAGCTTCAGGTGTATTTGATAAATTAATATACGGGGATAAAAATTTATTCTCTAAAAATATTGTTGGTACAGAAGGATCTGTCAATTCAATCTCAATAAATGATCTTAAAATATTTTATGACAACTACTTTGTGCCTAATCTTACGGCAATAACAATTGTCGGCGATATAAGTGAGGATAAAGCTGTATCGACATTTCAATCCCTTGGACTTAAATGGAAGAAGAAAGATGTTGAAATAAAAGACTTCCTACTTCCACCGAAGAAGCAAATTGCCTCTCTCTACTTTGTTGATTTCCCTGATGCCAAACAATCGGTTATCAGGATTGGAAATTTAAGCCTGGCATATACTGACAAGGATTATTACCCGGCAACTGTTATGAACTACAAACTTGGAGGAAGCTTCAGCGGTAATGTAAATCTTATATTGCGGGAAGAGAAGGGATATACCTATGGTGCAAGAACCTCATTCACAGGTTCACTTTATCCTGGTTATTTTGTAGCAACTTCAAGTGTAAGCTCCAATTCAACTCTTGAATCCGTTCAGATATTTATAAATGAAATGAATAAATACCGCGAGGGTGTTCCATCTTCAGATCTCGATTTCACCAAGAATGCACTCATCAGGTCTAATGCAAGAGCATTTGAAACACTTGGTGCATTGCGCGGGATGTTGAATAACATTGCGACATATAATCTGCAATTCGATTACATAAAACAGAGAGAAGATTTTGTGAAGAATTTTACACAGGACCAGCTTAAAGAGTTCGCGCAAAAATACATCGAACCGAATGTGATGATTTATTTAATAGTCGGTGATGCAAAAACTCAGCTTGAGCCATTAAAGCGGCTTGGTTTGGGAAATCCTGTTCTTTTAGACAGAGATGGAAATCCGCTCTGATTTTTTAGAATGTAGAGAAGATTTAGGGCTGTTCAGGCTTGTGAACAGCCTTTTTTATTAATAAACTAATTGAATTTGACCATTCTGCTTCTTAATTTAATTTCAGCTTCTTTTAAAGCTTTGTCTTAAACAATAAAAGCACTGTAATGAAGGAATTTTTCAGCGTTCAGGAAGTTGCAAAGCTGCTGAACATAAGTCACTCGGGAGTCTTATATCATGTTCGCTCAGGAAAGCTTAAGGCTCAGCAGGTTGGTAAAATTTATATAATTTCTAAAGAGGATTTTGGTGATTTTCTGAAAAGACACCGTGAACCGAAGAAAAAAATCAAAGTCACTCAAACAAAGCTTGATTTGTAAAACTTACTCATTGCAAAAGAAAAGAACTTCCTTTTTGTACTCGTTCAACTCTTTGGTGCTTGCCCCAGCAAATTTTTTGACGGAATAGCAATAAGCAAAAATTATCGGGATAATCATATTATCACTTCCTAATAAATAAAATTTATCTATCTCTTCTACAATAGCTTCAAGCGAAACAACATCTGATTTTTCTTCACTGAAAAGTTTCTCGATATCTTCTCTGCAACTAAGCGACTCTATTTCGGGATATTTTTCCCCCGTTAAACGAAATCTATCCAGTATTGAACTAAGATAAGATTCTTTAGAAGTTGTGTAAGGCTGGCTTACGTCGTCCATCCTTATCCAGGTGTAACCGTTTTCTGCACCTTTCGTGTATCTATTAGTTTGGCCGGTTAAAGAAAATGCCGTAACAATGAAAATTATGAGCGAATAGTATTTCATTTAATTATTATAAGTTTTGGTTTGATAAAGTTCGTAATTAGATATTCAAATCACAACTTAAAAAGTGGATTAAATTTTTGTATGAGCTATATTGCATAATAATTATTCCGGAACTTATATGGCATCACATCTTCTCAGTAAATCCTCCTACATAAAAGGACTTCAGTGCGAAAAGCATCTCTATCTTTATAAATATCATTATAATGAAATGGACAAGCTTTCTGAAATGCAGAAGGCGATATTCAAAAGAGGAACGAATGTTGGAGAACTTGCACAAAAGTTATTTCCGGGCGGAGTGGTTGCTGCACAAGGAGATCCTCCAAATTATGAAAAAGCATTAAAGAAAACCAAAGAACTAATTGACAGCGGTGCAAAAGTAATTTACGAAGCAGCGTTTATGTTTAATGAAGTTCTTGCAATTGCTGATATAGTTGTTATGGAAAAGGGAGGTGCGAAAGTTTATGAAGTTAAGAGTTCTACTTCAATTTCGGAGACTTATTTGAATGATGCCGCCCTGCAATATTATGTCATTTCGAATCTGGGAATTAGAGTGAAAGATTTTTCTATCATTTATATAAATAACCAATATGTACGAAAAGGTGAGTTGAATTTAGAAGAATTGTTTATAACCGAGTCAGTTCTTGAATTTATTTTGCCCTTGCAGAAATCAGTTAAAGAAAACGTGGACAGGTTTACGAAAGTTCTTTTAAAGAAACAGATGCCCGATGTTGATATTGGCGAACACTGCTATAATCCATACACCTGCGGGTTTTTTAATTACTGCAGAAAACATATTCCCGAGGATTCAATTTTTGATTTCTCCGGGATGCATCTTACAAAGAAGTATGAACTTTACAAGGATGGAATAATCAATATTAATGATGTTCCTTTAGATTATCCTCTTAATAAAAACAATAAGCTGCAGCTTGATGTTCATAGAAGCGGTAAACCATTTGTTGACAACAAAGCAATTAAAAATTTTCTTTCTGATTTGAGTTACCCACTTTACTTTATGGACTTTGAAACGTTCCAACCGGCGGTACCACTGTTCGATAATGCGAAACCATACCAGCAGATACCGTTTCAGTATTCTGTCTTCCTGAAGAAAAATAAGAACAGCGAAGCTGAGCATTATGAATTTCTTGCTGAACCAGGTATTGATCCGAGAAAGAAATTCATAGAAAACTTATTGAAAGTAACTAAAGGTAAAGGGGATGTTCTTGTTTTCAATAAAACTTTTGAAGTTACAAGATTGAATGAAATTGCACGAGACTTTCCACAATATGCTGATGAAATTGAAAAGCTGATTTCGAAAATTAAAGACTTAATGATTCCCTTCCAGAAAAAATATTATTATGCGCCGGAAATGAAAGGCTCGTATTCAATTAAATCTGTACTTCCTGCACTTGTGCCTGAATTAAGCTACGATGAACTGGAAATTAACGAAGGTGGTTTGGCTTCTGTTGCTTATGAAAGTCTGCAGACCGAAACAGATTTGATGTTCATTGCAGAAATTAAGCAGCAGTTGCTTGAGTATTGTAAAATGGATACTTGGGGAATGGTGAAGATTTTGGAAAAACTTTATTTGGGTAACTGAAGTGAAAGACAAGATAGTACTTATTACCGGTGCAACATCCGGCATAGGCAAAGCCACAGCATTTTCGCTTGCACAATTGGGTGCCTCTTTGATACTTCTTGGAAGAAATGAAAAGAAAGGTGAAAAAGTTGGTCATTGGATAAAGAAAAAAACCGACAACAATCAAGTAAAATTTTATAAGGCAGATTTTTTTCTGATGAGAGAAGTAAAAGCTGCTGCGGAGAAAATCCATAATGATTATAAGCGAATAGATGTCTTGATCAACAATGCCGGCGGGAGATTCCTTGACCACAACGTTTCTGTAGAAGGGATTGAACAAACTCTCGCAGTAAATCATTTAAGTCATTTCTTGCTGACGGATATTTTGCTTGATCACGTGAAAAGATCACCTTCAGCAAGAATAATAAACGTTTCCTCAAATACTCACCGCAAGGGTAAAGGAATAATTAAAAATGTTATTTCACCCTCAGAATTTAATGGCACGCAACAATACTCTGATTCAAAACTGGCAAACGTTTTATTTACTTATAAACTGGCAGGGCTGTTTGAAAGAACTGATGTAACTGTAAATGCTATGGATCCAGGTGGAGTTGCGACAAACTTTGCACGAAACAGTGGATTAGCAAATTGGATGAAACACAGAATTTATTACTTAAAGAAAAAGGAATTGCTTACCCCGGAACAAGGAGCAGAAACTATTATTTATCTTGCCACATCAATGGATGTAGAGGGTGTTACTTCAAAATATTTTTATAAGAAAAAAGAAAAATTATCCTCTGAAATATCTTATAACATGGAAGCTCAAAAGCAATTATGGGATTTAAGCCGCGAATTAATTACTAATGCAGGGGCATAATTATCACATGTACAATTTCAGTTAGCAAAGAACAACCCGCCTGCACTTATGAAATTGAATTCCGTGACGAATCTGCTAAGCGGAGTTTATTTCTATAAACTACAAGCAGCTTCTTTTATTGAAACTAAAAAGGTGTTTCTCCTTCATTAAATCTGTCCTATTCAGACGAGACTTCAGCAAATAAATGTTGATGAATTTATCTTGCTTTGATTTGCGATAAACTAGTCAGTCAATTTTGGCGTTTGAAGGTTAATACTCAGATTTTTTTTCATCAATAATAGTCTTTCCCAAATAAATCTAGTTGTTTCCTTTTTGGTACTAAAATTGGTTTAGTATAGATGAGATAGTTGATGGTGTGGTTGGTGTAAGAAAATTTTTAGCGCTCGCAGTTATTCCAATCAATCCATAATAATATTCTATTCACAAATAAAAATTGTGGAAGGAGACTTCATAATGGTACATTTTAGAATTCCCGCCCCTTCTATTTTTTCATTTTTTCTGTATGTGCATCCAAAACACAAGTATCTGATATTCCTGTAATAGTGCATTTTTACGAATAGATGGATACGACTGGTATCATTAACCCAAATAATTTTATATGGACTGGTGGTTTGAAAACTACTTCAGTGGAATTGATTGATACAACAGTAGTTCTGATAAATGTGAATGATTGTCGATGTAACATGAGAAATAGCTGAATGAAGAATTGAAATTGGACGATTTAATAAATCCTTTACTTAGCTAGACTGAAGATAAAACTGTGTGGCGATTTGAAATAGAAATGACAAGATCAGATAATTTCAATTTTGTTGTTTGCCAATAGGTATGATCAGGCTAGGCGGAATAAATTCGGCTCATTCCGCCGGAACAGAGTTCCAACGAATTCCATTTTGGACTATGCCGAGATAAAACAGATAAAGAGTTCGGGTAATTCCGTGATATGATGCAAACTCTTTAAGATCTCTATATAAATATTGAGAAAACTATGAAACT
>Ga0184631_10000302_pt1 | contig 10839 bp, 10 predicted proteins | sample PLM4_90_b1_FD_133160 | JGI IMG/M metagenome (GOLD analysis project Ga0184631, IMG submission 133160) | Groundwater sediment microbial communities from an aquifer in East River, Colorado, USA - PLM4_90_b1 | ecosystem: Environmental > Terrestrial > Soil > Riparian zone | place: USA: East River... | reverse complement strand
TGCAATAATTGAAAATGGCGGAAAGCAATATAAGGTGACTCCTGGAGAGGTCATCAGGGTTGAAAAGCTTTCTCTGGAGAATGGGTCTGAGATTGTTATTGATAAGGTTCTCATGGTCTCCAAGGAAGATCGGAGTATATATGGTACTCCTTACATTAATGAGGCTAAAGTCTTAGCAACTGTTGAGGAAACCGGGAAAGGGAAAAAAGTTTTGGTATATAAACAGAAACCCCGCAAGTCAACAAGAAAACTTAGGGGACACAGGCAGCCTTATACATCTTTGAAGATTAAAGAGATTGTTTTTGGAGGATGAGATGGCACATAAAAAAGGAGTAGGTAGTTCAAGAAACGGACGTGACAGCGAGTCAAAACGCCTTGGGGTCAAGAGGTTTGGCGGTCAGTTTGTCCGCGCTGGAAATATCCTTGTAAGGCAGAGGGGTACAAAGTTTCATCCGGGGATGAATGTTGGTAAAGGATCAGATGATACCCTTTTTGCGAAGATTGACGGTATAGTGAATTTCGAGAGGAAAGACAGGGCAAGATTACAGATAAGCGTTTATCCTGTAGAGCAACCAGTAGTCTAGTAAGAATTGTGATTTGATATAGGAGGCGGGTTTTTACCCGCCTTTTTTATTTTTGATCTCTATAGAAAGTGTTGTTTATTTTAGAAAATAGAAATAGGAAATGCTGGTACTGAGACAGCCCTTCCTGTCTGACTTAATTGATAATGCAGACAATTCTCAAAAATTTATTTGGATGGATTCGAAGCCTGCCCCGTACTTGATATGAATCAACTGGAGAATGACATTTAATCCATATTACTCATCTGTCATGCCACGACTTGATCGGGGCATCCAGGCTTTCTGGATTTTCTCTATGAGTCGTAGACCGGTCAAGTCGGAGAATGACTGAGTGACTTGAAAGATTTATTGGAAATATCTCTGTTCTTTTTTTTCACTAAAATATTCCAAAAACCATCAGTTAAAGGTACACTAAGGTATCAAAAAATAAATTATTTCAAAACGTCTGCAGTGATTTAACTATTTTATTATGCAATTTGTTGATTATGTAAAAATTTACGTTAAGGCCGGAGACGGTGGAAGGGGATGTGTCAGCTTCAGGAGGGAGAAAAATATTCCCAGAGGTGGCCCTAATGGTGGAGATGGTGGAAGGGGCGGACAGGTGATCATTATGACAACGAATGAGCTAAATACCCTTCTTGACCAGAGGTATAAGCGGGAGTATAAGGCTGAGCGGGGAGAACATGGTAAAGGGAAAAAAATGGATGGGGAAAGTGGTGAAGACTTAATAATACATGTCCCTGTTGGAACGGTCATAAAAGATGCAGTTACAGGAAAGACAATAACAGACCTTGATTCTGAGGGAAGTTATTCTCTTGTAGCTAAGTGTGGAAGAGGAGGGCTGGGTAATGCACATTTTGCCACAGCAGTTAGGAGGGCTCCGAGATTTGCACAGCCGGGTGAAAAAGGTGAGGAGAGATGGTTGATACTGGAATTAAAGCTTCTTGCAGATGTCGGATTAATAGGCTTTCCGAATGCAGGAAAGTCAATGCTTATATCAGTTATTTCTTCTGCTAAACCAAAGATTGCTGACTATCCCTTTACTACACTTGTTCCAAACTTAGGTGTGGTAAAATTGAGTGATTTCAGGAGCTTTGTTGTAGCTGACATTCCTGGATTAATAGAAGGTGCTCATAAAGGGGCCGGCCTGGGGTTCCAGTTTCTGAGACATGTTGAGCGAACGTCCATACTTCTGCATCTGATTGATATATCGTATATGGTTGAGGGAGATCCAGCAGATAATTTTGAGAAGATAAACAGAGAACTTGGATTGTACAGCCCTTTACTTCTTGATAAACAACAGGCTGTTGCTGCTACAAAACTTGACATTGCAGATAAAAAGAAACTTGACAGGCTTAGGCAATATTGCAAAACTAAAGGCATCGATTTCTTTGCTCTGTCTGCGGTTACAGGACAGGGGATTAAAAAATTATTATCTTATCTTTCACTTAAGGTGGAAGAGAAGAGAAAAAATCGTATTGTTCGATAGGAGTTTATTATATATAATGCTGAACTTGTTTCAGCATTTCTTTGGGACCATGAATCTCGAAGCGAGTCTCCGCTTTGAGTCGCTCCGACAAGTTCAGGGTAACAGAGACTTTTTATCAGGGTCTGATGGTAATTAATAAGGGCATCATATGAAAAGGATTGTGATAAAGATAGGAAGTAACATCCTTGCAGATGCCAAAGAGGGTCTTAACACAAGGCGCATCTACTCGATAACTAAGGATATAGCATGTCTCACAGAACGTGGTTTTGAGGTTGTTCTGGTTTCCTCAGGAGCTATCGCAGCCGGTATGAAGAAACTCGGACTAAAGGAAAGACCAAAGGATGTGAAGCTGAAACAGGCTTCTGCAGCTATCGGGCAGTCAAGCCTTATGTGGGCCTATGAAAAAAGTTTCAGCGATTTCAAAAAAAAGGTTGCGCAGGTGCTCCTTACAAGGGATGATTTTTCAGACAGGAAGAGATATATAAACTCAAAGAATACCCTCACAACACTCCTTTCTTATGGAATTATTCCCATTGTTAACGAGAATGATACGGTCGCTACGGATGAGATTAAGTTCGGTGACAATGACAATCTTGCTGCCCTTGTTGCAAATCTTGCTGATGCTGAAAGGCTCATAATACTTTCAGATGTTGACGGGCTTTATACTGAGGATCCAAAAACTCATCCGGAAGCAAAGGTCATCGAATATGTTGATGACATAACACCCGAGCTTGAGGCAAAAGCAAAGGGTCCAGGAAGTATTTTTGGGACAGGAGGAATGTATTCAAAACTCCTTGCAACGAAAAGGGCATTAAGTCATGGTATTACTGTCCATATAGTCAATGGCAGAAAGGAGGGACTTCTCTGTTCCCTTATGGCCGGGAAACATTCAGGTACACTCTTCAGGCCAAAAGAGGGAAGGCTTTCCTCAAGGAAAGGATGGATTGCTTACAGCACACGTGGGAAAGGAAGTATTGCAGTCGATGATGGAGCAGTAAAAGCCATTATTCAGGGAGGGAAAAGCCTCCTCCCTTCAGGCATTATCTCTGCTGAGGGTAATTTCGACATAGGTGACGCTGTCTATTGTCTTGATTCAAAAGGAAACCGCATAGCAAAGGGTCTTACGAACTATTCCTTTTCAGAGGTTGAGAGGATCAAAGGTAAAAAGACATCTGAGATAGAAAAGATACTCGGTTACAAATACTCTGATGAGGTGATACACAGGGATAATATGGTGCTAATGTAGAATTACTTTATGGGAAAAGAGGCTTCTATAAATCAAATTGATCTTCTTTTCAACCCCGGATCCATAGCCCTCATTGGTGCATCCCACACTGAAAAAAAGTTGAGCGGTGCTATCCTTAAAAACCTCCTGAGATTCAAAGGAAAGGTTTACCCCGTAAATCCCAAGTACAAAAAAATAATGGGCTTGAAAGCATATGCTTCCCTATCAGAGTTACCGGAACCTGTTGACCTCACCATAATCATAAGACCAGCACATGAAATATTAAAAATTCTCAAAGAACATGAGAGGAAGGCGAAATGTGCAATTATTGTTAGTTCTGGTTTTGCAGAAATTGGTGAATATAAACTCCAGGACGAGATAAAGAAGATAGCAAGAGATACTGGTATAAGAATCCTTGGCCCTAATTGCATGGGTGTTTATAATCCATATCATAAACTCGATACTTTTTTCCTTTCTCGTGAAAGGTTAAAGAGATTGAAAAAAGGAAATATGGCTGTTGTATCACAGAGCGGTGCTGTTCTGAGTTGCCTTTTTGACGCTCTTGGGGCTGCAAACATAGGAATATCAAAGGCTGTAAATTATGGAAATGCTGTTGATATCGATGAATCTGATTTGTATGATTATTTTATCCGTGATGAATCTTCTGACATTGTGATTTCGTATATTGAGTCCCTTAGTAACGGAAGAAAATTTGTAGAAAAGGCAAAGGAATTATCAGAGAAGAAGGCATTTCTCTTGCTTAAATCAGGAAAAGGCTCAAGCGGGCAGGCAGCAGCATATTCTCATACGGGAAGACTTGCAGGCAGATACGAGGTATTTCATTCAATACTCAGACAGTTTGGCATAAAAGAAGCAATGGATTTTGATGAACTCGTTGATACTGCAAAGGCAATTTCTTATCAAAGAACTTTTAAAAAATCCCCCCTCCCCCCCTTTACTAAAGGGGGGTTAGGGGGGATTGGCAATCGGGTTCTCATCATCACAAATGGAGGAGGGTCAGGTGTGCTGGCTTCGGATGAGTGCATAAAACAGGGACTTGTTGTGGCAAAACTGCCTGAGAATAGAATAGAAAAGCTCGGAAAGATGTTCCCTAAATTTTATACAATTAGTAACCCTTTTGACCTTACTGCTCAAGTAAAGGATGAAGATTATATTGCTTCCCTTAATGAACTTAAGGATGACTTTGATGGTTTTCTTATCATTGCATTGACTGGTGTTCTGGGAGTTACGGAAAGGCTTGGGAAAATGATGAAAAATTTAAAAGTGGGTATAGGTAAACCAATAGTTTTTCATATAGCCCATGGTGGTGTATCCAGAAAGTTAACCGCTATTCTTGAAAAAGCCGGGATTCCAGTTTATCCATCGCCAGAAAGGGCGGTAAAGGTGCTAAAATCGCTCTTGAATTAGTTGAGACAGCGAACTCAAAAGTTACAAACTTACATGAGCCTCTGGCTCAAAAGGAGTATTAAAAATTATTAATCCCCCCCCTTTAGAAAAGGGGGGTGAGGGGGGATTTAAAAAGTCATTATCTTTATAAACGATATGCGGAAACTAAATGATTTTATTGAAAAACACAAAGGGAAAACAACCCTTCTCGAGCATGAGGTCAAGGGCTTTTTAAGAGAGATAGGTTTTTCCGTGCCAAAGGGTGTATACACAGAAAAGGATATGGCGGAACAAATCCCTGCGATTGTGGATATTTCCTATCCTCTTGTAGCAAAGGTATCTTCATCAAAGATCATTTCGAAAAGTGAAGTCAAGGGAGTGAGGCTTGGCCTGAAAAACGGGCATGAGCTGAAAGAGGCAGTTTCAGAGCTTTTGCACATAAGGGATGCAGAAGGAATACTGATAGAAGAAATGGCTGCCCCGGGGATTGAGGTCATCGTGGGTGGAATTATTGATGATCAGTTCGGCCCTGTTGTGATGTTTGGCCTTGGAGGAATTTCAGTCGAATTGTTCAGGGATGTTGCCTTTGCCCTGGCACCTATGGGAAAGGAAGATGCGCTCTGGCTTGTGAGAGAAGTCAAAGGCTACAAGCTCCTAAAAGGTTACAGAGGAAGACCACCTGTGGACATTGCTATCCTCCTGGAGATGATTGTGAAAGTTTCGGAAATGATATCCACTGGATTGATTCAAGAGATAGACCTGAATCCTGTTTCCCTTTATCCTGAAGGTGCAATTGTTTTGGATGCGAAGATATCTTTACATTAAAGTTGACAATATGGAATTTACTCCAAATATGAACAACTATTATGAAGAGTACAAGGGATTTTCGCTGAGAGTCCCTGAACAGTTCTCTTTTCCACTGGATATTTTTGACAAATGGGATAACGGGATGGCCCTCTTCTGGACTGATGGTAAAAAGGAAAGGAAGGTTTCATTCAAAGAAATGAAAATTCTCTCCTCAAAGGGTGCTGCTGTATTCAAGAAGATAGGAATAAACAGAGGAGACAAGGTGCTTGTCATGCTACCGAATATTCCTGAATGGTGGGAAATTATGCTCGCCATTATGAGGCTCAATGCTATTCCAATTCCAGCAACAACACTTCTTACTTCCAGAGATATAGGGTACAGATTATCATCTGCTGGTATAAAGGCAGTCGTTTCAACAGATGAAGATGCCGAGAAGGTTGAAGATGCAGTAAATAGTACTTCTACTAACCCGCTTCTCATAATCATTAATGAGAATAATAATCCCCTATTCTCCCCTTTACTAAAGGGGAGAATAGGGAGATTTTTTGTTGAAAGGCAGGGTTGGCACAATTATGGGAAAGAGAGGGATATGGCAGAAGCATTTGCCGGCGAAAGGGTTTCCTCGGAAGAACCTGCATTGCTCTATTTCACATCAGGCACAACAGGTCCTCCTAAAATGGTACTTCATACCCAGTCATCCTATCCACTTGCACATCTGTTAACCGGAACATACTGGCTTGATCTCAGGCCAGGAGATATCCACTGGAATCTCTCTGACACGGGATGGGCCAAGGCTGCATGGTCAAGCCTCTTCGGCCCGTGGCATAGGGGTGCTACAGTTTTTTCCTTTTATAAAAAGGGGAAATTTGACTCGTTATTAACAGCAGAGATCATGCATCGGTATCCCATCACTACTTTTTGTGGTCCTCCGACAGCATACAGGATGATGGTCAAAGAAATACCAGAACGAAAGTTTACCTTTCCATCCCTGCGCCATTTTGCCGCTGCAGGAGAACCACTGAATAAGCAGGTAATCGAGGTATGGAAGGAGAGAACAGGGAGATATATTTATGATGGTTACGGCCAGACAGAGACAGTGAATGTCCTTGCGAACTTTAGATGTCTGCCTGTGAAGCCTGGTTCAATGGGTGTACCCGTTCCAGGATTTACAGTGGATGTTGTTGACGAAAAAGGTAACCCTTTACCACCGCATGATGCAGGTGAAATTGCAATCAGGATTAGTCCGAAAAGACCTGTTGGACTATTCAAGGAATACCTGGGAAATTCCGCGGCAACGGAAAAGACAATACAAGGGGAATGGTATGTGACAGGGGATATGGCATACAAGGATGAAAGCGGCTACTTCTGGTTTATTGGAAGGACTGATGATATCATGCTCTCGTCAGGTTACAGGATTGGACCTTTTGAGATAGAGAATGTTTTGATCGAACATCCTGCTGTAAAAGAATCTGCGGTTGTTGCGAGCCCTGATGAGATCAGGGGTGAAGTTGTTAAGGCATTCATTGTTTTAACAGAAGGCTGCATGCCTTCAGATGCCCTTGCAGATGACCTCAAGAATTTTGTCAAGAAACAAACAGCCCCATACAAATATCCACGGAAGATTGAATTTGTTGATGAACTGCCGAAAACCATAAGCGGGAAGATAAAGAGGAAGGAATTGAAAATGAAGGAATTCGGGAAATAAATTGTAGATCAAGGCGCTTGATCGCATGAAGTTCGATTTAAGGTGTGCATATTCGCCCAGAATAGATTACAAAAATTGTCTATATAAAGAGTCCAAAAAACTGGCATCTCTGACAAACCATTGAAAGTTTGAGGCTTTTCAAGACTTTTTGGTGGCACAAATTTTGTTTTAAAAATTATAGAATCATTTTGAAACTGTAAGGATAATAAAATTTGCAGACTAAAAAGAGGAAACAATAGTGGGAACATTAATGACAGAGAATATTGTAAGTGAACTACACGAATTTTCGAAATTCATGAAGGCATGGAGTTCCGTAGTCGATGAATCAACAATTCAGCAAGCAAAGGTATCTACGGAGTTCTTTTTAAAAATGGCGGATTCATTTATATCTGAGGGCAGATATGCAGAGGCTATAGATATATACAACAAGCTTTTTGAGAACATACCGATTAAAACTTCTGTATTACAACGTGCTAAGGAGATGGAAAGTCTTTTAACAATTATTGGAAAAGGCAAACAGGGAACAAAATGGTTTGAGAAATTTCTTAATGGTGCAAAACAAGATAAAATGAGTTTTTCAGATGTCTTCCCCATCCTTCCCATCGAAGAAAGACGCACATATGAGAGAAGAGCATTTGTTAAACCTTTAAGGTTTTATGTAACATTCTTAGATGCGGAAGGATTAGAAAAAGTCTATTACAATAGTGCTTCTATTGACATCTCTAAGGAAGGGCTTAGCATTATAACGGATTGTATCCTTGTGAAAGGGGATGTCGTGTTCTTCGAACCTGAGATAAAAGTGTATGAGTATGAGATCGTAGGCAAATCTGCTATTGTAAGGTGGGTAAAAGAAATTGAGAGGAATAGATATAGAATTGGCCTGATGTTTATTTAAAATATCGCAGTCAGAATCATCATAGTTTTTCCTTCATTTAGTATTCCCTGCTTCTCATTGCCTTAAGAACCTTCTCCTTTGCAAGTCCCTCAGCAGCAATCCTCGGCAAGATCTTTTCCTTTGTTGCTTTTTCAAGTATGAGTTTTGTATTTTTCTTTATCTTTGAAGAGATTGCATCAAAAGCCTCTTTTTCGGTCTTTTTTGCATATTCCATTGCAGCCATAATGACACCGCCTGCATTTGCAATAAAATCCGGAACGGAAAGGATTCCCCTTCTCATGAGTATCTCTTCAGAAGCCCTCGTTGCCGGGATGTTTGCACCCTGAAGTATGAGTTTTGCCTTTATGGCATCTGCATTTTTCTCGTGTATGACATCGGGAATTGCTGCAGGGATAAGGATGTCGCACTCGATAGAGAAGAGATCGTCGACCTCCATGCAGGTGCCTTCTTTGCAATATCTCACTGCTCCTTTGCTCAGCTTTGTCCCAATGAGATGATTCACATCTAAGCCTTCTTTGGAGTATATAGTCCCTTGTGTGTCACTTGCAGCAACTATTATTGCACCCTTCTCTGAAAGAAATCTTGCCGCTGCCTTACCCACGCTTCCAAAACCCTGCACAGCCACTCTTGCCCCTTTGAGATCAATCCCTGCATAAGGGCAGGCGACTTCAGCACACTCAGCAAGACCAAAGCCTGTAGCGCCGAGCTTATCAAGTGGCAGACCTCCAATCTCCTCAGGTAGGCCGCATGCCCTCCCTGTCTCATCATAGATCCATGCCATAGCTTCCTCATCACTTCCCATGTCTGGGCCTGGTATGTATTCATGAAGCTCTTTGATCATCTTTGCAAATACCCTGAAGTAGTGCTCTTTCTCAGGGCTTTTCGGGTCTGCAAGGATACCTGCCTTCCCGCCTCCATGAGGAAGTCCTGCAATAGAGTTCTTCAGAGTCATCGTCCTTGCAAGCCTGAGGAGTTCCTCTAAACTGACCACAGGTGACACTCTAACGCCACCAATGGCAGGACCGAGGGCAGTATTATCAACAACAATCATTGCCTTTAATTGAATCTTTTTTGAGTAAAGGTGAAGAACCTTTGAGGGTCCGAGATCATCAAATGTAATTTCACACATGCAAAGATTTATATCAGAAACAATCTTTTTTTGTAAAGGTTCTGATCAATACCGTCGAAATCCTGCAGGGAGATGCAATGAGAGTTGTTTACGAGGTTTACTCCTTAGAATCTTTTGTAGTGGGGCATTTGATACCTTCGAAGGCATAGACTATCCTTTTTTCTTTCTCAAGTCTATTGGCAGGACATGGTATCTTCTTAAAGTCTTTCATTTTGTTCAGTGCGTCTTGATGGTTGAAAAGCTTATCTAAAGATTCACCAATTAGTCTTCCCGCAAGCACATCTATTATCTGTGCATTTTCACCATCAGTGACAACTGCATAGGGAATCTGATAGTCCTTTATGACCCTTGCAAAAGAGGTAACATACCTTTCCCATGCTTCAAGAGAGCTTGAACTGCATTGTATTACCATAAAGCTTGCAGTAGGCAGGTTTACAACAAAGTCTATATGTACTGTTATTTCGTTATTGCCCAAGGTTATCTTGAATTCAGGGTTTGTCTCTATTTCTTCTGGCTCAAACAGTTTTTCTTTTATAAGGAACTCAAATATCATCTGCTTTATGCCACCAAGCTGCACTGTCTCAAGCTGTTCTTCTTGTTTTATGCGCTCCTTAATTAATTTTTCTCTGTCATTCAAGAAATCCACCTCACTTTTCTTTGAATTCCATTCCAAAGGGTTTATCGAATTTTATAACTCAAGAAACTGTGTAAACTCAAGAAACACAATTAACCCAACATCTTTTTCAGAATCTCCCTCGCCTTTATGAAAATCTCAATATGCGTTTTATCCTTATAATCCCTGTAGGTAAAAAGATGGGGTTTATATGTATCATCTTTGTAAATAAGAGTTATCTCACCATAGATTCCTTTGCCGAGATAGATACGGTGAGCATAGTTCTTTGTAGATGCAAGGACTATATTTGACAGGGTAAGGCAGCCAGGGTCGAGATTAATACTTCTTTTACCTTTCAAAGAAAGGGAAGCTTCTATTTCATTGGTCTTCAGTTTTATATCTGAAAGTAATCCAGGGTCAATGAGGTTTTGGAAAAAAATGAACTGCCTCAATAAAGGCCAGCCAATTTCATCCTTATAGTAAGTAGAATAGTTCCATGGAAGGGTAGGGCTTGTAAATAATATCTCTCCAAAGTTTTTCTCGAGTACTTCCCTTGAGCGGTTGAATGTATCTTCATTACAGTAAAGGGTACTTATAAAGAGGAGTGCCGGTTCAGGACTCTTGATTTTTCCCACTACTATTCATTCATGAGTTTAGATAACTCTTCAATAACATACGGAGAGTCCCACTCTGAAGGGCCTACTACCTTATTTCTCAGAATTCCATTTTTGTCAATTATGAATGTCTCAGGCACTCCGGTAATGCCAAATTTTTCAGCAGCATCGCCCTCAGAATCGAGATACACAGGGAATGTGTAGTTCATTTCTTTCATGTATCCGAGCACCTTATTCATATCGTCATTGTACAGGATGGTTGCCATTTTAAATTTTGAATTCCCGGCCAGGTTTCTCGATAATCTTTCTATTGAAGGCATTTCATCAATGCATGGAGGGCACCAGGTAGCCCAGAAATTAACGAAAACCACAGA
>Ga0184631_10000301_pt1 | contig 10848 bp, 10 predicted proteins | sample PLM4_90_b1_FD_133160 | JGI IMG/M metagenome (GOLD analysis project Ga0184631, IMG submission 133160) | Groundwater sediment microbial communities from an aquifer in East River, Colorado, USA - PLM4_90_b1 | ecosystem: Environmental > Terrestrial > Soil > Riparian zone | place: USA: East River... | reverse complement strand
TGCTTTATTAATTAGTGCTTTTAACAAAGAAAGATCAAGTTGACCGGAGAGGTTTACAACAGATTCACTGATTTCAAATTCTTTACATAGTTCTGATTCACTTTTGCTTCCGGTAATTATTATTGTCACATTTTTTAGTCTGCTGAGCATTCTGGTGAGTTCAATTAATTTTTCCTTCGGAAGATCAACTGAACTTCCGCCGCTTCCGGGATGAATGATTACAAGTTTATTTTCTGTTTTAAATCCTCTTTCAGATAATATAGAATTAATTTTTTCAGAACTTTTAGCATCAACTTTCAGGTGAAATTTTATATCGCTTGATAAATCTTTAATGTCGATATCTATTTTGTTCAGTAGATTGACATTGTACTCAAGCTCGTGCTTATCAGCATATTTTCGATGTTCATAAACTTTTTTATTGAACAAGAAGGAATACCATCTGTAACCAGTTCCAATCCTGCTTTTTATTCCTGATAAAAACATTATCAATGAAATTCTTAAAGTTGGATTTACTATTACGCAGGTATCGTAATTCTTCGATTTTATTTTTTTTAGATTTTTTATAAAAAGAATTTTCCCATTTGACTCTTCAGCAATAACTACTTCATCTATAATTGGATGACCATCAAGAAGAGAGCTCGTGTAATTCCTGATGAAGTATGCTACCTTACATATAGGATATTTTTGTTTGATAAGTTCAGCCATTGGTAAAGATAAAACAACATCCCCAATTCTATCGGTTCGGACTATAAGTATTTTTTGAGGTAAATTCATTTACGCGATAAATATTGATTATTTTTAATATAAAACCTCCAGCGTAAATCTACTGATCTCGTAATTCCAATTCTTTTGGAAACACCGACATCTTTACTCTTTATTTTTTCAGCATCTAAAATAAATATTTCTTTTCCAGTTAAGTCACTCCCCGAATGCATTCTATCAATTCTAAAAGCTTTACAAACTTTACCAGGTCCGCTGGTTAAATTGAAAATTTCTTTATTGTTTCTAAGTTTTCTGCCAAACCGGTTTCTGATGATCTTATCAATTCCAGAAACAGGCTCAACTGCACGAATCAAAACTGCTGTTCCCTGCCCCTTCCTGCCCGTAACAACATTGCAACAGTGATGTGCACCGTATGTAAAATAAACATATAAATAACCGCCGGCTTCAAACATAATTTCATTTCGTTTGGTAATGCCGCCATAAGAGTGAGCTGCCTCATCGAAGTCACCGTGATAGGCTTCAACCTCAACAATTTTTCCTGCAAGAATTTTATTTTCATCAGCTTTAACAATGACTTTACCCAATAAATCTCTTGCTACAACAAGAAGTTCTCTTCGATAGAAACTTTTTTTTAATTTTTTTATTGAATGTTTAATAGCCATCAGAAATGAAAATATTCAGGAAAAGTTTAATGAGCCAGGAATTTACTGTGATTGTATCTCCTTTATTTTTCCAAGGTAATAATCTTTTTTTCCAGGGTTACGATGAACAAGTAATTCATAAATTTTTATTGCCTCATTTTTCTGACCCTGGGAGAGATAAATGTTTGCAAAAGTTTCAGAAGCAAGCCTGCTTTTATTAGGTGAATACTCCTGCTGATTAGTTTCCCGCAATGGTAAATCGTCAGTGCGCTCAAGCTTTTTATTAATCAGCTCCTCGGCAATCTCCGAAAGCCTGTCTTCCACTGAATTAGTTTTAGTAAGTATGACCTCGTCTTTTAGCTCGTCCTCACTCGATGAATTAATAAAAACACTCCCTCTGGAAGAATCAAATGGTGAAAGCTGTTTATCAGGCAGTTTATATTTGTTTTTATAATAAGTGAATGTAGGGTTTGAATTTAATAGCTCGCTGGACTTTTTGAAAAAGAATTCAGTCATTTCAATATCATCAAGCATTAGGTAAGCCTTGCCCATCAGGATAAAAGCTAGCGGATGATCCGGAAAAATCTTTAATCCGTTTTCAAGAATTGAGATAGCATTTTGCGGTTCGTTATTGCTAAGGTAAAAATCGGCTGCTCTTAAAAATAAAGGAGAATTGTTATCCCGCTCATAAATTAATTTAGCTCTGGCAGTCAGCTTTTCATTCACAATTCACACACAATCATGTAGCAATGTTTTTAGCAAAAGCATGCTTAATTGAAGTAATCGAGACAAAAGAAAATCCAATAAAAAATAAAAGCTGGAAAGGAAGACTTGCTATTTCCATAAAGTAAATGCTCGAAACCACACCGATCAAACAATAGAATGCAAGAACTAATTCAACAATAACTGCAAAACCTATTTTTCGGTTCAAATATTTTTTGCCAACCCATGTATCTTGCTCAGATACTAATTTGAATTTCGGTGTTCTTACAAACTCACTCTTGCGATTGAGCAGACCTTCAAAAACAGCACGGGAATTATTAAGAGCAAAACCCATACTGCCTGCCATAAAAATAGGAAAGAGCACAATTCTTTTTCGCCAATCCGGGTGAATATCTTTTTGTGAATAAAGATAAAACATAAATGAGCTTATGAATGCTAAAACAAAGACTGACATAAAAGCAAAATAGATTTCGTGCCCTCCACTGTTCTTTACAAAGATGAGCGGCACATTTAAGATGGCAGCAAGCAGAATAAATGGAAATACAATGTTATTAGTCAGATGAAATGTGCTGTAAAGTTTTATCCTTAGTGGAACATCGGAATTCCAGACGAGAGGAAGAATTTTCTTCGCGGTTTCAATTGCGCCTTTTGTCCATCTGAATTGTTGAGACTTCAAAGCATTGATTTCCGAAGGCAGTTCTGCAGGGGAGGTAAAATCTTTCAGAAAAACAAATTTCCATCCATTTAACTGTGCCCTGTAGCTCAGATCAAGATCTTCAGTTAAAGTATCGGCATGCCAGTTACCTGCATCTTCAATACAGGATTTTCTCCAGATACCTCCAGTGCCGTTGAAGTTAATAAAGAATCCAGCTTTGTTGCGAACGGTTTGCTCAATTACAAAGTGACCATCAAGGGCAAGCGCCTGAGCTCTTGTAATAAGCGAGTGATCGCCATTCAGATGTTCCCAGCGTGTTTGAACCATTCCAATTTTTTCATCAGTAAAGAATTTTAAAGTTTTGTTAAGAAAATCTGAATGAGGAATAAAATCAGCATCAAATATGGCAACAAATTCACCACTGGCAATTTTCAAACCTTCCTTTAAAGCACCTGCTTTAAATCCTTGACGACTATTTCTTCGCACATGCTCAATATTAAATCCTTCTTTCTTTTTTGCACTTACAGCTTTTGCAACTACATCAATAGTCTCATCAGTTGAATCATCAAGTACCTGTATTTCCAATTTATCTTTTGGATATTCAATTTCACAAACTCTATCAATCAATCTTTCAACAACATATAGCTCATTATACAAAGGCAATTGAATAGTAACCAGGGGTTTCTCATCAAATTCAATATCTGTATTGTGGTTAACATTTTTGTACTTGCGATGATAATAAAGCAATACAAAACCATGAAGCCCGAACACGAAAAGAATAGTTAATGAAACAAAATATGCTATTAATACAATACTGTCCATAATTTTTTCCTTTTTTTACCAGCCTGAAACTACTGCCAGAAGAATATCCTCTGTAAGTTTATCAACTGCAACATCAATTGCTTCTGGCCTTTTATTTGTTTCCTCACCTGGGGGGTAATCGCCGTGATTTTTAAATTCTTTTTCGAAAATCGTTTTTTTCTGAACAAGGTCCTTGTAAATGACCTTAACATTAATTGTTAACCTTCTTGATGTAATCTCTTCACCAGCACTTACAATTGCAGGGGCATCAGTTACAGAAGTAATCACACACTCCAGGATAGCATTTGCTGTTGATCTCTCGGCTACCTGAAGCGAGTTATCACTGATGAACTTCTGAATCAGGTTATCAGTTAGCAATTCCCTTAACCCTGGAATAGCTGCCGGACTTTTGTCTTCCGCAATCGGTATTGAAATTGTTTTCAAATGGGCAGGAACAGATGCCCCGGTAAATGAATAAGTACCGCATCCAAAATTAATTATTGAACTTAACATCAACAATAGACATAAATAGGCAGAATGTGTAATTACCACCCTATTTTTGTTAAAATAATTCAAAATCATTCTTCGATTAAATCGTATTGTTTAATTTTCCTGTAAAGGGTTCGCTCACTAATATTGAGTAATTTGGAAGCTTTTCTCTTATTTCCGCGTGTTTTATCGAGTGCTGCTTTTATTGTGTCCCGTTCGATGATGTCTAAAGAAAAAAGATTCTTCTTCGGCTCTTCTCCTTTTACCGCCGCTTCTATGCCCGTTTGAAGTACTATATCTTTCAACTCAATTAAATCTTTCTTTATTTCAAATAGTGCCCGATAGAGAATTTCCCTATCCGCATCTTCAGGTGTTTTTCTTAAAAAGACAGGAAGATTTCTTGCAGAGTAATTTTCTTCTCTATTAACCACCAAACCTGAAAAAGAATCAACATCCAATACTCCGCTTCTGCTTAGAGCTACGGCAGTCTCGAGAGCATTTTTTAATTCACGCACATTTCCTGGCCAGTTGTATTCTAAAAGAATATCCATTGCTTGATCAGTTATTTGATGAAGAGCAATTTTATTTGCAGATGCATATCCTTCAAGAAAGTGATTAACAAGTAATCCAATATCTCCTTTTCTTTTTCTTAATGGAGGAATGTTCAGGCTGACCGCTTTTAATCTGAAGAAAAGATCTTCTCTGAATCTTCTGCTGTCAACTTCTTCCTGCAAGTCTTTATTAGTGGCAGCGATTATTCTTAAATCAACTTTTGTTACGGTCTCGGCACCGATCCTCATGAACTCTTTAAATTCAATCGCTCTTAAAACTTTAACCTGGGTAGTAAGAGACATTTCGGCAATCTCATCAAGAAATAAAGTTCCGCTATCAGCAATTTCAAAGTATCCCTTCCTGCCCTCATATGCACCGGTGAACGCACCTTTCTTATGGCCAAATAGTTCACTCTCCAAAATTCCTTCAGGTATAGCACCACAATTCACGCTGATTAATTCTTTCCCTGCTCTCTTACTCGAATTGTGAATAGCTCTTGCAAATACTTCTTTACCAACTCCGCTTTCACCATAAATAAGAATGGTGATATCAGAAGTAGATACTTGCATCACTACATCAACCAGATCATTTATTTCGCTGGATTGACTTATAATACCGTGTTTCTTTTTGAATTCTTCTCTGTTCACTGAAATTTTAAATAAGATTAGAATGACAAACTGTCGCAGGGATAAAAATAACTAATGCGAAGTTGATTTGAAATAGAACAAATTAGGGATTTACATCCAAAATTCTTTCAGATTTCAAAGATTATGCAGTCTTCAGCTAATTTTACTTTTTCCTTTTGATCAGGTGGAAGGTTTGCCAAAATTTCACTTATAGCTGGAATATCCTCATCGGAATAATGCGTCAAAAATATTCTATCTGGATTTATCTCAATGATTTTTTCAATGATAGTTGAAGGCCGAATGTGAGTTGCTTCACTGATGAAAATATCGGGGACAAGCTCACTGAATAACAATAGATCTTCTCCTGAACCAATATCAGAAGTGTAGACAATTTTTTTATTTCTGATTTCAAAAAGAATGCTTGCACTATAAAAACTGAGAGCAGGATAATTACCTTTAAATTTTTCAAGATCTCTCAGATGTGAATTCTTTCTGGCTAAGAAAGAAAAATTATCTGCAATAAAGAATCGTTCATTATCTCTAAAAATTTTGTAACGAATTTCGAATCCCATTTTTTCGGGTGGTAGATAAGACCTTACTAAAAATTCTTCAACTACAATTTTAAGACTTTCGTGAATAAAAATATCCAGCGGCTCATTTCTATTTATTATTTTCATTTGAACAATCAATGCCGGTAAACCGGAAAAATGATCCGGATGAAGATGAGTAAAAAGGATACCGTTCAACGAGTTAAAATTAATTTCACTTCTCATCAAAGTACGGGAAATTCCATCTCCGGCATCAATTAGCAAATTGTAATCTTCCGATGAGAATAATAAAGAAGTATGGTAACGATTTAGGGAAGTCTTTCCTGAGCTTGTACCAAGAAATGTAATTTTCACTGTTACTTTGGAGCAATTGGAATTATGCTACCGTTTAATTTATACCGGGGATTTACAACCTGTAGGAAATTTTCGGCATCTTCATACTTTTCGAACTTACCGGCATACACCACATGAAAAGTTGTCCCGCCAACTATCTTTTCACCTAGTTGACTGTAGATTCCTGCACTTTCAAATTCACCGATAAGTTTTTTTGCATTATCCAGATTTGTAAACGCCCCCGCCTGAATAGTAAACTTATAATTTGCTTCAATCTTAGGCTTAATTTCTTCAACTTTTGTTTCAGTTTCCTGAACCTCAGATTTTTCGAGTGCTGAAAGATTTTGATCTGCAACTTGTATATAAGGAGATGCTGGATAACTTGTCTTCAGCTGCTTAAGTTTTTCCTGTGAAGTATCATAGAGACCGAGTGCATAATAGTAAGAAAATATTCTGTAAAGAGCAGCGTCAGCGTATTTACTCTTTGGATGATTATCAACTATATCCTGGTAAATAACTACTGCCTCTTGACCATTCTCTTTTAACACTGCATCAAGAAACATTACGGAAGGGTCAGCAGAATTTTTTTCCTTTAAGTCAACAAGTGCTTCCTTTGCCTCATCAACATTCCCGTTTTCTAAGGCCTTTAAGTAAGGTACGATGTCTACTTCCTGAGAATATAATCTTCCTGTAGATGAAATGAGGCTGAAAAAAATCAGAAGAGAAAAGAAATTTAATTTAAGCTTAAGCATTTTTTTACCGTCTTTTGACGGAAATTTTAGTGTTACAAATTTAACCGGTTAAAGATAAACTTTCTTCAACCAAATTTACGAAACCAGTAAATTCACCAAACAAAGTTGCTGAAGTTGCGCGGTTTATTTTCGCTTTTACATAATTACCAGCTTTGAATTTATTTTCAAAAGGAATAATAACTACTTTGTTTGAATCAGTTCTTCCAGATAAGAACTTATCTGATTTTTTGCTGAATCCTTCTACCAAAACGACTTCCTCATTTCCAATCAATTCCTGATTTAATTCGAAAGATATTTGCTGCTGGAGATTAATTATTTCCTGAAGCCTTTTGGATTTTGTTTCTTCGTTGACATCATCTTTCATCCTGAAAGCTTTAGTTCCTTCTCTGGGGGAATACTTAAACATGAAAGCGCCATCAAATCTCACTTCCCTCATAACATCAAGAGTCATTATGTGATCTTCGAAAGTCTCTGTTGGAAATCCGGATATTATATCCGTCGAAAAACTCACACCGGGAATTATCCTTCTTGCTTTTTTTACAAGCTGAAGATAATGTTCAATTGTATATGTGCGGTTCATTAATTCAAGAATTCTGTTTGAACCCGACTGAACAGGTAGATGAATGTAATTGTAGATGTTCGGATATTCAGCAATTGTATATAATAGTTTATCAGAAAGATCCTGTGGATGGGAAGTAGGACAACGAATTCTTACTGAACTATCGACTTGCCCACAGGCAGCAAGCAGGTCGGCAAAATCACCGCCATTAGCAGGTTCATCGTCTTTATAAGAATTCACATTCTGCCCGAGAAGAGTTACTTCTTTAAATCCTCTGGTTGATAATTGCTTCACTTCTTCAATAATGGAATTAAGTGAACGGCTGCGCTCCCTGCCGCGAGTGAATGGAACGACGCAGAATGTACAGAATTTATCACAACCACGCATAACAGATATCCATGCCTGCAATCCATCTTCCCGATATGGAATAATGTCATCATAGGTTTCAGTTTTAGAAAGTTTAACACCTATTCCTTTATCACCATTGAATGCAATATCTATTAGTTCTGGCAATCTTCGATACTCATCAGGACCAACAACTACATCAACAATTTTTTTCTTCTCGACAAGATCTGTTCGTAAACGTTCTGCCATACAGCCGAGAACACCAACGATTAAATCAGGTTTTTGATCTTTTATCGCTTTAAAATTCCCAAGCCTGCCATAAATCCTCTGCTCTGCATTTTCTCTTATGCTGCAGGTATTAACCAGGATTATATCTGCATCCTCCGAATGTTTGGTTGAACTGTAGCCATTGTTTTGCAGAATCCCGAGCACAATCTCGGTATCAGCGAGATTCATCTGGCAGCCGTAAGTTTCTATATATACTTTGTTTTTATTCATATTATGATGAAAAAGACGGACTAATATAAATTATTACCGCCTGCGGTTCAATCTAAATTCTGATAAATAAAATAACTTGCCGGAGTGGCTAATTTGATGAAAGTGCGTAAAGGATAAAGTTCAGCAGCAGGAATCCTATTGTTCCATAAATCACATTGAAAAGAATTTTCTTAATTTTATGATCACGGCGGATGTCCCGCTCTAATTTATTTCTGCCGTTTAATTTTACTAAGCCAAATATCATTTTAATAAATAATTATTTTAATTATTAATTTCTCTTTAACTGAAAGGTTAACTTAATCAAATCATATTACAAATTCAGTTGCAATACTTGTGCCTTTCAGATAATTGTCTGTTGAATAACTTAATAGATGGGTACCATTTATAAATAAGTAATTTTTTCTTTCCACAACCAGAAATCACCTGTTTTTGTTTCTGTATAGAGTATTCCAGCAATAAAAAACCCCTCCGTAGAGGGGTTGAAAAAGGTTTTAACAAGTCACTATTTAATTAAAGTCATTTTCTTTACTTCAGAATATGATTCTGCATCCAGTCTGTAAAAGTATACTCCGCTGTTCAGTTCGCTTGCATCAAAATTAATTGTATGCACACCTGATTCCATATTCTGGTTTATAAGAGTGCTTACCTCCTGCCCCAGAGTATTAAAGATTTTTAAAGTTACATTTGAACTTTGTGGAATTGTGAATTTAATTATTGTGCTCGGATTAAATGGATTCGGATAATTCTGAGCAAGTTCAAACTGCACAGGAGATGTAACATCAACATTTATTTCATCCGAATATGAGAAAGTACCGTTAAAGTCAACCTGTTTCAGTCTGTAAGTATAATTTCCCGCAGAAAGATTGGCATCAACAAATCTGTAGTTTTTGGTTTCAGTTGTTGTGCCATGACCTGAAACGAAACCGATGGTTACAAACTCATTTCCTTGTGTCGCTCTTTGAATTTCAAAGCCATGATTGTTCAATTCTGAAGCCGTTGACCAATTCAGAATAACATTATTGTTTTGTGTAATTGCTGTAAAAGAAGTTAACTCAACAGGGACGACATCAGACCAGGCTGTTCCAATACGTATCCCGTCAATAATTAAATTGGATGCTATTGTAGAACCTCCCTGCCTGATATAAACACCACCGATATTAGCCGGGTCGTTATTTGCAGAAGCTCCGTGCTTTAAATTAAAAGCAGGTTCCGTACCACTAATTACCGGATTTATGAAGAGGTACACACTGTCATCCGCTACGTCAGGATTAAACTGATATTTAAGAACCAATAAGTATGTTGTTCCTGTGTTATAAATAGAATCACTATAAACTGGTTGTATTGAAGCAGTGATTGAGGTCTTGGATAATCCAAATGCTAGATTGCCATTAAGAGCATTCTTGACAAAAACTCTTCCCATATAAATAGAAGTAGTATTCGCAAGACCTAAGTGAAAGAAGTAATCCCCGGTTTGAGCGCTTGCTACATTTACCATTATTGAAGCATAAACTGCCCCGGAAGTAAGTGGTGTATATTGTTTGTTCACATCTTGTCCGGTAGTCGTAATCGTAGCAGCATTACCTATCCCGGAAGAAGGATAATCCGTGTATGTTAAACCAGGCGAAGTAACCATAATAGCATTAGTAGTACCGCTATGGGCAGCCCAACCATGTTGAGTTAGGCTATCACCAGCCGGGTAATCAAAATTTTCAATTAAGAATTGCCCGTAAGAAAGACTCAGCGGCAGAAAAAGAAGAGAAAACAAAACAAGTAAATATGATTTTTTCATAATTGCCCTCCGATTTGATTTGTTAATAAATAGTAATTTAAACTGGATTGATGTTTGAAAAATAGTGAAAAAAAAAAGAGAATGAAAAGCTTATAGAAATTATTTATCCGTTTTTATCTGACTCTTAAAGAATTTAATGATTATTTAACAAGTGCTATTCTCTTTTACCTCAAAAAAATCTCTTTCAGTGTTATTCATTACCACAAAAAGGTAAGTTGTGCAGGCTGGTAAGATTATTTTATTTTCTTCTATTATATGGAGATTTGTTCGTTGGTTTTAGAGTTATACCTTCATCGCTTGCTTTACTCCGTACACCATCTTCCGTTCTTTGTAATTTATAAGCTATCAATGGTGTAGGTGTGTTTCCCTTAGCAAGCTTTCTTAGTGTTGAAATATCTGAATGTGTCCAGTACTTGCCATTATTTTTAGGTGTCTTTGCCATATTTCCTCCTTTGTGATTTTAGTTTACTAAACTCCCAAATCCATCTGATGAACTTTCTTCCCTTTTAACTTTGCAGCTCTGAAAGTAATATTTGTTGATGGAAGTTTGGGGCGCTTGTTGTTAAAGAAATCTTTCAGAGTAAGAATCTGAATTGCCGGATACTTAAAGTTTGGAAATTCCACAATTCCGGCTGAAGCTGCAGCATCAAGCATTGCTCGTGTTGGTTTTTCTATTGTTAACAGAACTCCCAATTCGCATTTATGTTTTGTAAGAACTCCGATCAAAGCATCAATATCTTTCGACTGAACTTTTCCGCCTTTCACCTGGAAAGCGGTACGAATGGTTTTGTCAGACTTATCAATTAAATATTGT
>Ga0184631_10000300_pt1 | contig 10881 bp, 8 predicted proteins | sample PLM4_90_b1_FD_133160 | JGI IMG/M metagenome (GOLD analysis project Ga0184631, IMG submission 133160) | Groundwater sediment microbial communities from an aquifer in East River, Colorado, USA - PLM4_90_b1 | ecosystem: Environmental > Terrestrial > Soil > Riparian zone | place: USA: East River... | reverse complement strand
GTCTTTATCTCAGGGCTTGATATAAAAGAAATTAAGAACATTAAGACTGCTGGAGAAAACGATGAGGCGACACTCAAGGTGAAAGCCCTTTTTCGACAGATCGAGAAGTTACCCAGACCCGTCATCGTAGCTATAAATGGCAATTGCTTCGGGGGTGGATTGGAACTGGCTATGGCCTGTCACCTTCGTCTTGCCAGTCGGGATGCAAAACTCAGCTTGCCAGAAATCAATATTGCGGCTATTCCTACCTTCGGTGGTACGCAGAGGCTCCCTAAGATCGTAGGTAGGGCCAAGGCATTGGAGATTATGCTTACAGGAAGGCATATCTCCGGAGACGAGGCGGCGAACATTGGGCTCGTGAACGAAGCTTGCTTACCAGAGGAGCTCCTCGACCGAGCTGTATCTCTGGCTCGCCAGATTGCGGGTAAAAGTATCACGGCTGTTCAAGCTGTGACCCGGGCAGCCACTGAGGCCCTAGAGGTGGACATAGAAACAGGATGTACGCTTGAATCCCGCCTATCTTCAGAGCTTGTGGGTGAGTACAATATGAAAGAGGGGCTCGCAGCCTTCTTAGAGAAGCGAAGCCCCGTTTTCAAAGATCAGTAGAAAGGAGAGACAATGAGAGACGTCGTGATTGTGAGTGCAACAAGGACACCCATCGGGGATTTTGGAGGATCATTAAAGGATATTTCTGCAACATCCCTGACAATGACAGTCATTGAGTCTTCCATTCGGCGGGCAGGTATTGAAAAGAAGATGATTGGTCAGGTGATCATGGGGAACTGTTTTGAACCATTGGATCAAAATGTTGCCAGAATTGCTGCAGTCAAATGCGGTCTTCCGTTTGAAACGGCTGCCTTCACCATTGTTGTCAATTGTGCGTCCGGGATGCAGGCGATGATCTGTGGTACTCAGGCTATTCGAGACGGGGATAGGGAGGTCGTCTTGGCAGGCGGGGTTGAAAGCATGAGCACTGCTCCTTATATCCTCACCACAACCCGCTGGGGTCAGCGCCTTCAGCACGGACAACTGATTGATATGCTATGGAGAGCCATGCAGGAGTATCCTATTGGAGCTGGAATGGGGTTGACAGCGGAGAACCTGGCGGAGAAGTATGGGATTTCGAGGGAAGAACAGGATAAGTTTTCATTCCTGAGCCAACAAAGAGCTTGTAAAGCCGTCCAAGAGGGAAGATTTAAGGACGAGATTACGCCGGTCTCGATTCCCCAGAAAAAAGGAGAGGCGAAAATTGTCGATACGGATGAGCATCCAAGGCCTGACGTGACCTTGGAGAAGCTGGCTAAATTGCCTTCCGCCTTTAAGAAAGACGGGACGGTGACAGCAGGGAATTCATCAGGGCTCAATGATGCGGCCGCCGTGACGGTTTTAATGTCCAAAGAAAAAGCCAAAGAGATGGGATTAAAGCCACTGGCCAAAATATTGGGTTATGCGATCGTGGGCGTGGACCCATCCTATATGGGTATCGGACCTGTTCCTGCCACTAAGAAGGTATTAAACAAGGTGGGACTTTCTCTCAAAGATATTCAACTCATAGAAATCAACGAGGCTTTTGCTGCACAGTATTTATCCTGTGAGAAAGAGCTAGGATTGAATAGAGAGATTGTCAATGTGAATGGGAGCGGTATCGCATTGGGCCATCCTGTCGGGGCAACAGGATGTCGTCTGGTCGTGACCCTGATTCATGAGATGGCAAAGAGAAATCTAACCCTAGGGCTTGCCACCCTTTGCGTCGGGGGCGGGTTGGGCTTCGCCATGGTGATTGAGAGAGCAGACTAATCTTAAGAAAACAATGCAATAAACATCGTTAACTCAGATGGAAAAGCAGCATTTTGGACCCGTCTGGTTCATTCAGGGTGAGAATAGAGGGAAGTATCCTTTTTGCCATTCCTTGTACATTGAAGGTGCAGGGGTGCTCATCGACCCAGCTTCTGACCGCGAAGCGCTTATTCGTCTGCATGAGAATCAAAAAGTAAAGATGGTCTGGCTCAGTCACTGGCATGAAGATCATATGATGTACCTTGAGCTATTCGATGACCTGCCTTTATGGATTTCTGAGAAGGATGCACCTCCTCTCTCCGATGTTGAGATCTTTCTTGACTGGTATGGGATGGAAAATGACGATTACCGCAATCATTGGAGAGCGGTGCTCAAGGAGCAGTTTCACTACAAACCAAGGAGTCCAACTCAATTTCTTCGGGGAGGACAGACTCTTGATTTGGGAGTAGTCAGCGTAGAAGTCATCCCGACCCCCGGACATAGTCCTGGACATCTTGCCTTTTTTTTCGAAGGACTTGGGGTTCTTTTTATGGGGGATTATGATCTTTCTAAATTTGGTCCATGGTATGGCGACACCTATAGTAGCATCGAGGAGACAATCGATTCCGTGAAATATCTAAGAAATATTCCGGCAAAAGCTTTCCTTGTCAGCCATGAACAAGGACTATTTTTGGAAGAGCCCGGGAGGCTCTGGGATGATTATTTGGACATGATCGAAGTTCGAGAGGAAAAATTGCTTGAGTTGTTGACCAAGCCCCGGACCTTGGACGAGATCGTGGAGGCGTGGATCGTTTATGGTCGTCCCCGTGAGCCGAAAGCCTTTTTCGAGTTCGGTGAAAGGGCACTTATGAAGAAACACTTAGAACGGTTTATGAGATTGGGTAGGGTGCTGAAGAAAAAAGATCGATACATCAAAACGGGTTGAAAAGAATAGGATGTGTGGTCATATGAATTCTTGGGCCATTTTATTGGCAAGAATAACATTTTCAGAAAAGTATTGACTTTTTTGGGGGGTTGGTATAGTTTGCAAAAATCTAACAAAGGATTCTTAAAAGAAGTAATATCCATAAGGTTAAAGGTAAGACGATAGATTATAAGCTGAGATGTTCCTTTTAAACATGTATGTTTTTGGAGAATGTTGTTTATTTTTTTTTAATATCACCGTCAAGTCAAGTTGATTATGTCGTCCTTAACTAAAAGAAAGGAGGAGGGTAAAAAATGACTAGGAAATTATGCCAAGGGAAAATGATGGTAACAATGGTTGTGGTCTTTTTGGTTTTGTTCATAGGGGTTATGCCGTGGTGCATAATAAACACTCCGGCATTCGCAGCATCAGCGGTTATACTTCAGGGCGAGTCATGGACACCCCCCATGACACCTGTGGTCAGACTGATAGGCCCGGAATTTATGAAAGGATTAGAGCAGGCTACCGGCGGGATGGTAAAAACAACTTTACTTTCTGGAGGGGCATTAGGACCGGCGCCGGAACTCTATACGCGATTAGTGCAAGGGATTATTGATTGGGGTCAGTTTAATATTGGATACACACCGGGTGTTTTTCCGTTGACGGAGATGTTTGAGCTACCCATTCGGTATCCCTCAGCCGAAATATTGACAAAGGCGATCATTGAGATACACAAAAAGGGCTATCGTGATAAGGAATATGGCGACGTGAAGTTTATCTTTGATTACAGCATTGGCCCGTATCAGCTTTGGAGCAACGTTAAGATCACGAGCGTAGAAGGCCTGGCAGGGAAAAAGCTGAGATGTCCAGCCCCAGCCTATGTAGAGGTAACCAAAGCTGTTGGGGGGGTACCCGTAAGCATGCCAGCAGGCGAAATATTTACCTCTATGCAGAAGGGGATAATAGACGGCACTTGGGCCTGCGGAGACATGGCAGCTGCTTTCAAAATTGGGGAGATAGCAAAGTATGTCATTATGACAAATATTGGTACGACTACCCAAACGTGGGCAATGAACAAGACTCCCTTTAAGGCATTACCTGAAGCAGCCAAGAAATATATAGAAGAAAACTGGGAGAAGCTTTCCCTTTTTGGAGGCCGTACCTTCGACGAATATAACGAAAAGGGCTTCGCATTTGCACGCAAAAATAAAGTGGAGACAATTGAATGGAGTGTGGCGGAATTGAAGAAGATGGACAGGATGACTGCTCCCGTATTTAGCGCGTGGGTTGCTAAATTAGAGGCGAAGGGGCTTCCTGGAAAGAAGGCGCTTTCAGAGCTTCACCAAGCCTTGGAGAAACTGGGGGTTAAAGAACCTTTCGTGTTACCGCGATAGTAAAGTTCCCTGGCCTTGCGTACCGGCAGGCATGCACAGGTTGAGCTCAAGAAGATGCTTCATTTGTAGCTCTTGGGGTGGGAAGAGCAAACCGGCACTCCATAATTTCAACTAGAAAAGGTAATAGTAAGTTTTTCGAAAAAACCTGGATGGGCTCCAAATTCTACAGTTGATTGAGGGTCCTTGGAAAAATTCATTTCCTGCCAAGGAGGCACTCTCGATCGTCTCTGTGTTTCACTTCATCTGACTGTGACAAGAAAAAGGATTTGTACAACAAGCGCTGAGAACTCCAGTAGGGTATTACGCGGGACTATGTGGGAGGGGACATGTGTTTACCTTGATGCTCGCCTGGTCGGGTGATGTTCTGAGCGGGTGGTTGTTTGCAAGGCTTAAAACCGCAACCTTACGAGGTTCTGATATATTATTGTCTCGGATATAGCTTGTCTCATGGCGGGCGATACACAATCCGTTGGAGGGCATGTGACGGTTGACATTCTATAGTTGCACATATGGTGTTATAGGAGCATTTTGGGGAGGTCAACAGAATGGAAAAATTCGCAAGATGTGTCGATAAGATCAGTAAGGTCTTCTCGCACGGGGCCATGATTGCTTTGTTTGGAATGATGCTGTTTGGTACTGCGGACGTGCTAGGCAGATACCTCCTCAATAGACCAATTACCGGCACCTTTGAACTCTTCGAGATATTATTGCCGACATTGATACTTTTCAGCTTGGCTGATACGCAGTCTATGGATGAACATCTGACTGCAGGTGTAATCGACTTTTTCCACTTTAAGCCTGAGACACGAACCAAGATTCGGTTTGGAGTCCAAGTCTTGATGTTTTGTCTTTTCCTGCTAATAATATGGCGAGGTCTGGGGGGTTCAATGTTTGCGCTGCGGTCTCATCGGCGCATCAGTAACATCGAACTGCCGCAATGGATCCCTCAACTTGTTGTGCCTCTTGGAGCCTTGGTTATGTGTATGGTGCTGGTCGTTCAGATGGTTGAAACAGCCAACAAGATAAGGAGGAAAACTTAAGTGGAGCCTTTTCTGGTTGCCTTTGTTGGTTTCTTCTGTTTTTTACTACTATCGGTGTTTGAGGTACCTCTGGGTTTTGCTTTCATAGCCGTAGGCTTTGTTGGTACGATCTTCACCAGGGGTCTCGGGCCGGGACTGAACCTTCTGGGTTCGTCGTTGTATTCCCTGTCATCCTCGTATACCTTTGCAGCGATACCTCTCTTTATTCTTATGGGGAGTTTCGCTTTTAGTGCCGGAATCGGACGCGATCTATATCTATCTGCTTACAAGTGGCTTGGAAAGCTTCCGGGTGGGATAGCTTTGGCGACGATGGCGGCCTGCGCCGGATTTGGTACTTGCAGTGGTTCGACCGTGGCTGCAGCGGCGACCATGGGTGACCTGTGTTTTCCAGAGATGGTGAAGCTTCGCTATAATAAAGGATTCTCAGCGGCGGCTATCGCCGCCGGTAGCACTCTCGACATCATCATACCTCCCAGTAACACATTCATAATTTACGGATTTATAACTGATGTCTCCATTGGGGCATTATTTGCGGCAGGTTTTCTCCCGGGTCTGTTGTTATGTTTGATATTTATGCTGCTGATACTAGCCATGTGCCAAATAAGTCCAAGGCTAGGCCCACCTAGTGGCGAGTCTTTCTCTTGGAAAGAGAAAATTATCTCATTGGGTGGCGTTTGGGGGATGGTGGTGCTTTTCGGCCTGGTTATCGGTGGGATGTTCTTCGGCATTTTCGCACCTTCTGAAGCAGCCGCTATTGGTGCTTTCGGGTCTTTTGTCTTAATCATAGTTAGGCGCCAGCTAAAGCGCTCTGTACTGGTTACTTCACTCACGAGGTCAGTTAGGATTACCTGCTCGGTGATGTTTGTTATCGTGGGCGCTCTCGTTTTCAACGTCTTCCTGGCAACATCTGGTTTCGCCACTGCATTTACCAATTGGCTGCTGTGGCTTCCTGTCTCGCCCTGGGTTATCTTAGTTATCTCACTCCTGATATACATCCCTCTTGGCGCCTTCATGGATGAGCTTGCTTTGATGATGTTGACATTGCCCATTATCGCCCCTGTTATTTCTAGCCTCGGCTTTGATCTCGTGTGGTATGGGATATTAATAACCGTTATGCTCCAGTTCGGTCTACTCACTCCACCCATAGCGTTGGCTGCTTACGTCGTTCAAGGCGTTACTAAGGTTCCTCTGTGGGATATCTATCGCTTTCTCATTCCTTTTCTGGTCGCCTTGCTTGTAGGCTTGGGCTTATTGATTGCCTTTCCACAGATAACTCTTCTGGTGCCACGCCTGATGCCAGTAGGAAGATGAAGAATCTCAACCGCTGGATAATGAAAGATAGGCAGCCTTCATCGGAAAGCAGGAAGCACAGCTTCAACGGAACAGAAATAGCCTATGGAGGTCATATGCAAAAATTTCCGACAAAACATAAATTTGTAGAGGTGACAACACTGTGGGGCTACAGCGAAATGGTCTATGCAGATAGAACCAAGAACCTTGCCGAGTTGTTGGCGAATACGGTCGCCAAATACGGCGACTTAGAAGCAATCATCAGTACTGATTCAAGGTTAACTTATAAACAGTTTGCTTCTCTAATCGATCATGTCTCATCGGGCCTTTATCATAAATATGGAATCAGAAAGGGTGATAGGGTTGCCTTAATGCTGAGGAACGGATGGGAGTTCTCCGTAAGTTTTTTTGCATTGGTCAAATTAGGAGCCATCGCGGTGCCCTTGAACATTGCCTATAAAGGAGAGGAGGCCGCTTTCCAACTGAATGATTCAGGTTCGATGATGCTCCTTGTGGACTCAGAATTTCGTGACGTCATTACTGAAATTAGATCAGAGATTAGCAAGGTAAGAAACATCTGTGTGACCGATACAGAAGAGTTTCTAGAATTAATCAAACAGAAGGAATACACGGCAGTTAACGTTCAAGTGGATGAGATGGATAGTGCTGTCATCATGTATACCTCAGGAACGACGGGTAGGCCTAAAGGAGCTGTGTTATCGCATAAAGGATTAATTGCTGAGGCCATGTGTGTTGCAGAGCTGTTGGACTGGCGTGCAGGGAGAGATAAGCACTTATGTCCAGTGCCTTTATTTCATGTCACTGGGTTAGTTATGAATTTTTGTGGTGCTGTATACGCAGGGATTCCTATAATGTTTATGAAGAGGTTTAATGCTGTAGACGCTCTTAAAATCATTGAAGATGAAAAGATTACGACAATGATAGGCGTTCCCACCATCATGTGGCTTATGCTTAATGTGCCAGAATTTGATCATTACAACTTAAGATCTTTCCGTTGCTTTGCAGCGGGGGGCTCAGCAGCTCCTGAGGAGTTGTTGAAGGCTTGCATAGAGAAATTGCCAGGATTCAAGCTTTGCCCAGGCTACGGGCTCACCGAAGCCTGCGGCATGACTTTAACAACAATCAGTCTCGATGAAGCATTGAGTCATAAGGGCTCCGTTGGTCGTGCCATCCCACTCATAGAGGCCAAAGTCGTTGACAGTTTTTCCGATAGGGAGTTACCTCTTGGTGAGGCAGGAGAACTTTTGATTAGAGGCTGTCAGGCTTTGACAGAATACTGGAATAATCCAGAGGCCACCAGAAGAACTTTTGTTGACGGCTGGGTACGCACTGGAGATGTAGCCAAAATGGATGAAGAAGGCTACGTTTATATTCTAGATCGAATCAAGGATATGATCAATCGAGGGGGTGAGAAAATCTGGAGTCTAGAAGTTGAAAATGTGTTGTATCGGAACCCTAAAATTCTAGAGGCCGCAGTTGTTGGAGTACCCGATAGCATTTTTGGGGAAGAGGTCAAGGCAGTTATTGTACTCAAACCCGGTGAAAAAGCAACGCCACAGGAGATTCAGGAGTTCTGTAGCCGCTATTTGGCTAAGTACAAAGCTCCCAAGTACGTTGAGTTTAGGGACGTTCTGCCGAGGAATCCGGCTGGCAAAGTTGTAAAGGGCGAACTAAAATAAGAACAATATTTAATTCGGCTAATTAGGAAATTAAATGGACTCACAAAAAAGGGTTGCTCTGGTCACAGGGGCCGCCAGAGGAATTGGGAGGGCAATTGCAATTGATTTGGCAAAGGAGGGGGCGAATGTCATTGTCAATTTTAGATCTCATCCTGACGCTGCAGAAGAAGTGGTTAGGTTGATTAGAGAAGTGGGGCGTAAGGCCATATCCATGCAGGCAGATGTTGCTCATGACGATGAAGTGAAAGATATGGTTAAGAAAGCGAAAGAAGAATTTGGGGGCATCGATGTCCTCGTTAATAACGCTGCCTTACATAGGGGAGGAAGGATTCAGAAACTGCCCCCTGAAGACTGGAATCTTGTCATTAATTCTGTCTTAAGAGGGGCCTTTAATTGCTGTCGATATGTCGTACCCCTCATGGTGGAAAAAGAGTGGGGAAGGATCATCAACATCTCTTCCGATGCAGGACTCCATGGCTATCCTGGGGAAACCGCTTATGGGGCGGCAAAAGCCGGCCTCATTGGTTTTACAAAATCATTGGCCAAAGAGGTTGCAAAAAAGAAGATTACGGCTAACGTCGTTATCCCGGGATTTCTCCACACCGACATGACTTCCGTTCTCTTTGCCACGGAAGAGAGACTTAAGCGGGAGATCGAGAGGATTCCCCTGGGACGCCCCGGAAGACCGGAAGAAGTTGCTGAATTGGTAAGTTTCCTCGCTTTCAAGGGTTCTTATATTACGGGTGCGGTCATCCAGGTGGATGGCGGTATGGGAATGTAAAGGAGGAGACGATGGCATTGAGAAATGGGAAACAGTACCGTGAAAGTCTTCGTGATGGTCGTGAGGTTTACATCCACGGTGAACGGGTGGAGGATGTGACCGTGCACCCCATCCTCCGGAAGGCGATTGACCATGGAGCCATTGATTATGAGTTGGATAAGCGGGAGGAGCTTCGGGATCTTTTCGTGACCCGATCGCCGACAACAGGAAATGAGATGCGTCGCTATTTCGAGATCCCCAGGAAAGCGGAAGATTTGTTAAGAAGGCGGGAGTTGATCGAAACGGCGACAAAATACGGGAATGCAATCATCTTGTTCATGAAGGAGATCGGGACAGATGCCTTAAATGCCCTTGCGATGATCACCCATCAGATGGACAAAAAGAATGGGACCCATTATTCCGAGAGGGTCGCCGTCTATAGAAATTATTTGCAGGAGAGCGATTTGAGCATGGCGGGGGCGATCACCGATGTCAAAGGGGACCGTAGCCTTCTCCCTTCACAGCAGGCGATGCCTTACTTTTATTTGAGAGTTCTGGATAGAAATCGGGATGGGGTAGTCGTGAAAGGTGCAAAGGTTCATACCACCTCAGCACCGATCGCAAATGAACTTATCGTTGTTCCCACAAGAGCGATGACCGAGGCCGATCGCGATTATTGTATTGCCTTTGGAATACCTGCCAACACAAAAGGCATCAAGATTATTAGCCGACCGGAGCTTGAAAATCTCAACGAGTTTGACTACCCCATCAGCTCAAACCATCTGACCTTAGAGGCGATGACCATCTTTGACGAAGTCTTTATCCCAAGCAACAGAATTTTCATGGATGGAGAGTGGGAATTTGCAGGGCCTCTCGCCAACTGTTTTGCAACGTGGCATCGATTTACAGGAATCTCATATAAACCTCCCATCGCCGATATGATGATCGGCGCCGCTCAACTAATAGCCGATTATAATGGAGTTAGGAGGGTCTCTCATATTCGTGATAAAATCACTCAGATGATTATTTATGCTGAGACCATACGAACGTTCACAAAAGCCGCGGCCCGGGAATGTGTGATCACTGAAAATGGCATTGCGTATCCGAATCCCCTGCTGTGCAACATGGGAAAACATTTCTTTGCAACCCACTATCATGAATCGATTAAAGCCGTGCAGGAGATTGCAGGAGGGTTGGTGGTCACAGGGCCTACCGAGGCGGATTATAATAATCCTGCAACGAGGGATTATATCGAGACTTACTTAGCAGGTAGAGAAGGGGTGAAAACAGAAGACCGACTTAAAGTGATGAAGTTGATAAGGGATCTGACAGCAACCGGGTATGCCGGGGAGGGCTATGTGGGGACTCTTCATGGAGAAGGGTCTATCGAAGCCCAAAAGATATCCCTGTATCGGGAATACGATATCAATCGATGTGTGGACTACGTGAGAAATCTCTTGAATATTAACGAATAAGCCTCATGTTGAATTGAAAAAGAGTCAAGAGGATGAAGCTGCAAGAGAACCTTTATGCTTATCTTTGGCAGAATCAATATGAGAACAATTGTAATACTTATGCGATCGATGGAGAGATAACCGTCCTCATCGATCCAGGTCATTCCCGTCACATCCCCAATCTCTTTCATCAGATGAAAGGAGATGGGATACCTCCAGAAGAGATTGATCTGATCATCCTGACCCATTCTCATCCAGACCATTTTGAAGGCCTCGAGGCCTTTATGAATGGACCGGTCAAGATCGCGATCAACCGAGAAGAGGAGCGTTACCTTATGGAGAGTGGGAAACTCCTCTTTGAAATGATGAGACAACCCATGCCTGAATTTCGAATCGATTTTTACCCGAAGGAAGGGGAGCTCCGTTGTGGCGAGGAGGCCTTTCAACTCTACCAGACCCCGGGTCATTCCCCTGGCTCCCTTTCAATCCATTGGCCAGAGAGGAAGGTCCTCTTCACCGGTGATCTCGTTTTTTACGGGGGC
>Ga0184631_10000295_pt1 | contig 10940 bp, 11 predicted proteins | sample PLM4_90_b1_FD_133160 | JGI IMG/M metagenome (GOLD analysis project Ga0184631, IMG submission 133160) | Groundwater sediment microbial communities from an aquifer in East River, Colorado, USA - PLM4_90_b1 | ecosystem: Environmental > Terrestrial > Soil > Riparian zone | place: USA: East River... | reverse complement strand
GAGAAGTAAACGCCTTGCTCAACGAAGAGGACGAGCAGACATAATTACAACTGCTAATTTAAGGAATACAAAAAAGTAAGTCCTACCCACTCGCCTTGTATAAGAAAGAAGGTAAATATGCAGAACTTAAGCGAAGACCAAATAATGCGCCAGGATTTTGTTGATAACGAGATTTACGATCTCGTGAAACGACTTATTCCTTCAACAGGAAAGATAGAATGGAACATTGAAATGATCGGTGACATCAGAGATACAATCCAACATTGGCTTGTTGATAAACATAAAATCGTTGAGGAGTTGGATTTTTATCCCTGATGAAAATAGAAATATAGGAGTTTCATATCGATCGAATCTGCTTTTATGATTTGGAGTCTGATTCGATTAAAAAATTTGTTGATGTTTTTGTACGAACTGGTAAACTCTTCATAAGTCATGAGCCATACGGTTTGTCGTCGCAGGAGTATTAAAACTTTAAACGCACAATTAAGCCATTAAACTCTTTTATTGGAAGTACATAGTTTAAAAATTTCACAACAAATGATAATTGGAGATATGGCCATTATTCTTTTATAAGATTGAAACTTAATGGATGAATAATCATGGGTAAGCCATATGAAATAGAATTACGGAATCTAAGCCAAACTTATGAATGGGCGCTTAAAGTACCGATCGAGAAACTTTGTTACTTTGTCAACGCCTCCCATGATTTACCTCTGGTCGCTGTAGGGTCTGGTGGGTCATTGACGGCAGCTTGTATGGCTGCTCTCCTTCATCAAAAAGTGGGTATGATGTCAAAGGGAGTCACACCACTCGACTTTATTTCTACTGAAAAAACAATACAGGATACAAGCGTGCTGATTATGAGTGCCGGGGGGCGTAATACAGATATCCTATCTGCTTTTCGTTTTGCAGCGACTTCAGAACCACGTCAACTTATGGCTTTTTGTATGAGAACCAAAAGCCCTTTAGCGATTCTTTCCAAGAAATTTCGTTACTCCTCCCTTCTTGACTTTGACCTTCCATCTGGAAAAGATGGATTTCTTGCCACTAACTCACTCTTGGCCTTTATTGTTATTTTAATCCGAGCCTATAAAGAGTCATTGGGGGAAGAATACACTTTCCAGCAAAATCTTCCATACATTCATGAGAATTATGAAGAGTTTAAGATTCTCGCCCACCCTCTACTCGAAAAAAATACTTTTGTAGTGCTCTACGGAGGATGGGGATTCCCAGTCGCAATAGATGCTGAGTCAAAATTTACAGAAGCGGCTTTGAGCAATATTCAGATAGCTGATTATCGAAATTTTGCTCATGGACGGCATCACTGGCTTGCTAAGCGAGGAGCCGAAACGGGCATTATTGCCTTAATCACACCAGATGAAAGAAGAATTGCCGAAAGAACTCTCGACCTTATACCTGAAAATATACCATCGCTTCAAATTACTACGGATAAAACTGGGCCGACCGGAAGCCTCGAATTGCTTGTCAAGATGCTATGCTTAGTCTATTTGGTAGGGACCGTACGGGGTATCGATCCAGGAATGCCCGGTGTACCACCTTTTGGTCGCCGCATATACAATCTCCGACTTTCAATAAGCGGTAGACGCCCAGTGCCTCACGGAATGGACCACAAAGAAAGAATAGCCATCATTAGAAAGAGCAAATGTTCGTCACTTACCAATATGAAGATAGAAGACCTTGAATATTGGCAAAAAGCGTATCGGGTGTACATCCAAAGAATAGAACAAGCAACATTCGGTGCTGTTGTTTTCGATTATGATGGCACTCTTTGCGATCCAAATGAACGGTATAGCGGATTACCGAATGAAATTGGTCAGGAACTTGTGCGCCTATTGAGAGAAGGAATCTTTTTAGGCATTGCCACGGGTCGAGGCAAATCTGTTAGGAATGATCTTCAGCGCTCGATTCCGAAAAAGCTTTGGGGAAAAGTTCTAATCGGTTACTACAACGGTTCGGATATAGCTTTTTTGAAAGACCAAGACCATCCTGACAAAACAAGTCCACTCCATACGTCATTACAATTAATCAAAGATTCCTTCTGCAATAATCAGCAATTTCTTCGTTTGGCGAAATACGAGTGTCGACCGAAACAGATTACTGTAGAACCTTTCAAAGCTGCTTTTTGGAGGATGACAAGAGCAATTCTACTTGATATTCTTACTAAAATAAAACTTTTGGGCATTCAAGTTTTAGAGTCGAGTCACTCAATAGATGTTTTGGCACCAGGTGTTTCTAAAAGGGATCTTGTTTTAGCTTGTGAAGAGGTTGCAAAAAAAACCGGTAATCCTGGAGTTGCTTTATGTATTGGAGATAGAGGTGAATGGCCAGGTAACGATTACGAGTTTCTTTCCACTCCTTACTCACTGAGCGTTCACACTGTCTCGGCTGATTCAGAAAGTTGTTGGAATCTCAGCCAAGCTGGTCACCGGGGCGTGCAAGCAACCATGGAGTACTTAAGGTGTATATCGATATCAGGTACTAATGATTTTACATTTTCCCTGAAGAAAAGGGATGTAAAATGAGTTTCTTTGCTCTTCAAAAAGATGATTTGACAGACGACGAAGCTAAATTTCAACGTGGTGAAGGTATAGTATTTTTTTCTCCTCTACCTTCACTTAAATATAACGAATACCCCACTGTTTGGTTGGACCTTCATCTCTCGGGTGATGGGTATGAAATATGCGGTGAGGATAAGAAACTTAAATTTAAAAGACGTAACGGAGAGTCAGTTATATCGATACACCCAGGTGGCAGTCTAAGGTTTAAGACTGTCGAAACAATTGGGATCCAAAATTTTGTGACTGGTATTGTCGTTAATATTGCAGGCATGGCTGTCAGAGGACTTTCTGTCGCTCCTGGTAAAGTTGATCCAGGTTTTAAACCCAGTCAATTAATTCTCGTTGTAACTAATTTATCAAAACGATCTATAGATTTAAGAGAAGGAGATAAGATTGCTGCAATTGCTTTTGCGCAAACAGGTAAATGTGCTCCAACAAAATCGCGTGGATGGGCAGATAGAAAAATAGAAGGTTATTCTCGTTCATCTTGGGATCGCTTCAAGGATCGGATGCAAGGTATTGATATTTTTGATATACTCAAAAATCTATTTGTAGCTGCTCTTGGAGCAGCGATTGCCTTATTAGTTCAGTATTTACTTAGAAAGGCCGGTTTTAATTAAGATATGAGAGATGTTCTTGCGGAACGACTCCTTGCTGAAGTTATGAAATGGACGCCTGAAGATATTTCCAGAGAGCGACCTGATCTAGAGGAATTGGCAACCTTCAAATACGATGAATATCAGCAGTTTTCTCCGGGCATGCGTTTTATCGAAAGTCTCGCGTTTTGGCTTGATCAATTCAAAGATTACGAACGTAAACAAGCCTATGAATTTATTCGCTCCCGTTTGATATTTATCTCTAACGCAGAAATGGCACACCTCGTAGCCATCGCTTTTCCCGATTTTATCCGACCCATTCTAATCAGCCAGACCGCAGCCCGATTAGGTCTGCCAGAGAGATTCGTGACAAAGATTGCAAATAGTATAGAGTTTAAGGTTCTCCTTCGGCAAAGTCTATTTCTTGGTTTAAGCGACGGCGCCCACATAGATCGCTTCAGGAGAAACAATCCTGAAATCAGTAATGAACAAGTTTGGCAAACCTATGAGATATCGGAAGAAAAAGCAGGAGATATGATTTCAAAACTTTCTTCAGATTTAGAAAGGCTTCTCAATAGAAATCCTACCGAGGATGAGAAAAGGTTTCGATTACTGTTTCTTCTGGATGATTTCTCCGGGAGTGGTATCAGCTATCTCAGAAAAGAGAGCAGTGGTTCACAATATGCTGGAAAGATACATAAAGTTCTTAGCAATGTGACCATTAACAGTCCCTTGAATAGTTTGGTTGATTCAAAGGACTTACATATTTACATTGTATTGTATGTTGCTACTAAGCATGCCCTTTCACAAATCGAAAAGCATGTAAGCGACTGGTTGAAGGAGAATGGAAGCGAGAATAAATGTTCAGTCTTGGCCGTCCAGACAATTATAGATAATATTCGATTACATCCAGACAAAGATACTCAAATCATAGAATTGTTGAAGAAATATTTTGATTCGTCGATCATCGATGAGCATTACCGTAAAGGAAAGTACGACGAACCTTATCTTGGTTTTGATCAGTGTGCTCTTCCTCTGGTTTTGAGCCATAATACACCAAATAATTCAATTCCCCTATTGTGGTTTGAAGGATATAGAAAATATAGAGGGCTATTCCCCCGTGTGGGTAGGCGCAGAGGTTGGCCATGAGAGAGCCACGTAACCCTTTTCGGATGCGAACATCAGAACATATTGAATCTGAAGTAACTTTTCTGCGTCTTTTCGGTCCAGGAGTATTGGATTTGTTGCCAAAAGAGAATCTATGGGATCGGGTACAGATATTTCGAAGTGCTCCGGGCGGAGGGAAAACATCCCTCTTTCGCGTCTTCACTCCTTCTTCTCTTATTACTTTGCACGAGTTCCGAGGTAATGAGGATTACAAGGAACTCTATCAACGAATGAAAGATTTTGACGTTATTTCCAGCAGCGGCCCACATCTACTAGGAATCATGCTGTCTTGCGCACGGAATTATGCAATGTTGGAAGATCTGAATTTCGATCCAAGTAGAAAGGAACGCCTGCTATATTCTTTGCTCAATTCCCGATTGATATTAGCTGCGCTTCGGGGAGCCCTCGCGTTAAAAAAGCTTCACTACCCCAATGATTTAGACCGTATAAACATAGCTGCTCCAGCTCATGGAGAACTTCCTTTGCAATTGCCTGTTCCTGGAACAGGCAAAGACCTATATGAATGGGCACTCTCTGTCGAAAAAGGAATTTGTGAAATAATCGATAGCTTTGGTCCCTCTTCTCAAGAAACTTTAGAAGGGCACGATAACTTAAATTCGCTTTCTTTGGTTAGGCCAGAGTGCATTATGTACGATGGGACTCCAGTTGCTAGCCGAGTGCTTGTCATGTTTGACGATGTTCATAAACTAACTACACTACAGCGACATAAATTGCTAACCACATTGTTTGACCTTCGACCCTCTGTTGGCGTTTGGCTCGCAGAGAGGTTCGAAGCCTTAAGTCCTGAGGAGTTATTAGTATCGGGTGCAACAACTGGAAGAGATTATGGGAGGCCTATAAATCTAGAAGACTTTTGGAGATCGAGTGGAAATTCAAGACAATTTGAAAACGCCATAACAAATATCGCTGATAGACGTGCCAAATCAGCTCGTGATGTCCAGATTGGATCTTTTGATGGATGTTTACAAGAATCCCTTGATGGTACCGAGTGGCAACTCCGGTTTGAGCAAGTTATTAAAATTGTTTCACAGCGAGTTCAGAAAAGAGTAAGGGCAACCAAAAGATATGAAGAGTGGCTCAGAGCAAGAGACAATATAGAGCAAACTCAACGGGAGCATGCAATCGGTTGGCGAACCCTTGAAATACTTATTGAACGTGATATAAGAAAAGCTCAATCCTCTTTCGACTTTGTACTTCCATTGGAAGACCTAGAAGGAAGGGAGGTACCTGCAGTGCGAGGTGCTGCAGAGTTTTTTATTTCCCAAGAGTTCAACATTCCTTACTATTTTGGTATTTCGCGTCTTGCAACTTTATCGTCATCAAATATAGATCAGTTTTTAGCATTCGGAGGAGAACTCTTTGAAGAAATTGTTTCAGCTGCTCTACTGAGACGCCAAACCCTTTTGACACCGGATCGCCAGGAGTCCATCTTGAAAAAGCTTGTACAACAACGATGGGAAGAGATTCCAAGGCGTATCTTAAACGGACGCGATGTACAGAAGTTTCTTCTGGCAATCTATCACTGTGCGAAGTGGGAAACCAACAGACCGAGCGCACCTTACGCACCAGGGGTTACAGGAATAGCTTTGACTATGGCCGATCGAGATAAACTTATCGACCCGAAATTTCGTTCGAAGCATCCTGAATACAATCGGCTCACACATACTCTTTCAACTTGTTTGTCACATAATTTGCTTGAGGCTTCCTTGGATAGAAGCCAAGGACAAAAGGGCAAAACTTGGATGTTGCTTTATTTGAATAGATGGTTGTGCCTACATTTCCAACTGCCCCTTCAATATGGAGGATGGCGGCCTCAAACACTTGATGAACTTTGCATGTGGTTTGAACAAGGATTCCAGCCTCCCAAAAGAAATGGAGGTGGTCTAATATCACTAATATAGCGGATAACCAAAGCCTTAGATGGGACCCTTACTTCATGAGACGAGGGGTAAACTTTAATCAATTTTGGGAGGAGTACTTTCAAAGCGAAAGCAGGAACCTTCTTTATGTACTAGGTCGAGGATTTGACCCACGTATGTGCGCTGGCCTTGAAGCTATATTAAAGTCTGGTGGAAGCGGGGTTCGCAATTGCCTTCTGATCGAATTTGATGAAGGGCCAAACTCTTCCTCGACACGACATGCTCACCTTGTATCGAAAAATATAAGTAAACTTAATGGGATGCTTCAAGACCGCGGGAATCTTTTACCCAAACAAGTTAAGATGTGGTCGGATGAAGGACCTGGAAGGCACAGAATAGGGTCTCGAAGTGCAGCCGAAGTTTTTTCGGATAAATCGGACTTTGAACCTTACACAGATATTGTGATTGATATTAGCGCAATGCCGAGGAGCATCTATCTTCCTCTAATCGGGAAGACACTTTTTCTTATAGACCGTGCAAAAGAAAACAATTCTATAAAGCCTATCCCCAACCTTCATATAGTGGTTGCCGAGGATGCTAAATTAGATCGAAGAATTCGCGATGATGGTATTGATGATAATGCAAGCTATGTTCACGGTTTTGGTAGTGACCTAGAAATGGAAGCCACCGGGGGGATTCCTAAAGTTTGGATGCCAATTCTCGGAGAAGAGCAAGACGCTCAATTGGAGCGAGTTTATAACCTTATTAATCCTGACGAGATTTGTCCGGTTTTGCCTTCACCTTCTTTTAATCCCAGGCGAGGAGATGAATTGCTCGTTGCTTACCGCAAGCTTCTCTTTGACCAGTGGGGTGTTGAGCCAAGGAATATTATTTATGCATCGGAACAGAATCCATTTGAAACATATCGACAAATTTGCCAAGCGGTATGTGATTACAATAAAGTGCTGAGCCCATTAGGCGGCTGCAAGACGGTTGTATCCGCTATGTCCAGCAAACTCTTATCTATAGGTGCGTTACTGGCTGCCTATGAACTAGGAGTAAAGATGAGTGTAGGAATAGCGAACATAGAAGCACAAGGATACAATATGGATGACAATGTGACCAGTGAAGAGGAACTTTTTACCCTCTGGTTAGCAGGAGATTGCTATGATCCATAAAGAACTGTTTAAAATTAGGCATCCGAAACCGGTGTGTGTTGGGGCGGGACTTGTTGCGCTTGATGTTGTAATAAACGGAGATCCTAAGTCCCCGCCAAAATTATGGACGGGAGGATCATGTGGGAATGTCCTAACCATTCTTTCCTATTTAGGGTGGAAATCCTACCCTCTTGCAAGGCTGAGAGATGATGTGGCTGCAGAGGAACTATTAAAGGATTTAAAAAAATGGAAGGTGAGAACCAGTCTAATCTCTCGAAACGGTTCTGGCAACACCCCTATAATCATCGAAAAAATAGGGACTAGAAGGAGCGGCGTTCCGTGGCATCGTTTTGAGTGGGTTTGTCCGAATTGCGGTTCGTGGTTCCCGAAATATAAACCTGTTTTGGCTAGGGATATTGGACAGATTAGCATGCGGATACCCCAATCCCAAGTATTTTATTTTGACCGGGTTGTACGAAGTTCGATTGAACTTGCCAAAATGAACAAGAGAAAAGGAGCTCTTATAGTGTTTGAACCTTCGGGCATAAACGATAAGAAACTTTTTTATGAATGTCTTGAGGTTGCTGATATCGTAAAATTTTCCCATGAAAGACTTGGACATGCCCAGGAACTAGTAGAGAGAATAAATGTCCCACTGGAAATAGAAACGCTTGGTGCTGGAGGGTTGAGATATCGTATCGATGGGAATGGAAAACGAAGAAGAAAGTGGAAAACCATGAGGTCATATCCGGTGGTGAATTTGAAGGATGCTGCTGGGGCCGGGGATTGGTGTAGTGCAGGGATTATCCACTTACTAGGCAGTGCTGGAAGAAAAGGTTTTGAGAAGGCTGATGCAAAGGATATTGATGCTGCACTGAGCTTTGGACAGGCACTTGCTGCCCTCAATTGCTATTATGAGGGGGCACGAGGGAGCATGTACCGCATATCTAAACGGAAATTCCAGACACTAATACGTGAAATCTGGAACGGTACCAGCCCTTTGGAATCGATAGAAGAAAAGGAAACTGTTCAGACTTCAAAAGTCATTAAATATATTTGTCCATATTGTGGAAATTAGTGATGGTTCTTAAATTTTATTTAGTTAACAGATAGATACGCACTATTTTATTAGGCTTTCTCTTTTCTTACCTTCGCTCACTCCTTATAAGTCTTTTTCCAAAACCTCTCCGGCCCAGGATTCCTCACTTCAGGAGGCTAAGTAGACTGTTTCATAAATACGATTACGTATGCTGCTCGGAAGAGATTCTTCATCGCTTCGCTCCTCAGAATGACACATATACACGGTTGTCACTCTGAACGAAGTGAAGAGTCTCCATGATTCATGGTGAAGGAAATACGTTAATGTAATTACGAAAAAGACCACTAAGTTTTTAATTTGGATTTCAGCCATTTTGGGAACTCAGTCCAGGGAGATAAAGTAATGGGTGGGTTTTTAGTTGACGAAATAATCCAAAATGGATGTTATTCCGTTTTAGTAAGACTAAAATGGAGTGCAATCCATGGAAAAAACCATTGACCGATTGCTGAAGATTGACCTGCCAAAAGGCCGGTCTGCTTTCCTGTGGGAATTCAGTCGAGGGAGTTAGAGAAATGGGTGCGTATTCCGATGGATTCCAGCCACCCATTCCGATTCAATCCGGCCAGCCATTCCGTTGAGCACTCAAATCATCCTTGATTTTTACTATGATTGGCAGTATTATTAACACTATCGAAGGAGGTATTACCAATGGCTAGAATTCCCAATATCGTACCAATTACCGATCTACGGCAGGATGCCACATCTATCATAAAGCGAGTTACCGCTTCCAGAGAACCTCTTGTCATTACCCAGAGAGGTCGGGCTGCTGCGGTGATGGTCAGCATGGAAGCTTATGAGCATTCCCAGCATGAACTGGAACTTTTACGCCTTCTCGCCCGTGGCGAAAAAGAGATCGAGGCGGGTAAGGGGTATGACCTCGATGCCGTTCTCGCTGAAGCCGATTCCTTGTTGAAAGAGATTAAACCTTGAAAGTCCTTTTCACTCCTTCGGGACGGAGCCAGTTCCTTGCAGCCATTACTTATATTTACCGCGAGAACCCAACAGCGGCGGTTGCTTTCAGGCGCAAGGCAGAAAAAGTCTTGTCCAGGCTCCGAAGGTTTCCTCAATCCGGCAGGGCACTGCCGGAATTCCCCGATCTCCCTTTTCGTGAAGTTATTGTGACTCCTTACCGTTTCTTTTACCGTGTAAAAGGAAAAACTGTCTGGATTGTAGCTGTGTGGCATGGTGCTCAACTTCCGGAAGAACCAAATGAGGCATAAAGTGGACCACAAAGCGTTAGACTCAGACGGGGCAAGGCATAATCGGGGACGGGTTCATACTTCAGCAACTGTGTAAAAGAGATTAACTCACAAGATCTTCCACCTACATCCTCTATATTAAATCTTATTCCATGAACTTATACAGGTATTCGGCAGATGCAAAATTAAAAGCATCCCATTTTTTAAACAAAACCTTGCGGAACAGAAATAAATTATTGACATTTGTGTCGTCATTTGTCATGATATATGACGATGAAATCGTCAAATGGAAATAAGGACAATGGCCTGCCTTATGTCCAAAGGATATTGGATCTCCCCGCTTTGATGGAGAAAAAATCCCATTTCTTGTTCGGGCCGCGTCAGACCGGCAAGACCTCTTTGATTCATCATACCCTGAAAGGAGTGAAAGTTTACGATCTCCTCGATACTTCGATTTATCTGGCCCTAAGCCAGAATCCCGGTCGGATCGGGCAGGAACTCACTGCGAAAGACCGCATTGTGGTCATCGACGAAATCCAGCGCCTTCCGATTCTCCTGAACGAAGTGCACCGCCTCATCGAGGCGCACGGCATCCGATTTCTGCTCACTGGTTCCAGCGCACGTAAGCTTCGAAGGGGAGGTGTTAATCTTTTAGGTGGACGGGCACGAACAAAATATCTGCACCCCTTCACTTACAAAGAACTGGGCGACAAGTTTGACTTGGCCCGTGCCATGGAACGAGGGTTGCTTCCATCCATCTATTTTTCAGATGACCCTCGGGCTGACCTACAGGCCTATGCCGGATCGTATCTTCAGGAAGAGATTATCGCTGAAGGGGCAACCCGCAACCTTCCGGCCTTTAGCCGTTTTCTCAAGGTGGCCGCTCTTTGCAACGGCCAAATCGTTAACTTTACCAATGTTTCCAATGATGCCCAGGTGGCACGCACGACCGTGTATGAGTACTTTGATATTCTTAAAGACACATTGATTCTTTACGAACTACCTTCTTGGCGGAAGTCGAAGAAGAGAAAACCTTTGGCCTCTTCTAAATATTACTTTTTCGATGTTGGAATTGTTTCTGGGCTTCAGGGCCGGAAGTTTCGTCCTGGCACTCCTGAATTTGGCGAGGCTTTCGAAACGTATCTCATGCATGAGCTTATCAGCTACAGCGACTATGTGTCTGGAGAGACCTTAAGCTACTGGCGATCAACCTCAGGGTTTGAAGTCGATTTTATCATCGGGGATCATACAGCCGTGGAGGTG
>Ga0184631_10000294_pt1 | contig 10944 bp, 6 predicted proteins | sample PLM4_90_b1_FD_133160 | JGI IMG/M metagenome (GOLD analysis project Ga0184631, IMG submission 133160) | Groundwater sediment microbial communities from an aquifer in East River, Colorado, USA - PLM4_90_b1 | ecosystem: Environmental > Terrestrial > Soil > Riparian zone | place: USA: East River... | reverse complement strand
GCCGGGAGCATTCATGTCATCACTCATTTTCCAAAAGACCGTCCGTTTGCCGCGGCCGTCCGCCGACGACCGGCGGGCCCATGACCAGCGGATCATGGACACCCTGGCACTCGGGACGTGCGTCATTCCGCTGAGTGTACTGAAAAGGACCCCGGGCCTTGTCGCGGCGGATGCTCCTTTTTCGTGCATCATCGGACATACGGCGGGCGGTTATAAGCTCATCGACGTGGGGACGGAGCGCTCGTTCTCCCTTGCCCTTGACCTCGGCACCACGAATCTCGTCGCCCTGCTCTACGACAATATCAACGGGCGCGACGTCGCCGTAAAAAGCCTCGAGAATCCCCAGGTCGCGTACGGGAGCGACATCATGACCCGGATGCACCATGCCATGGCCGGCAACGGTGAAGAGGTCTACGAGACACTCGTGAAGGGGATCAACGGGCTCATCGCGGACCTTTGCCAAGAGGCGCGGATCACCGCCGGGGAGATCCACGCCATGACCGTGGCGGGGAACACGGTCATGACCCATTTTTTCCTCGGCCTCGACATCAGCACGATCCCTGTTGAACCGTTCCTGCCCGTGGTCAGTGCGCCGGGGTTCTTTACCGCGCCGGAGCTCTCGATCGCCATCAACCCCGAGGCAATCGTCTATGTCTTTCCGAACGCGGGGAGTTACGTGGGCGGGGACATCACCGCCGGGATCCTCATGTCCGGCATGGCGCAGTCGGAGAAGATCTCGATCCTGATCGACGTGGGCACGAACGCCGAGGTCGTGATCGGGAACCGCGACTGGATGATCGTGGGCGCGGGGGCCGCCGGCCCGGCGCTGGAAGAGGGCATCATCCGGATCGGGAAACGGGCGAAGAAGGGGATCGTCTACGACGTCGAGATCGCTGACGGCAATATCTTCTGCAAGACCTTTGACCAGGGCAGGCCCGAAGGGATCTGCGGCTCAGGCATGGTCAGCCTGTTGTACGAGCTGCATAAAAATGGAATCATCGACCAGGGCGGGGCGCTTATCGACGGCGAGCATGTCATGATCATTGATGGGGGAAAGTCGTTTTCTATCGACTGCGACTGTCAGGACGCTCTTTCCATTACGCAGAACGAGCTTCAGAACTTCATGAAATCCAAGGCGGCCATGTTCACGCTCCTGCTCGTTCTGACGCGGTCCGTGGGCATTTCGTTCAAGGATATCGAGACGGTGTTTGTGTCCGGCGCCCTCGGCACGGGAATAAACGCGAAAAAGGCTGCCGGCATAGGGATGCTTCCGGCATGGCCCGCTGAAATCGTGAAGCCCCTCGGCAACTCGTCTCTTCATGGCGCTCGAAGCCTGCTTCTCGACGCCGGCCTTTTGGATACGGTGACCGCCATTGTGGACAAGATCACCTACAAACCCATGCAGGATGATCCTGATTTCATGAAGGAGTACCTGGGCGCGGTGTTCATCCCGCACACGAATCCGGAGATGCTGAGGGTGGAGTGACAGCGATTGGGGAGTGCGGCCTGTCGAATGCCGAATGAACTGTCCTACACCGTTCGCGCGGGCATGTTTGAGCCCCTTTGCAAGAATTCTGTGTCGCGTCGTTTGTTATTCTGAACGGTCTGGTAAATTATGCATTTTCAATGAGTTGAAAGACAAATTGCCGTGCTCAGGGTGACGGGAACAGGATTGGTGCAACATAGCTTAGAGCGATTATGAACTGACGGTGAGTGTATGTGCGCATTACTTGAATTTTTTTTCATGTTCTCTCTTGATAAACTCTTTATTTATTGGTAAGTTGAAACACTTTTTCATAAATTAAAAGAGGGTATGTTTTTTGCATTTTATTATCAGGCTATGCAAATAATTTTGTTGTAAAGCCGGATTTTGCGGGTTATGTTATGCAACCATACCAGGGCATTCATTAGGGAGGCGAGGAAAAAACATGAAATTTATCGCGCGCATGATACTCGTTATAACGATGCTGTCACTCTGCATGCCCTTCCCGGTCTTTTCCCAATCGTCCCACCAGAAAATCCTGATCGGGATTCTTCCCGAGATGAACGTTTTCAAGCAGGAGCAGCGCTTCAAGCTGCTGAGCGAATATCTTTCAAAAAGCACGGGTATGAACATCGAGTTCACGATCCTGAGCAGGTATGGGAATATCATCGAACAGTTCACCGCGGAAAAAATGGACGGCGCTTTCTTCGGGTCCTTTACCGGAGCTCTGGCCATCCAGAAGCTGGGCGTTGTTCCCCTCGCGCGGCCCGTGAATCTCGACAATACCTCGACCTATCACGGTTATATTTTTGTAAGGAAGGACAGCGGCATCAAGAGCGTCATGGACATGAAGGGCAAGCGCATGGCCTATGTTGATAAGGCAACGACCGCCGGATACCTCTTTCCGCTTGCCTGGCTCCGGAAAAACGGGATCACGGACAGGGACAATTTTTTCAGGGAATCGTTATTTTCCGGGAGCCACGATGCGGCGATCAGCGCTGTTCTGAACCGGAAAGCCGAGGTGGGCGCGGCAAAACACAGCATCTACGACCGGGTGAGAAAGGACGATCCCCGGGTGGACCGGGAACTGGTCATTCTGGCTGAATCTCCCCGCGTGCCGTCGAACGGGCTCTGTGTCCGGAGCGGGCTCGATGAGTCGCTCAAAAAGAAGCTGAAGACGGCTTTACTGGGCTTAAACGCCGATAGCGACGGGAAAAACGCGCTGAAGCAGTTCGGCGCCCTCAAATTCATTGAGACCACGGTCAGGGATTATCAGCCCGTATTCGAGATGTCAAAGTCGGCCGGGATCGATATCAAGACCTATGACTACCGGAACAAATAGAAAATCACTGTTGGAAAGGGATTGCACCGCATCCTGCCCTGGAGACCGAACCGCCAGGAAGGCCGATACTTTATTATGAAGCGCAAAATCATACTTTCTCTCCTTGCCGTGTTCCTGTTCTCCGCCGTGGGCGCGGGGATCGCCACGCTCTATATCAGGAATACGACCTCGACCCTGGGCCGTCTTATCAACCTTCACCAGATAGAGGACCTCAGGCAGCACCTGATTATATCAATCCAGACCGTGCAGTCCGACCTCTACACCGTCCGCACCGGGCTTGGCCATAATCTCGATCTCATTGCGGAGAATGTCACTATTCTTGAGCAGTCGGCCGCGAAATGTTCCACCTGCCATCATACGCCGGAGATCGCTCGCCAAATCGAAGAGATTCAGTCGCTTATCGGGGATTACGAAAATTCCTTGAGTTTCTACATCACCGCCTCCGCCAATGCCGAGCAGATCAATCGAATGAAAATAGAGGCCGCGGGGATAGGCAACAAGCTCCTCGTTGCGACCGAGGACATGTCCGTGAGAGCGAGTTCCCGGCTTGAAGGCATGACGCAGGACGCGATGCAGAAGGTGAAGAGCGCCTGGATCATTCTTATGACGACCATGCTTCTGGCCTTTCTCTTCGGCATCATCGTCGCCGTGCACCTGACCAGGGCCATTACGAAGCCCATCAATACGCTGGTCAATGCCACGCGCATGATCGCCTCGGGGGACCTTGGGTACACCATCAATTACCGGGACAAAACCGAGTTCGGCGAACTCGCGTCGCATTTCAATATCATGAGCAAGTCGCTCAAGAACGGCTATGCAAAGCTGGAGGAGGAGATCAACGAACGCAAACGGACCGAATGGGCGCTGGTGAAGTCGGAGGCCTTCCTCGGGACGATCTTCGACAGTATACGGGACCCCTTCTGCATTATAGACCGGGAGTACCGCATCGTGCGGGCAAACGCGCCCTATGGGGAGATGAAACGGGCGCCGCTCCCCGGCCTCATAGGGAAAACCTGCTACTCGGCGCTTCATCACAGGAACAGCATCTGCGATGAGTGCATTGTTCAGACGACGTTTGCGGCCGGAGACCCCTGCGCCAAGGAAAAGCCAATGACCTTGCCCGACGGAACAAGGATCTGGCAGGCGATCTATACCTACCCGATCGTGGACAGCGAGGGGAAAATATCTCACGTCATTGAATATACCCAGGACATCACGGAACGGAAACGGTCCGAGGAGGCCCTCCGGGAGAGCGAGGAGCGGTATGCCCTGGCCGCCCGGGGCGCGAATGACGGGTTGTGGGACTGGGACCTGAGGAACAACAGTGTTTATTTTTCCTTTCGCTGGAAGTCGATGCTCGGCTTTGGCGAGAAGGAGCTCAGCAATCACCCCGAGGAATGGTTCAGCCGTGTCCATCCCGATGACCGCGCCGAGGTGGAAGCCAGGCTCGCCGCACATCGCAGCGGGAGGAACCCCCATTTTGAATGTGAGTTCCGCATCATGCACAAGGACGGGACCTACCTGTGGGTGCTGAACCGCGGGCTCGCGGTCAGGAGCATTACCGGACAGGCCTACCGCATGGCCGGGTCCCAGACGGACATAACGCCGAAGAAGAAGGCGGAAGAGCAGCTGGTCTACGACGCTTTCCACGACGCCCTGACGGGCCTGCCGAACCGGGCGCTGTTCATGGACCGGCTCCAGCACGTTATTATCACGTCGCAACGGCGCTCCGACGCCCTCTATGCGATCCTTTTTCTCGACATGGACCGCTTCAAGATCGTCAATGACAGCCTCGGCCACCTCGTCGGGGACCAGCTGCTCGTAATGATGGGCCGCAAACTGAGCGAATGTCTCCGCCCGGGCGACACGGTTGCGCGGCTCGGCGGAGACGAATTCGCCATCCTTCTGGAGAACATCAGCGAGTTGAAGGACGCGGCCGATGTCGCCGAACGGGTACACCAGGCACTGTCGGCGCCGCTCCTGGTCAAGGGACACGAAGTCTATGCGCCTGTCAGCATCGGGATCGCCATGGGTGCGGAGCGCTATGAACGGCCTGAGCAGGTCCTGCGCGATGCGGACATCGCCATGTACCAGGCAAAGGGACGGGGAAGCGCCCTCTCCGAAATTTTCGACACAAAAATGCACGCGAACATCCTCGACAAGATACAACTCGAGTCTGATCTGCACGGCGCCGTGGACCACAAGGAACTGGTCCTCTTCTATCAGCCCATCATTAATCTTAAAACACACCAGCTGATCGGATTCGAGGCGCTCGTTCGGTGGAACCATTCGACCCGGGGCATGATCTATCCCCTGGAGTTCATTGCTTTGGCGGAGGAGAACGGCCTGATCAACGTCATCGGAGACTGGATCCTTCAGGAAGCCTGCCGGGAATTGCGAAAGCTGCAGGACCGGTATCCCTCGCAGACACCGCTCAAGATGAGCATCAACATTTCGGGCAAACAGTTCGCCCAGGCGAACCTGGCCGTCCGGGTGGACGAGATCCTCAGGGAAACAGGGATCGATCCCCGCACGCTGGCGATCGAGATAACGGAAACAATGATCATGCATAACGTCGAGATGGCGGTGGCAACCATGAACCAGCTCCGCGACCGGGGGGTGCATATCCATATCGACGATTTCGGCACGGGCTATTCGTCGCTGAGCTATCTGCACCGTTTCCCGATCGATGCCCTCAAGATCGACCGCTCGTTCGTCAGCAAGCTTTCGGCGAACGGCGATAATCAGGAGGTCATCCTGTCGATCATCTCGCTGGCGAAAAGCATGAACTTCGACGTGATCGCCGAAGGCGTGGAAATGGAGCATCAGCTGTCCAGTATCAAGGACCTGCAGTGCGGATTCGGACAGGGCTACCTGTTCTCCGTGCCCATGAAACCGGGCGATATCGATGCGTGGGTCCAGGCGGAGAAACTGAAGGTTTGAACGGGGGGAGCGCTGCGCTTAAGCATCAAATGCCAAGCACCAAATCACAAATAAGCACCAAGCACTAAATGCCAAATTCAAAAACGCTTCGGACATTCGAATTTGGAATTTCGATATTATATTATTTGGGATTCGCTATTTGGAATTTAGTGTTTCGGAATATTCCGCAATAAGGTTTTTCAATTTTCCGTTAAACTTCTCCTTCCCTTCGCGCGCTTTGTGGGGAGCTGACCAAGGATTTTGCTTTTTCCCAGGCCTGGGACAGAAGCTCATTGCGGATGATCAAGTAAAAACCGCTCCACTTCCTTTACCCACACGTCGTATCCATTGCCGGCCAAGTGTACTCCATCATCTGAAAGAAGACCGTTTTTCGGATTTCCCTTTGAATCTACAAAGAGGCTGTACACGTCAAGATAGTCGGCGCTGTACTCCCGGGCAAGCTGTTTGATCCTGAGGTTCGTTTCCTTGATTACGGTGTTGTCTATCCACGTAAGCTGAACAGGAAGGATGCTCTGGACCACTACTGTCGATTTTTTATACCAGGTGGTCAGGTTGCGCGTGATCTCGCGAAAGGGCGGGATGATGTCGTACTGCTCATTCGCGATGTTGTTGATGCCGGTCATGAGGAAAACATAACCGGGGTTCCCGACAGCGCCGCGGATGCGGTCCCTGCGGGCGAGCAGGCCTTCCACCGTTTCTCCCGAGATGCCGAGGTTTAAAACCTGATGATGGGGAAATCGTCGCTCCCAGTCGCACCACTGGGTCAGGGAATCACCTATAAAAACGAGGTTGGACATGCGCAATGAAGAAACGTTCCTACGCAATAATAAGATTACTTCTTGTCCAGCACATCCTCCACCCACATGAGCGCGGCGGAGACGGCGGGGAAGCCGATGGTGCTCGTGAGCAGGACGACGGCATGCCGGACCTCGTCGGGTTTTGCCCCGGCTGCAAGTGCCCGGCGGACATGGGAGTGGACCGAGCCCTCGGACTTGATGGCGGCGGCAGCGGCGATCTGGACCAGTTCCGAGGTCTTTCTGTTCAACGGCCCTGCCGCCTTGGCGGCTTTTCCCAGTCCCTCGACGGCCTTGATGAGTCCTTTATATTTTTTCTGAATGCTCGTGTACTGCTTCGGTAATTTCGGCATGGGACCCTCCTTATGATGTAAGCGTCATATATCCAAGAGTAGCATAGTTCAATGAGACGATGCAAATAATATTTGAACCTGCTATTCTCCCACGCAGGTCAACCGGCGACGGCTTGACATACCACGAAACGATGTGCTACGTTTTTGCCATGCAGAACAACGCGGCATATCTTCGCAAAGTTGTGACCATGCTTGCCGATGAAATCGGCGTACGCACCTTCCTCGACTTTGATCGCATGAAGAAGACGGCGGACTATATTACAGAACAGTTTTCATCTTTCGGCTGCCAGGTCACGAGGCAGCCGTTTCTTTTTAACGGGACTACGTATCAAAATATCATTGCTGAGCTTCCGGGACGTTCTTCTCCCGAAACAATTCTTATCGTCGGCGCCCACTATGACTCGGTATGCACCACGCCGGGCGCCGACGACAACGCGAGCGGCGTGGCAGGTCTTCTCTGTCTTGCGCAGGCTTTGGCGGCCCGTGGTCTGGAGAAAACGGTCAGGTTCGCCGCCTTCGCGCTTGAAGAATGGCCGGTTTACCGCAGCGGGAACATGGCGAGCTATCATTACGCGCAAAGCCTCCATGAAAAGAACGAACGCGTGGACGGGATGATCTGTCTGGAGATGATCGGGTTCTTCTGCGACCGGGAAGGCTGTCAGCGCTATCCCTTTCCGTTCATGGATCGCCTGTTCCCGAAGTCGGGGAATTTTATCGCCATGGTAGGCAACAGGAAGTCAAAACCTTTCACGGACCAGATTGCGGAAAGTTTCAAAAAAGCGACCGATCTCCCGCTTATTACGCTGAACGCTCCGGCGATCGTGATCGGCATCGATTTCTCAGACCACTGGTCGTTCAATAAGTTCGGGTATCGGGCGCTTATGGTGACGGACACGGCCTTTTACCGGAATCCTCATTATCATGGGCCGTCGGACCTTCCGGAGACGCTTGATTACGGGCGTATGAGCGAGGTGGTCAGGGGGCTTGCCGGGGCAATAGGGGCGTGGGGAGGGAAATGAATCGCCAGGGGGGAATGAGCGAGGGAACGGGACCATATTGACAACACAGTAGCAGCCCGGTATCATGTCCCATGACATCCTGAGGAGCGTCATGAGGAGGACGATATGAGAAGAATGAGGCTTTTCCTGACACTGCTGTTATTGCTGGCTCCGGCCATGGCCCGTGCTGATGAGGGAACGTCGATCAAGGAGGGCTTTAAAGAGGCCCATGAGGGCATGAAGAAGGTGGTAACGTCCGTGGGTAAGAAAGCCAAAAAAGACATGAAGGTCATTGACAAGAAGGCGAAGAAGGATTTGAAGACCGTTGATAAGACCGCAAAGAAAACCTGGAAAAAGGCCGGTAACGATGTGAAAAAAGCCGCCGACGACTGAAACGTTGTCCGAGGAGTTGACGAGCTGCGCCGGCCGGAGTTATCGTTAAAAATCCCAATTGACTTTCCTTCCCCGCCATTATATCCTGCAGGAGCTTATTCCATACATCCTATTCCAAAACGAGGCGTGGCATGATCCTGACCAGAATTCAGGAAGCGGCAGCGCGTTTTCCCGGCAAGATCGCAATCCAGATGAAAACGGGAGAGCGGTATCAGCACTACACGTACCAGGACGTTCTTCAAGACGTGGCGTCCATCGCCCGCTCGCTGCCGGAGCTGGGGATCGGGAAGGGCGACCGCGTGGCAGTCCTTTCGGAGAACAGGCCCGAGTGGATGATCGCTTATCTCGCGGTTATGGCTTACGGCGCCGTTGTCGTGCCGCTGGATGCGCAGTTTACGGAAAAAGAGGTTGCGCTTCTGCTCGCGAGCTCCGAGACAAAGGCCGTCTTTGTATCAGCCACATGCAGGCAGAAACTTCCCCGGGACGCCGCTCTTCTTGTCCTTTCCTTTGATCCCGGAGACGGAGTGTCCTTTGCCGGCATGTTGACGGGGCATCGAAACGCCGCATTTCCGCCTGCGCAGCCGTTCGGAGATTTGGCGGCGATCCTCTATACCTCGGGCACGACAGGCGATCCCAAGGGCGTGATGCTTTCTCAGGGCAACCTTGCTTCGAACCTGGCAAGCGTGATCAAACTCAATCTTTTCAGCGACCAGGACAATTTGCTCCTGATCCTTCCCCTGCACCATACCTATGCGGCCATGGCCTGCATTTTGCTGCCCCTCGCCCTCGGCGCAACAGTGACGGTACTGAACAGCCTCAAGGGGCCCGATATCCTCGCCGCCATGCGGGAAACGGGCATAACGGTCCTGATCGGCGTGCCGCTCCTCTACGCGGGGCTGCGCAGGGCGATCTTTGATGAGATCCGCAAGAAGCCCGCCCCCGTGCGCGCCCTCGTGGGCCTGTTCCTGAAAAGCAACAGTGTGCTGCTGAAGACCGTCCATGTGAATATAGGCAGGGCGCTCTTTCATGCGGTCCATGCCAAGTTCGGCCCCCGGTTCCGGTTCTTCGCGAGCGGCGGCGCGCGGCTTGAACCTGACGTATACACGGACATGACCACTCTCGGATTCACGGTCATCGAGGGCTATGGCCTCACCGAGACGTCGCCGGTTTCCGCCTTCAATCCCCTTGACAGGCAGCGGGCCGGCTCCATCGGCATCGCTCTGCCTGATGTAGAGGTGAGGATCGCGGACCCTGATGGGGAAGGCATGGGAGAACTGGCGATACGGGGGCCGAACGTCATGCTCGGCTACTACAAAAAGACGGCGGAAACGGCCGAGGTCCTGCGGGACGGCTGGTTCTTCACCGGCGACCTCGGGTACCAGGACAAAGACGGCTATTTCTTCATCACCGGAAGGTCGAAAGAGATGATCGTGCTGCCTTCAGGAAAGAAGATTTTCCCCGAGGAACTCGAAAAATTCTACCGGCAGATTCCCGAGATCAAGGAACTCTGCCTCCTCCAGGGAGAGCGGGGGATCGAAGCCGCAGTGGTCCCGGATTTCGATTATCTCCGGAAGATGAACCTGTCGAACTCGCGCGAGACCATAGCCTTCGAGCTGGAAGACCTGTCAAAAGACCTGCCTCCCTATAAGCGGATCACGGGGCTCAAGATTTTCAAGGACCCGTTTCCCGCCACGCGCCTGGGAAAACTGAAGCGCGGCCAGGTGAGGGCGCTGTATCTCAAGAGCGGAGAACGGGCGGAAAAGCCGGTGGCCGAAGTTGACACCGGCCTGCTCGCGACGCCGGTCGCGAAAAAGCTGCTCCTTTGTCTCGAACCCTTCTCCAGTAAAAAGAAAATCGTACCCGACGACAACCTGGAGCTTGACCTGGGACTCGATTCCCTTGCCAGGGTCGAACTGGTGGTGAGCATCGAGCGGTCCTTCGGCATCAGCCTGCCCGAATCTTTCGGCAGCGAGCTTTTTACGGTCAAGGACGCGGTGCTCAGGATCCAGGACCTGCTGGCCTCGGGCCAGGTGAAGGCCGGAGAAGGGGTGAGATTGTCCTGGGCCGAGATCCTGTCGATCGAGCCCGCCGAGGAAGCCCGGGAAACGATCAGGCTTGAATTCGGCCTCCTTACCAGCGCTTTGCGCTGTTCCGTCAAGCTGCTGCTCACGGTGATCATGAACGTTTGCGGCCGCTTGTCGGTCCGGGGCGTCGAAAATCTGCCCGCGAAGGGTCCCTATATCCTCGCGCCGAACCACCTGAGCCTGGCCGACGTTCCCTCGATCACCGCCGCGATTACCTGGAAAACAGCATCGCAGATATTCTCCCTCGGCGCCACGGGGTACTTTCACGGCCCGGTCATGTCGAAACTGTCGAGGCTCTTTCAGGTGATCCCTGTGGACATGGACACAAGGCTGTACAACGCGCTCCAGGTATCTGCCTATGTGCTTCGCCGCGGGAAAATCCTTCTTGTTTTTCCCGAGGGCAGCCGTTCGCGGGATGGCGGCATCAAGGAGTTCAAGAAGGGAGTGGCGATCCTTGCCAGGGAACTGGGCATTCCCGTCATCCCTGTTGCGATCAGCGGCACCTACGAAATGCTTCCGTCGGGAAAACTCTTTCCGAAGCCCTCGAAGGTGAG
>Ga0184631_10000293_pt1 | contig 10955 bp, 11 predicted proteins | sample PLM4_90_b1_FD_133160 | JGI IMG/M metagenome (GOLD analysis project Ga0184631, IMG submission 133160) | Groundwater sediment microbial communities from an aquifer in East River, Colorado, USA - PLM4_90_b1 | ecosystem: Environmental > Terrestrial > Soil > Riparian zone | place: USA: East River... | reverse complement strand
GCCAACTCCCTTAAAAATGCTTTTGTGAGATTGACAGTATCGAGAGGGCACGGTCCTATTGGTATCGATCCTGACCTCTGCCCCAGTCCGACAATCGTCATCATTGCCCAGGAAATGAAGGGCTACCCGAAATCATTCTATGAAAGGGGGATAAGCCTCATAATTGCTGAGACAAAGAGGAATCTCAGAGAGGCATTAAATCCTCAAATAAAGTCCCTGAACTTTCTCAATAATATCCTCGCAAAGATTGAAGCAAAGAAAAGAGGCGCATATGATGCGATTATGTTGAATGTATACGGGAAGCTTGCCGAGGGCACAATCAGTAACATTTTTTTCTTTAAAGATAATATTCTCTGCACGCCTTCTACTGAGTGCGGAATACTCGATGGCATAACAAGAGGAATAGTGATAGAACTTGCCCAGAAAGATGGCTTAATAGTGGAAGAAGGAGAATTCACAAGGGAGGATCTTTATTCTGCAGAGGGGGTCTTTATCACAAATACGACACTTGAGGTAATGCCGGTCTCAAGGGTAGATGATGAGGAGTATGTTGTTGGTGATATAACTAAACTCCTTAATAAGGCATACAGAGAGGAAGTAAATGCTTATGTGGCAAATGTAAGGGCAGAAGGTCCTTCTCTCTGGGGCTACGAATAAGATCGTGCAGGTTTTGGACAGGAAAGATATAGCAGGAATTATCGACTACTCATTGCTTAGGCCTGATGCAACATATGCAGATGTAGAAAGGCTTTGCAAAGAGGCATTGCAATACAGTTTTCATTCTGTCTGCATAAACCCCTGTTTTATTCAGATAGCAAAGGGACTCCTTAAAGAGAGTAATGTCAGGGTGACAACAGTGATAGGATACCCTCTTGGTATGACCCTCACAGAGGTGAAGGTATATGAGGCTATGAACGCCTCCCTTCTTGGCGCTGATGAGCTTGATATCGTGATTAACATCGGGGCACTTAAGTCAGGTGACTGGATAACAGTCAGAAAAGATATCTCAGATGTGATAGCAGCAACAGAAGGAAAAGTTCATAAAACAATAATCGAGACCTGCTACCTTGATGATAATGAGAAGAAGAAGGCTGTAAAGATTGCCCTTGAGGCAGGCTCAGAATTCATAAAAACATCCACAGGGTTTGGTCCTCAAGGTGCACGAATAAAGGATATCAAGCTCATTAAAAGTATTGTCGGAGATTATGCCGGTATCAAGGCTGCAGGCGGGATAGGGACACTCAGAAAGGCTCTTGATATGCTCAAGGCTGGTGCCACAAGAATAGGAACATCATCAGCGGTAAAAATTATAACTGATTTCAAAAAGTAGTAAAAAATAAATTTAAAAAGGAGAAGAAATTGAAGGAAGAAAGGGGATTAAAAGAAAGGGTTAATCTTCTCGAAAAGGAACTCGCAACTCTAACAGAGAAGTTAGAAGATATGGAATCTGCTTTAAAGGAGATAATTGATCTTAAGCTTGAGATTAAGGGTTTGAAGTTGTTTCTTGGAAGGGAGCACCCTGAGTTCAAAAGCCAGTTTCCCGGGATAATGAAGAAGATTTACGCTGTTAGAAAGTAACTTTCTAACGACTTAAACTATCGCCTTGCAATAGGGTTTTTCTTAAGAACAGGAGAGCGGTCTCCTTTGCATAGGACATCGATAATTCTTTCAAGAGATTCTTCATGAAGCTTCTTGATGTCCTCCTTCTTGACTGAGGTCAGGAGATTTCTGTCGATGAAATCACCAAGTTTTTCCTTATTAAGGCCAGAAAGGAAGAGCACCCCTTTAAATATCCTCTTATTGGTTTTGAAGGAGAAGATGACACGATCGAGAGATTCTTCAAGAAATTTATCATTTCTATATTGAATATTTCTGTCAATGCCTATTGCCTTAAACCAGTATTTTCTGTCAATAAGGCTGTCAGCCCTCAGTTCAAGAAATGTATGTTCGATATTTTTTCCATTAGTATATTTACCATGGGCGACAGTATCGGCAGCCAGATGACTTATGTAGCCGAAGGAGAAGGCTTTTTCAGAGGATTTTTTTGCAGATTCCAAAAGACTGAATCCTACTTCCCAGCTATGGGAGTTCTTTTCAATGGGCAAGAGATTTTTCGCAAGTATAATATCAGCCATTAGATTACCATAGAGGTAGTCACCCCTGTAACGCTTTAAAAGATTAAAGACCCATACTGGCAGGATAGAACCCAAATAATAAATCTCACTCCCGAGATAGATATGTGTCAAAGGACCCCATGCAAAGGCAGGGGATGGGAGCAGCAAGAAAAATAGAAAAATTAATACTGTAAAAAGCATTTAAAAATTATAACAGATAATTTCATATTCAATCAATCGATCCACTAATTTGGTCTCTATATATACTTTACCACGTTAGAAAGCCCCGCAATTCATGGTAGGAATGGAATAAATAAAATCTTAATTCCTCATAGAAAGGGCAGAGTAGAAACCCCATATATTCTAACGGGGTTTACTTTTAACCCCGTTTATTGATAATTTATAGGGGTTGAGGGAATTGGCTTTAAAGAAAGTTAAAAAAGAACGCACCACCAGAAAGGCTCCTTCAAACAAGTTAGAAGGTACTTTCTATCCCCATAAGGTTGTATTAGATACCAGTCTCTTTGTGAATCCTGATGTCAGACAAAGCCTTGGAGAAACACCCACAGAAGCTTTTGAGGCATTCCTTTTCCTTGCAGCCCAGATCCACATACTTGAATTTTATATGCCACCTTCTATTTTTGAAGAGCTTCTGCACTTTATTGAAAGGGATAAGATACCCGAAGATCTCCTCTTGATTCTCCACCAGAAGCCGCCCAAAAAACATGAATTAAAATGTCCGGCCTTTCTTTTATATGAACTGATAGAAGACATCAGGGAGCGTGTTAACAAGGGATTGAGGGTTGCAGAAAAGGCTGTAAGGAGTTTGGAAAAGAAGACCCCTGATGAAATTATTCAGGACCTGAGGCGTAAATACCGGGAGGCCCTGAGGGAGGGCATAATAGACAGCAAGGAGGATGTTGACCTTTTACTGCTCGCAATGGAACTTGATGCCTTACTTGTTACAGCAGACCAGGGCTTAATAAAGTGGGCTGAGAAGCTGGGTATAAAATGGTTGTTCCCTGAGAAATTCAAAGATTATCTGTTAGTGGCAATAAAAAGGTCTGGTCTCCTAATGGGGAAGGTTAAATAGATAATTAGTCAAAGAATCCATGGCCCATCAATCTCTGGCGGATTTCCTTTGTGCCTTCTGTGTAAATCCTGTGGAATTTTGTACTGTAGTAGTTGTTAATCTTTTCTATAGAAAGGATTTTTGTATTTACTCCGGATCTTTTCAGATGATCCATCAGTTCGGTTATCGTATTTTTATTTCTCACTTTAATCTGGAAAGACTCCTTTACACTTCCGCCTTCTGCAACCTCTTTTATGACCTTCTGAGGTATTAGGTAGAGTGCCTTTGCAAACTCTAAGAGGTAATTGTTATCTAAGGAAATACCGAATTCATGACAGAAAAAAAGAGCCCTGAGTATTCTCTGCATGTAAAAACCCGCCGGGAGTTCTGTTATAAGATCAGTTGTTGCCTGTATGTCCCTGAGACATGATGAGAGAGTTACATACTTGATAGACTTTCCATTGGCAACTGGTTTAATAACAATACCTTCTCTTCCGTCTCTGTCCAATTCAAGAATAATCTCTTTTATTTTATCCACATCTAATAAACTGAGAGGACCCCATCTCCTTACCTGTGTGATATTGAACTCCTCGAAGATTGGGTAACGCTCATCAGGATAAAATTTTTTGCCGGTTTTGTCGAAAAGGTCAAAAGATAGGAAGACCACATCTTCTTTTATGTAAGAAATGACCTCTGTATTATATGGATTGCCAGGTCCAACAACTTCACCGCCAATTACATATCCCTGATATTTATTGAAGAAATTCATGTCAATCAGGTCAGGAATCCTGCTTGTTGTGAAAGGACAGATAAATCCCCCCCTGGTAAATGCAAGGGGAGTCCCGTTTATGACTGTTATCCTTACATTATAACCATCCACCTTCTCCTCAACATAAAAACTTTCTTTAAAGTAGCGTTTTATCCCATTTTCCAGATGTAAGACCCTCATTATTCTTGGATAGCCTGGGATGAGACCGCCCTCATGAAAAACAGTGCCTCGAAGGTAATCTTTATAATCGTGTATAAGCCTGATCAAGAAGAGTTCTTTAAATTCGTCTGCATGAAATGCATCCTTCTTCTGAAGCTTTACTAATTCTTCATTAGTAAAATATTGTTTGATAAAAGACGGGAGAGTTTTCATGTTCATATACTATAGATAAATGCTTTTATATTGTTGACACTATGCTTTTTTAGCCTTTAGCGGTTTTCTTGTTTTGGCGCTCAACCAAAAGCCCTATTATAAAGTTGATGTATCCTTCCTCATCATCAATGCGGAATTTTTTGGCAGTCTTTGGTATTCCTTGCGGGGTCTTTTTATTGAAGATAACAGCATCAGCCATCCCCAGGATTTTTTCTGCACCTTTCTTAAGTTCTTCGTTTTTAGAAACAAAAATTACAATTTCAGGTCTTAAGGCATCAATCGCACTATTGCCTTCTATGATTATCCCCTTTAAGTTAGAGAGTCTGTCAATGGCAATCCCGAGGGTCTCACTCATGTCCTCAGGAGATGACTGAACCCAGAGGACATTCTGAGCACCGGCATTGAGGAGCCTATATGTGTCTTTATTTTTCTGCCTCAATATCTCAGGGCTATCAACTATGTAGCTGTAAAATGAAGTCTTTGTGAATTTTACTGCTCCCCATCCGCTAAGCTTTTTAAGGATTTGACAGGCAACAGTAGTCTTTCCAACTTTGCTGTGAGCACCACCAATCCCTATGATAAACGGTCTCATTCGATCAAGAGACAGGAACAGGATCTTCTTCTTTTATCTCTTCTTTGTATCCGCACTTTTTATCATGGCAATAGTGTATGAGCTTTCCAGCCTTATCTCTTTTCTCAATAAGGAACCCGGCACCACATTGAGGGCATTTTAGATGAATAGGTTTATACCACAGAACGAATCGGCATGCTGGATAATTACTGCAACCCCAGAAAGGTTTCCCTCTTTTTGAACCTCTTTCAACTATGTCCCCTCCATCCTGGGGGCATTTTAGGCCTGTTGAGAGAGGTCTTGTACTCTTGCATTCAGGATATCTTGAACAGGCAAGGAATTTTCCATATCTCCCTGTCTTTATCACCATGGCTGAACCGCACTTGTCACATTTTTCCTCTGTAACTTGTGGGATTTTTTCTACCTGTTCTGTTTGTTCTGCACTTTTAGCAGGAAGGGGTTTTGTATTTTTGCATTGAGGAAACCCAGAACATGCCAAAAATCTTCCGTGTCTTCCCCACCTTATGACCATGGGGAGTTCGCATTTCTCACATATTTCATCAGTGGGAATGTCTTTTGGTTTGATTTTCCCCTTAGTCTTTTCAACCTCTGCAAGATTATGGCTGAAGGGATTGTAAAAATTTTTCACAACCTTTACCCACTTTACCTTTCCTTCTTCAATGTGGTCGAGGTCATTTTCCATCTTTGCAGTAAAGTCCACATCTAAGAGTTCAGAAAATCTTTCAACAAGGAAGTCGTTGACTACGATACCAAGATCTGTGGGTGAGAACTTGCCATTCATTTTTTGAACATATTTCCTCTCCTGTATAGTGGAAAGAATCGTTGCATAAGTGCTCGGTCTGCCAATCCCCTTTTCCTCAAGGGCCTTGATAAGTGTTGCTTCTGTATAAGAAGGTGGGGGTTGTGTGAAGTGTTGTTTTGGTTGTAAATTGAGGAGTTTTAATATTTCCCCTTCTTTTAAGGCAGGCAATGTCAATCCTTCTTCTTCTTCTGTCTCATCTTTACTTTCGGTATATAAGGTCATAAAGCCATCAAAACGCACTACTGTTCCTGAAGCCCTGAACTCAGTAAATCCCCCCTCGCCCCACTTTACTAAATGGGGGATGGGGGGATTACCCGTCTCTATTATGAAAGTTGTTTGTTCAAGCTGTGCTGGTGCCATCTGACTCGCTATAAAACGATTCCATATTAGTGCATAGAGGACATATTGGTCTTTTGAAAGAAATTGTTTTACATCTTCTGGTCTTTTATTCAGATATGTTGGCCTTATAGCCTCGTGTGCCTCCTGTGCAGAAGCCTTGCTTTTGTAGGCAGGAGGTCTCTCAGGAACGTAATCCTTGCCATATGTCTTTTCGATGAAATCCTTTGCCTCCTCCTTTGCCTCAGATGCTACCCTGAAGGAATCTGTTCTCATATAGGTGATGAGTCCAACTGAACCTTCTTCAGAAAATTCAATACCCTCGTAAAGCTGTTGAGCAATCATCATTGTCTTTTTTGCAGGAAATCTAAGTTTCCTAACTGCTTCCTGCTGGAGAGTGCTTGTTATGAAAGGCGGGTAGGGCATTCTTTTTCTTTGTTTATGCTCTATCTTGCTTAATAGGAATTCTTTGTCTTTCAGGTCCTCAACTATTTTATTTGCGGATTCGCCGTTAGGGATAAGGAATTTACTGCCTTTTTCAGGTTGATCTTTAGTTGAGGGCGGAGTTAACGTATGCAGCTTTGCCCAGAATGCAGGAAGTTTCGACCCTTCAAATTCTGCATTTATGCTCCAGTATTCTTCAGTTTTGAATGCCTTTATCTCCCGATCCCTGTCAACAATCAGCTTTACTGTAACGGATTGCACCCTCCCTGCACTGAGTCCTTTACCGACTTTTTTCCAGAGAAGAGGGCTGAGCTTATAACCGACGAGCCTATCGAGTATCCTTCTTGCCTGTTGTGCCTCGACCTTTTTTACATCTATCCTGCCAGGGTTCTTTATCGCCTCTCTCACAGCCCGTTCTGTTATCTCATTAAATACAATCCTGTATATTCTTCCATCTGAGGTTTTAGGGTCTGCGATTTCAGAAGCAATGTGCCATGCAATTGCTTCTCCCTCCCTGTCAGGGTCAGGAGCAAGGAAGATCTTATCAGCTTCCTTTGATGCCTTTTTAAGTTCTTTAATAATTTTTTCTTTACCCGGGATTATTACATATGTGGGCTTAAAATTATTCTTTTCATCAACACCAATATCTTTTTTAGGTAGGTCCTTTATATGACCAACGGATGCCTTAACATCAAATCCCTTCCCGAGTATCTTATGAAGAGTTCTTGCCTTTGCAGGTGACTCAACAATGACAAGATTGTTCAGACTTAATTCCTTGGATTTCATACAAGATAAAACCTGTTCCCTGTTATTTGCCTTATAACACCTTTCAGCTCTAATCTGAGAAGAATCTCCAGTACCTTTGAAGTTGGCAACCCGCTCTCACGGGAAATATTATCTATATGCTTTGGTTCTCCAGTGAGCAGATTGCAGATCTTCTTTTCTTCATCTGTTATTTCTATTTTAGCTTTTTCTTTTGATCTTATGAATCCTTTCAGGACCGGGGCAAGTTCCCCAACAATGTCTTCTGCCTTACGTGTTAGTGCTGCTCCTCTTTTAATCAGTTCATTTGTTCCTACTGAGGTAAGCGAAGTTATATTACCAGGAATTGCAAATACCTCTCTACCCTGTTCAAGGGCATATCCTGCTGTGATGAGAGAACCGCTATCAGCAGTAGCCTCTATGACAAGCACCCCAAAAGAGAGGCCACTGATAATTCTGTTTCTGCGTGGAAAGTTTTCTTTATCAGGAGGGGTGCCAGGAGGGAACTCGCTCACAACATACCCAGACCCTGCAATTTTGTCCATCAGACCCTTGTTCTCTGCAGGGTAGGGTACATCGAGTCCTGATCCAAGCACTGCTATAGTTCTACCGCCTGCTCTTAAAGCTCCTTTGTGAGATATGGCATCAATACCCCTTGCCATTCCGCTGACAATAGTGAATCCCATAGATGCCAGTTCTTCTGAAATATTTTCTGCAACAGATATACCATATGGCGTAGGTTTTCGTGAACCAACAATAGCAATTGCATATCTGTCCTGTGACTGAATGTCCCCTTTTACATAGAGGACAATAGGTGCATCTTCTGATTGTCTGAGCATTTCAGGATAGGAAGGATTATTGATATCCACTACCTTCATATCATTTTTCTCTAAAACCCTAACATGCTTATCCACGTTTTTCCAGAATGGAAATTCTTTTATATTTCTCGCCCTGTTTATCCCTATTCCTTCTACGGAAAGGAGGTCAGCCATTTCTGCATCAAAGATTCTTTCAGGTGTCTCAAATACAGAAAGCAATTTTTTGGATAAAACAGGACCGACATCCTGCAATGCTGATAGTGCAACCCAATATTTAGGATCAGACATTCGAAACCCTTCTCTTACTGTCATTCTGAAGGAGTCCGAACCACGGACGCCTGAAGAATCTATCTCAGAATGACATTTTACTAATTTTTCAATCTTCTTAATTTCAACCGTAAGGCATTGAGCTTTATAAAACCCTCTGCATCCTTCTGATTATATGCATCTCCTGCCTCGAATGTTGCAAGTCCCGTATGATAAAGTGAATTCGGGGATTTCCTGCCGACTACATAACAATTTCCTTTATATAACTTGAGCTTAACAGTACCTGTAACATCTTTCTGTATATCATCTATTAAAGTCTGCAGTGCCTTTCTCTCCGGAGAAAACCAATATCCATAATATACGAGTTCAGAATATCGTGTTATTAGAGAGTCTCTTAGGTGCATGACTTCCCTGTCGAGGGTTAAAGACTCCAGTGCCTTATGGGCAATATGAAAAACAGTTCCGCCTGGTGTTTCATAAACTCCCCTGGATTTTATTCCTACATATCTGTTTTCTACCATATCGATCCTTCCAATACCATGTTTCCCAGCAAGACGATTCAATTTTCCAAGCAGAGTTGCAGGAGACATGCGTTCATTATTGATTGCAACAGGGTTACCCTTCTCATAAGAGATCTCAATATAAAGAGGCTTATCAGGCGCCTTTTCAGGTGAATTAATCATTGTGTACATGTTATGTGGAGGTTCTTGCCAGGGGTCTTCGAGAATTCCTCCCTCATAACTTATGTGAAACAGATTTCTATCAATGCTGTAAGGTTTTTCCTTTGTTGCTGTCACAGGAATATCATGTCTTGCAGAATATTCAATCAGGGACTGCCTTGAATTGAACGGCCATTCTCTCCACGGTGCAATAACTTTTATAGAGGGTTTGAATGCATAATATGTAAGTTCAAATCTCACCTGATCGTTCCCCTTACCTGTAGCGCCGTGAGCAACAGCCTTAGCGCCTTCCTTTTCTGCTATCTCGATCTGCCTCTTAGCAATAAGGGGCCTCGCTATTGATGTCCCAAGCAGATATGAACCTTCATAGGCTGCATTTGCCCTGAGCATTGGAAATATATAGTCTTTTACAAATTCTTCTTTTAGGTTCTCCAAATAAATTTTTGATGCTCCTGTCTTCAACGCCTTCTTTCTTACAGACATAGTGTTTTCTCCCTGACCGAGGTCTGCATAGAATGCGATTATCTCCGCATCATATTTCTCCTTAAGCCATTTTACCGCCACAGAAGTATCAAGGCCACCTGAGTAAGCAAGCACTATCTTCTTGTCCATATGTCTGCCTCCAATACACTATCTTTGCCACATGATGAGTTTTTGTCAAGTGTATCATTGAGCAATTAGCAAAAAACCAACAAGCAAATCACAATAAATTTCAATAAGTAAACACAAAATTCCGAATAAATTTCAAACACCTATTTATCAAATATCAAATCAGCATAGTTTTTTCAATGCATATTGAGACATTGGTTATTTCGGTTCAAGCATATAAAACAATTTGGAAAAAATACTATTAGTAAAGGCATAAACGATAGCATAAATTTAAGGGAAATGTAAAACTGCTTTCCTCTTGACATATAAATAGAGAATTTATTAATATTGATATTGAGAATCAATCTCAATATATCATGGAGAAGAAGGTATTTAATAAGTTCCTTAAGGATAGGGGACTGCGTTTAACAAAAGCGAGGGCAGCAGTTCTTCATCTGACCTTTTCTTACCGCGGGCATTTTAACCCTGAATCTCTTTACCTCAAGATAAAAGAGACTGGGATGAAGGTATCAAGAGCTTCAGTCTATAGGACATTAAGTCTCCTATGTGAATGCGGTTTGGTGGAGAGGGTAAGGAAGACGGAGCATGGTACCCTGTATGAATATACATTTGGCCATGAACATCACGATCATATGCTCTGCACATCATGCGGAGAAATGATAGAGTTTTACTCAGAAGACCTTGAAAAGATTCAAGAAGAACTCTGCAGAAAGCTTCATTTCAAAGGAGTAAGTCATAGTCTCGAAATAAGGGGAAATTGTAGAAAATGTCAGAGAAGAAAGAATTAAAGGAAAAAGATAGAGGTTTAAACAAAAATTTACTTCTCCTTTCGTCTCTTCGGGAGGGTGAAGAAGGGACCGTCCATTCTATGTCAGGAAAACGTGGCATGACTAATAGGCTTGCTGCGATGGGACTAGTACCCGGTACAAAAATCAAGGTTCTTCGGAATAGCTGGGGACCTGTAATAGTACTAGCCAGCAATACAAGAGTGGCTATAGGAAAGGGACAGGCCTGCAAAATATTGATAGTGAGAGACCAAAAGACTTCAGCGGAAGAAAAATAGTTTATGAAAGCTAAGAAGAAACTCCTCATTGCTTTCGCAGGGCAACCAAATGTGGGGAAATCCACGGTCTTTAACATTCTAACTGGACTATCCCAGCACGTTGGCAACTGGCCAGGCAAAACAGTTGAAAAAAAGGAAGGCATCCATGTTTCAGACAATGTGGAAATGAGGTTAGTGGACCTTCCGGGAACATATATGCTTACAGCCTTCTCTGAAGAGGAGAAAGTAGCAAGAGATTTTATAATAAATGACTGC
>Ga0184631_10000292_pt1 | contig 10958 bp, 13 predicted proteins | sample PLM4_90_b1_FD_133160 | JGI IMG/M metagenome (GOLD analysis project Ga0184631, IMG submission 133160) | Groundwater sediment microbial communities from an aquifer in East River, Colorado, USA - PLM4_90_b1 | ecosystem: Environmental > Terrestrial > Soil > Riparian zone | place: USA: East River... | reverse complement strand
GTACGTCGACATGATCAAGAGTGACGCTTACACGATGAAAACCTACTACATGGGACTGGTTGACGCGAACAACAAGGTCAACTTCTACGACGGCAAAATACGAGTTGTCGATCCAACGGGAAAGGAATTCTTGAAGTTTGAACCCAAGGATTACACAACACAAATAGGTGAACACGTCGAAGAATGGTCATACGCCAAATTCCCGTACCTGAAGAAAGTCGGATGGAAAGGATTGACCTCCGGTCCAGACAGCGGAGTCTACAGAGTCGGTCCGCTTGGAAGACTGAACGCGTCAAACGGAATGGCTACACCGTTGGCTCAAGCTGAATATGAGGAAATGTACAAGACGTTGGGGGGCAAACCAGTCCACGGAACACTTGCTTTCCACTGGGCTAGACTCATCGAACTTCTTTATGCCACCGAACGGGCTCTTGAGCTGGTAAGAGATCCGGAAATCACAAGCACGAACATACGCGCAAAACCAGGCGAACCTGGCGAAGGCGTAGGCGTCGTTGAAGCTGCTAGAGGCACGCTCTATCATCATTACACATTGGACAAGGATGCTTTAGTCAAGGATGTGAACATGATCGTTGCAACGACTAACAACTACCCTGCGATTTGTATGTCTGTCCGTGACGCGGCCAAAGGCATAATTCATGCTGGAAAAGTGGACCAGGGAATGCTGAACAGAGTGGAAATGGCCTTCAGAGCTTACGATCCTTGCTTCGGATGCGCCACACACTTTGCAGTCGGTCAAATGCCCTTGACGGTGCAAGTGTTTGATCAGAATAAGAAACTGATCACAACAATCAGAAGATAAGCACCCTATTCCCCTGCATTTTTCACGATGAATGGCGATTTCTAGTGTCACCAAGAACCAAAACGAACAGTGTTCAAGCTCTCAAAAATTGGTTCATGAATGCGGAAAGAGTCGTGATTGCAGGAATCGGCAATCCGATACGTATGGATGATTTTGTTGGCGTCAAAATCGTGCAGAGCTTGAAGGCGAGAGTTTCTGAGAAGGTTTTTCTGATTGAATGCGAAACGGTTCCGGAAAACTTTATTCAGCAAATAGTTGATTTCAATCCAACGCACATTCTTTTGATAGATGCTGCTCTGCTGGAGCTTAGTCCGGGAGAATGGGAATTGGTTGAACCACAGAAACTGATAGATTCACCAGCGTACTCGACACATATGCTGCCTCTCAGGATGTTCTGCGAGTATCTTTCAGAAACGATCAAAGCCAAAATCGCATTAATTCTCATACAGCCCAAAGCAACGGACTTTGGCGAGGGTTTGTCCCCAGAGGTCAACGCTATTGTGCAAAAGATAGTGAAGACACTCTTGGGAGCTTTTCCTAAGAGCGACTAATCCTGTCGAGACATGCTTAGCTTTTCCTACGACTGGAGTAGTTTCTGGAGCCTCAACTCATCTCTAACAGGCAATTTTCCGATACCGTTGATGATCTTACCATGTTTCTCCGCGATGGCATTAGGCCTTACTTCGTAGATTTGAAAACCGATTGACTGGTAGAAGACTAATGCTGGCAAATCATCGTTCGAGGTCGATACAAGAAGACTCCTTTTTTTCGTTCGCTTAGCCTCACTTTCTACTTTCTTCACAAGTGTTCTCCCTACGCCAGAGCTCTGACATTCAGGTAGGACTCCTAGCGCCACGATTAGGACCGCCTCACGCGTCTGGGCGGTTGAAATGAAACCGATAATCGTTTTGTCAAGCGTCGCAACGTATCCTGGCAGTTCTGGAACGCAGTACTTGCGGTCAAACGTTAGTTGCTCTTCTTCTCCCCAGAACTTCTCCACGAATTTCCGAATTTCTTCTTTGTAGTCGAATGTGATTCGCTTGATGGCAAAGTGAAGTCTAGTTTTCCCTGTGCATTTGGGGCAGATCGTTCTAAACCTTGTGTGCTCGGCACATAGGAGATGTCCGCACACGCTGCACTTGTAAACTGCATCTAGTTGACAATGATGGCATTTCATAGCAGTCTCTTCCTTTCCTAATGTTCTGTCAAAAAGTATATAACAACAGAGCCTTGTATTGCTAGAAAAGTTGAGGGGTTCTGCAGATGTGTGTACTGGGAAAAAACAAGCTAAAGGAACTGATCGACAATTACAAGGTGGTATATCCTCATGACTACAACCTTCTCGACGGTGATGGCTATGTATTAACCGTCAGAGAAGAAACAACGCTTCACTACATGGAGCACAGGAACCTCATATCCCATGAAATCGTTTTTACGCCACCAAATCTGGTTGCCCACCTGACAGCCAAGAGCAAGTATGGGCGAATGGGCTTGTCATTCCTGAACGCTGCGAAAGTCCACAGCGGTTTCATAGGAAGATTGGCTTTGGAACTCGTGAACTTAAGTAACGACCATCACCCGATAACGATCAAACGTGGAGACCCGTTCATGCATATGGAGTTTGTCACGAGAGAAGGCGAACCATCACCGTACATGGGCGAATACCAGTTCCAATACATGCGAGAAGAAGAAATGGAAATGTATCTTCCGATTCTGAAGAAGGTTTTCCCAGACTACGATGAACTGGCAAAGATCTGGTTGAGGAACAAGAGACTGCCACCATAGAATCTGCGAAGCCAGATCCTGAAGAACGAAGGTCAAACCAAGTTCGAATATAGTATAAGCATGCTTTAATCAAAAACGGATCTCTCGTATGTCAACTTGGGATTAGTTTTCGGCGTTAAATGTTTAAATATCGCTTCTCAGGTATGGCAAGGGGGAATGAAAATGCGTGCGAAGAATTACAGAGCCGTAAAAGGACAGAACTACACGAGAAGAGAGTTTATTAAAGGTTTTCCACAGTCTAAGATAACAAAGTTTACCATGGGTGACACGAGAGCCAAATTCGAATACGAAGGCAAACTCATCTCTCTTCAATCGGCTCAAATCCGCCACAATGCGTTAGAAGCTGCGCGTGTGGCTACAAACCGTTTGTTGATGGAAAAACTAGTCAACAACTACCAACTGCAAGTTTATCCCTATCCGCACACTATACTTCGAGAGAATAAGATGATTTTCGGTGCGCACGCAGACCGTCTTCAAGATGGCATGCGGAGGTCATTCGGAAAACCGATAGGAACCGCGGCACGTGTGAGACCGGGCCAGACGATTATCGGCGTCTTCGTCAATCATGACGCTGTTGAACTGATGAAGGAATGTTTGAAGCGTGGAAGTGCGAAGCTTCCGATGCCCTGCAGAATAGTAGTTGAGAAATTGAAAACTGAAGAGGCGGGCATAGTTGAGTGAAATGAAGCAAGATCTCGTATTGTGGTTTGAAAAACTGAGAAAAACAGATATTCCATCTGTGGGAGGCAAAAACGCCAACCTCGGAGAAATGACATACACTGGCATACCAGTTCCGCCTGGGTTTGCCATCACCGCCTACGCATACAAGAAATTCATAGAAGAGATGGGCATAGCCAAGAAAATCTACGAAATCATAGACAAGACGGTGAAAGATAAGAATGACCCAGCTCAGTACGAGGTAGCTTCAAAGAAGATTCGCGAGCTCATCGAATCGACACCTATGCCCAAAGACATTGAAAATGCCATCAAACATGCCTATGAAGAAATGAACAAGAAACTGAACACGAAAGAAACCTTCGTGGCTGTAAGATCAAGCGCAACGGCTGAAGATCTGGCAGATGCATCTTTCGCTGGACAACAAGAAACCTTCTTAAACATACGAGGAGTCAAAGGCGTCCTCCAAAACACAGTCAAATGCTGGTCCAGCCTGTTCACCCCGCGCGCCATTTTCTACCGCAATGAGAAAGGCTTTGCACATGAAAAGGTCTTCATCAGCGTTGGAGTGCAGAAAATGGTCAATTCACGAGCAGCCGGTGTAATGTTTACCATGAACCCAGTGACGGGTGATCTGAGCCAAATAGTAATTGAAGGTAACTACGGTCTCGGCGAAGCCGTCGTATCTGGTTCAGTTACGCCTGACGACTTTGTCGTAGATAGACAGTCAATGAAAATCATTGAAAGACGCCTCGCCAAGAAATCGGTTCAATACATTAGGGACCTCAAGACCGGACACACGGTTCACGAGGAAGTGCCTGCTGAAATGCAGGAATTGCCATGTGTCACAGATGAAGAAGTGCTGAGACTTGCAGAATTGGCTAAACGAATCGAAAAACACTACGGCAAACCTCAAGATATTGAGTGGGCAATTGACAGAGACATTCCCACTGCTCCGCAAAACACGTTCATAGTGCAATCTCGCCCTGAAACCGTCTGGAGCCAGAAACCCGCAGAGACCCCGGCCCAAGGGGAGGTCGCGGAAATGAAACCCGCTCAACTGAAGGTCGCCGTCAAGGGAATTGCCGCTGGCAAGCGAGGCTTCGGAATTGGCATTGCAAAGGTAGTATCAAACCCGCAGGAAGCTGCCAAAGTCATGAAGAAAGGAGACATACTCGTAACAGACATGACCAACCCCGACTATGTGCCTTTCATGAAGCTCGCAGGTGCAATAGTTACCGACAAAGGCGGAGTGACCTGCCACGCTGCAATTGTAAGCCGCGAGCTAGGAATCCCCTGTGTCGTAGGAACAGAAAAGGCGACACAACTCATGATAACAGGAAAGGAGTACACAGTCGATTCAAAGAGCGGCGTGGTGTACGAAGGCGCGCTTGCAACATTAACCGCACAACTCACTTCTGCCACGGGCGTTCCATCAACTCAAGCAGCATTTTCAGGCGAAATGGTTCAAACAGTGCCGACAACGGCGACAAAGATCTACATGAACCTTGGTGTGCCCGAAAAAATAGAGGACTACAAAAACTTGCCTTTTGAAGGCATCGGACTTATGCGAACAGAATTCATATTGGCCAGCTACATTGGCACACACCCAGTTGAGTACGTTGAAACAGGAAAAAGCCAGGAGTTCGTTGACAAACTTGCAGATGGAATAGCGACAGTCGCAAGGGCTATCCAGCCACGCCCAGTTGTAGTACGGTTCAGTGATTTCAAAACCAACGAATACCGAGAACTGAAAGGCGGAGAAAAATACGAAATCGTTGAAGCCAACCCTATGCTCGGATGGAGAGGATGCAGTCGCTACATAAGTCAATGGTATGAAAAGGCTTTCAGACTCGAATGCAAGGCAATTGTCAAATGCAGAAAAGAGTGGGGTCTGAAGAATGTATGGGTGATGCTCCCGGTGGTCCGCACGCTGTGGGAAGCGAAAGCAGTCCTTGAAATCATGCGGCAAGAAGGTCTGGAAAGATCTAGAGACTTCAAAGTTTGGTTCATGGCCGAGACACCGTCAATCGCTATACTCGCCGATGAGTTCTCGAAACTTGTTGATGGTTTCTCAATTGGATCCAATGACATGACACAAGGCATACTCATGATCGACAGAGATTCAGAACGTTTGGGACTCATGGGATATTTCGATGAAAGAGACCCAGCTGTCGAAAGAATAATCGCACACCTGATCAGAGTTGCTCACGAGAACGGAGCCACAGTTTCAATATGCGGCGAAGGTCCGTCAAACCTGCCTGACTTCGCGGAGTTCCTAGTTCGAATCGGAATAGACAGTATCTCAGTAAACAATGATGCAGTTGTTGCCACAAGAAAACTTGTCGCGAGCATAGAGCAGAAGATAATTCTTGAAAGACTTGCTGAGATTAACGAAAAAGCACAGGGACGTACCGTTCGAAAACCTGTCCAGCCATGGGAATGGACACCATAAAACATTCCAATTCTCTTTTCTTTCTAATCAATCTGTAGGTTTTCTAGGTATCTGGAGTCTGTGTGAATGAAAAACTTTGACTTTGAAGAGGAAAGAGTGAAACAAGTAATCCTCAAACTGGGAGCAAAACGGGTCCTGATCCAACTTCCAGAAGGTCTAAAACCTGAATCGCCACTTATTGCAAAGACCATTGAAAAACTTGGCGTTCAGCCAGTCATTTCTGCTGATCCATGCTATGGAGCCTGTGACTTGGCGATAGCTGAGGCCGAAAGTCTCGGTGTGGATCTGATAGTCCATTATGGGCATTCAAAACTTGTTAAATATGAACGTGTGCCAACACTTTACGTGGAAGCACGCGCGACGATTCCCGTGAACTCTGCTGTTGAGAAAGCCTTTCCCCTATTGGCAAAGTGGCGCAGAATCGGGCTCGTCACTACCGTCCAGCATGTTCAAACACTAGACGAAGTCCGAGAAATGTTGACACGCGCAGGCAAGACCGTGGTAGTGGGTGACACGAGACGACTAGCCTACGCAGGACAGGTTATTGGCTGCGACTACAGCAACGCTGTCTCTGTTGCGAAAGATGTTGATGCATTTTTGTTCATAGGCGGCGGTTTGTTCCATGCTCTGGGCGTTGCCCTTTCCACTTCCAAACCGACTATAGTTGCCGATCCATTCGAGGACAGAGCGTTCCCTGTCAAAAACGAAGCTGAGAGAATGTTCAAACAACGTTGGGCGTCCATTGACCAAGCAAAGAAGGCGAAGAACTTTGCGGTGCTGGTAGGAACCAAGCCTGGCCAGAAAAGATTGGAGACAGCTTCGCAGATCAAACAGGCTCTGGAAGAGAATGGTAAGTCAGCGTACTTGCTGGCTGCAAAGGAAATCACCCCTGAAGTCCTAATGGAATTCCCGACGATCGATGCATTTGTGAACACCGCTTGTCCGCGCGTGTCGCTAGATGATGCCGCTCGATTTAGAAAACCATTATTGACTGTCAACGAAACCTTGGTTGTCGTAGGAAAACTGTCTTGGGAAGAGTTATGCAAAAGAGGCTTGTTCGAAAGTTAGATCTTGAACTGGCGCTTTCGAAAATCCAGCCTTACTCCAAACCCGCGCCCGACCTTGAACAGTACACCATCTCAGCTGACGTTGCGGCAACTATGCTCTACATCGCCGCGTACTCACATGGAAACATTGTGAACAAGAGAGTCGTCGATTTGGGCTGTGGCACTGGCAGATTGGCCATAGGAGCTGCACTTCTGGGCGCAAAAGAAGTTGTCGGGGTGGACATAGACAGGAACGCGGTAGAAGCAGCCTCCAAGAGCGCAGAAAAGTTCGATCTTAAGAAAAAGACCCAGTGGATCATCACAGACATTGATTCGGTTCACGGACATTTCGACACCGTGCTACAGAATCCTCCGTTCGGAGTGCAAAAAAGAGGAGCTGACAGAAAATTCGTAGTCAAAGCCCTAGAGCTGGGCAATGTAATTTATTCACTTCATAAAGGACCTGACCATGACTCAGCTCTCCTCAAAGAGCTGAAAACGTGCAGTGATGGCGCCATACAAGTTTCATCTTCTTCGTTCATGGAGAGATTCGTTGAGGAAAATGGCGGAACGGTAGATTCTGTTTATGCTTTGCTAATGACCATTCCGCGCATGTTCAGTTTTCACAGTGAGAAAAAGCACGAGTTTGTGGTCGACCTGTACGTGCTTCGCAAGAAATGATGCGCTTAACATGGAATGCCCGCTCGAAGGTTTTGGTTTTGGATGAAAAGGTTTATTGAGAAGCGTGGAAAGTACAGTTATGTCATTTGGTGAACGGCCGCACTCTGTATTGCCACCGCGCTTGGTGCGTGCGTATCAGCGTTTAAGAAAGTGATTTCGATATGAGTTCAAAATCCAACGAACAGAAGACGGGTCAACTCGTTGTGCCGGGCGAACGTCTTGGTGTGATTGAAGAGTTCATACCAGACTCCGGTACTTACGTGAAAGACGGCGTGATCTATTCAAGAGTCATCGGTAGAGTTCTAATTGATCTCGTTCGCAAACGGGTTTCAATCCATCAGTTAGCCGATGGTGCAAAGGTTCCAGTAACTGGAAGTACGGTGATGGGACAGGTTTCCAACGCCCAGTCTGACACCGCTGGTGTGCGGATTTTCGAGGTCAGTGACAAAGGCGTAAACGGGGCTTTTGTCGGTATCTTGCACGTTTCAGACGTGGCCATGAGATATGTGGATTCGATGCATGACATATGCAAGGCTGGCGACATTTTAAGGGCGAAAGTGATCAGCGAGAAAAATAGAACTTACCATCTGGCGACAAAAGAAAAGGAACTGGGCGTCGTCTATGCCTTTTGTTCGAGTTGTGGAACCTTGTTGGAGCCGAGGAGACAAGGCATGCATTGTCCCAAGTGCGGACGCTTGGAGAGGAGAAAGATAGCATCAGACTATGGAAAAGATCTGATAGAACGTAGAAAAGGCGACAGTGAAGATGAAAGTTAACGTCCTCAAGAAAAGTCCAAATGAGCTTAAGATCGAGGTTGAAGGAGCAGGTCACACCATTGGTAATTTGCTGCAGAAAACACTGTTGGAAGAGGAAAACGTTGATCTTGCTGGATATGACATCCCGCATCCTCTAGTTTCGAATCCTGTCATCTACGTCCGTACAAAAGGCAAAGTAAAACCTGAACAGGTTCTGAAAAACGCAATCGAAAAGACGCGTGAAATGAACAAAGAGTTTGGAAAAGAACTCGCAAGGGCTTTTAAGCAAAAGTAATTCTTTCTCTTATCACTGCCAAGAGCTTGGTTTGACCGCATATAGGATCTTTCTCTTTCGTTACTATTTCTGCACTCTCCTCTAGACCTATACAGTCGTTGAGCCAAGCATAGACTATAAAAGACTCGGGAGCGTCGGCCAGAGTGTGACTGGACATTTGTGACGGTAATTCTTCCCTCAATCTGGCTTTCCTGAGTGCCGCTGTGAGTATGCTGCCTTTGGCCTTGATCCCGATAGGTTGACCTTTTCGGTTTGAAACGGCCAGGAATAGAAGTTTACATATGAATATCCGAGAGACGCTAAGCTTTGGTCGGCCAACACTTCCTTCAAGCTTTTGCGAACTCATGGAAACAGAACAGTCTTGACGAACCTGACCAAATCTAGCCCCGACAATGGATGTTCTGATTAAGCTTATTACGTCATTTTCCATGATAATCTTGCAGCTTGCGCAAGTGGTTTTTGTCTATGAAGCAATTCCGGGTCATTAAACCAGAAATTCGTGTTTTGGGAGTCGATGATGGGGCCTTTGTTCCTCATTCAAAGGGTTTCGCACCAATCATCGGTGTTATCTTCCGTGGAGGCTACTGGCTCGATGGCGTTGTGAGCACAAAAGTTGAAATCGACGGGTTCGACGCCACTGACAAACTCTCTTCAATGATAGCACGTTCGGCACATTATCGACAGCTAAGAGTAATAATGCTGGACGGCATCACGTTTGCAGGGTTCAACGTCGTTGATATTAGAAGACTCAACGCTGAAACTAGGCTTCCCGTCATAGCTGTAACGCGAGACAGACCCAATTTCGATGATATCCACAGCGCGTTGAAAAACCTGCCAGAATCAGAGAAAAGATGGGAAGCTCTTCTGAATGCAGGGCAGATTTTCGAAGTTAACACAAAGATCAAAACCAAAAAGGTGTACATTGAGATCAGCGGAATATCAGAAGATGATGCACGGAAAATTGTGAAGTTGACGTCAACTCGCAGCAGTGTTCCTGAACCCTTGCGGGTTGCTCACCTGATAGCTTCAGGTCTAAGCAACCTATAGTCTTGCTACTGATCATAACGAGAAAAGATTTAAGAGGGACAATGCTAGGCTAATGAAACGACAATGGTGAATCGTTTTATGGAATTCTGCCCGAAGTGTGGTTCTAGGCTGGTTCCTAAGAAGGGTAAAGGGAAAGAAGAATCGTTGGTGCTTGCGTGTCCAAAGTGTGGATACAAGAAACACGCGTCTGGCGGCAAGGTGGAACCCAAAGTTGCGAAAGTGATCCAGCATAAACCGCAGCAGCTTGTGGCGGTTATAGGCAAAGAAGAACAAAAGCTGAGAACGTTGCCAACGGTGAGAATTGAATGCTCAAAGTGCGGAAACAACTTAGCCTACGTTTGGCAAGTTCAAACCAGAGGCGCAGATGAATCCTCAACTCAGTTCTTGCGCTGTACTAAATGCAGTTACACATTCAGAGAATACAGCTAGAACGCAACGAGTTGTTATCAGCCGCCTGCTTCATGTTGATTCTAGTTCAGATGATGTTTTGAAGTCAGTGCCAGTGCTGACTGTTCAGTAGCGAAGTTCCGCAAAACAAGTGCAAAATGCAATATTGTGATGTTCTGCAAACTCTTTTATGCCCGACTCGCAATATCCTGTAGAAAGGTGACTCCAGTGTTCAAACTCAAAATCGCTGACGCCAAACTCCTGAAGGACTTGATCACGTCAATCTCAATTCTGGTTGATGAAGCAACATTCAAAATCGAACCTGACGCCCTCAGACTTCGAGCAATGGATCCGTCGCGTGTAGCGATGATCGATTTTGAAATGCCAAAGACACTCTTCGAAGAATACGTGAGTACTGAACCAGCAAAGATGTGTATCAACATAGCGGAACTCCTCAAGCTGCTCAAGAGAGCCGCCAAGGAGGAGACAGTGGAACTCTCCTTAGACGAGAAAACGGGAAAGCTGCAGGTTGCGATGGCTGGCAGATACTCGCGGAACTTTACGATGCCCACACTTGAAGCTTCCGAGGAAGAAGTGCCTACTCCCAAGATCACCTTCAACGTCAAGGCGAAAGCAACGACTGACGGTCTCAGTCAGGCGATCGAAGATGCTCAGCTAGTGAGCGATCATGTACGAATCGAGGCCGATCCCGACAAACTGGTCTTCAACGCTTCAGGTGACCTCATGGGGGCTACAATCACTTTGCAAAAAGGAAGCGATGCCCTTTTGGATCTTGAAGTCAAAGAACATCAGAAAGCAACCTTCAGTCTAAGCTACTTGACGGAAATAATCAAGGCTGCGTCCGCAACATCCGACATTTGCACACTCGAATTTTCGTCGGACATGCCGATACGGCTGGACTTTCACCAGCCAAAAGAGGGAAAACTGACCTTCTACTTGGCGCCGAGAATAGAAACAGAGTAGGATGACGAAAGAAATCCAAATGACTTCT
>Ga0184631_10000291_pt1 | contig 10969 bp, 11 predicted proteins | sample PLM4_90_b1_FD_133160 | JGI IMG/M metagenome (GOLD analysis project Ga0184631, IMG submission 133160) | Groundwater sediment microbial communities from an aquifer in East River, Colorado, USA - PLM4_90_b1 | ecosystem: Environmental > Terrestrial > Soil > Riparian zone | place: USA: East River... | reverse complement strand
TCCCTTTAAGGTCCGGAGAAGGCGAGCAAGGGGGATTTAAAAAAGAGAATGTCGAATTTTATTGATCGAGTCAAGATCGAAGTAATAGCGGGTCACGGTGGACCGGGCTGCGTGAGTTTCCGCCGCGAGGCCTATGTTCCACGAGGGGGACCGAACGGGGGAAACGGCGGCAAGGGCGGCGATGTGATCATCAAAGCTGACAAGCAGCTTGGTACGCTCATCGACCTCAAGTACCAGCAGCAGTATCGTGCCAAGGATGGTGAGCGCGGCCGCGGCAAGGACCAGTACGGCGCTGATGCAGACGATGTCATTGTCCGCGTGCCCGTGGGTACGATCGTGAACGACGCAGAGACCCGTAGCATGATCGTTGATCTCGACACGGATGGAATGTATTACATCATTGCCAAGGGAGGCAGGGGCGGCAAGGGGAACACCTTTTTCAAAACAGCCACGAACCAGGCGCCCCGGCACGCTCAACCAGGTGAAGAGGGGGAAGAACAATGGTTGTTCCTTGAGCTCAAGCTCCTTGCCGATGTCGGGCTCGTGGGGTTCCCGAATGCGGGCAAGTCCACGCTCATATCGCGCATCTCGGCAGCCAAACCCAAAATCGCGGATTACCCGTTCACCACGCTGTCCCCGGTGCTCGGCGTAGTGAAGCCCGAGGGCAGGACGAGCTTTGTTGTCGCCGATATCCCGGGTCTGATCGAGAACGCGCACAAGGGAGCGGGGCTGGGCTTTGAGTTCCTTCGTCATGTGGAGCGGACATCCATTCTCCTTCACCTGGTTGACGTGTCCGGTATCGTGCCAGGTGACCCGGTCGAGAACTTCAAAAAGATCAATACCGAGCTTGAGCTCTACAGCGAGGCCTTGAGGAAAAAGTACATGGCCGTAGCTGCTACCAAGATCGACGCCGTTGATCAGGGCATGCTGGATTCACTGACAGCATACTGTCGTGAGAACGGACATCCGTTCTTTCCCATCTCGGCCGTGAGCGGCGCCGGCCTGGAGCCGCTTCTTAGATTTTTATCGGACAGGGTGGAAGAGGAGCGGGAAGCAAGAAATCAAAAGGCAGAAACCAGCAGTCAGGAGTCAGTAGTTTGATGGTAGCCGCAGGCTTCAGCCTCCGTAGGTAGCAGACAGATGAAAAATAATCCAATTGACAGAAAAACCATCTTCGCCAAATCCCGCAGGATCGTTATCAAGGTCGGCAGCGCGGTACTGACCTCGTCCGAACAGGGACTCGACCAGGACCGCATCGAGCGGCTTGCCTCGGACATCTCCTCCATTATGGGCCAGGGACGCGAAGTGGTCCTGGTGTCGTCAGGCGCGATCGCGGCCGGCCTGGCGAAGCTGGGACTGCAGAAAACAAAGGGCATGCCGCTTTCACTCAAGCAGGCAGCGGCGGCCATCGGCCAGTCTGGCCTCATGTGGATGTATGAAAAGACCTTCGGCACGCACGGGAAAAAAGTCGCGCAGGTGCTGCTCACACGTGAAGACCTCTCGAACCGGACAAGATTTCTGAATGCCCGGAACACGCTCCAGACGCTTTTAGATCACGATGTCATCCCTATCATCAACGAGAACGATACGGTCTCGGTGGATGAGATCAAGTTCGGCGATAACGACAATCTTTCCAGCATGGTAGTGCATCTCACCGATGCGGACCTGCTGATCATTTTGTCCGATATTGACGGGCTCTACACTGCCGACCCCAAGATCGATGCGTCCGCGAAGCTGATCCCGGTCGTAGAAAAGATCACTGCCGAGATGGAGCGCTCCGCAGGCGATGCACATACGTCCCTGGGAACGGGAGGCATGCGTTCCAAGCTCATGACCGCGAAAAAGGTCGGCGCCTTTGGCGCGCCCATGGTGATCCTGAATGGGAGGAAGAACGGCGTACTGCAAGCATTGTTCGAAGGCGCGGCAGTCGGCACGCTCTTTCTGCCAAAGCCGGAGAAGCAGGACAGCCGGAAACACTGGATCGCCTACACGGTCTGCTCCAATGGAAGGGTCATGGTAGATGATGGGGCCCTTGAAGCCCTGATGAACAAAGGGAAAAGCCTGCTCCCCGGCGGTATCGCAAGGGTGGAGGGGAGCTTCAAGGTTGGTGATTGTGTGACCTGTATTGATCGCTCGGAAAATGCGTTTGCCAGGGGTCTGGTCAAGTATTCTTCGGCTGATCTGGACCGCATCAAAGGGCTCAAGACGTCGCAAATAGAGTCTGTACTCGGGCATAAGGACTATGACGAAGTGATCCACCGTGATGATCTGGTGATATTGTAGCGAACGAGGAAGTGAAAATGAACAAGTTCATACTCACGCTGCTCCTTTCTTTATTGTTCGCATCATCCGCTGCTGCCGCGCTCAAGCTGAATGGCACGGCCCCGACCTTTTCCCTCCGTGACCTTGATGGAAAAGAATTTAATCTGAGCGACTATGCGGGCTCAACAAAAAAAGAGAAAGGAAATGGCGTCATCCTGAGTTTTTTCGCTTCCTGGTGTGCAGGGTGCAGAAGCGAACTGCCGCTGATCAATTCGCTTGTCGATGAACTGACCGGTCAAGGTATCAGGGTTGTGATCGTGGATGTTAAAGAGGATGTTGATACCATTAGAGCACTCCTTGCGGAATTAAAGGTGGATAAACCCGTTGTTTTGATGGACCGCTACGGCAAGGCCGGCGACAATTATCAGGTCAGATTCCTCCCCACGACATTTTTCATCGGGGCCGACGGCCGGGTGAAAGATATTATATTTGGCGAGATCAAAGATAAACATGAATTGACGGCAAGCACCGGGAAGCTGTTAAAATAATCTACAGGTTATCGGCAGGAGGTATCGTTGGACATCAAACAATACGTTTCCGATAAGGCGAAAAAGGCCAAGGCCGCATCGCGTGCGCTGGCGAACATTTCGACAGAGATCAAGAACAACGCGCTCTTCAAAATGGCCGCCGGGCTTGAAAAAGAATCGGCGAAATTACTTGCTGAGAACAAAAAGGACCTCGTTGCCGCCGAACAGAAGGGACTTTCCAAGGCCATGATCGACCGCCTGACTTTGAACAACGAGCGCATCAAGGCCATGGCTGATGGGCTGCGCGAGGTCGCGGCGCTTCCCGATCCAGTCGGTGAGGTGCTTGGCATACGGAGAAGGCCGAACGGCATGGAAGTAGGCAAGATGCGAGTGCCTATCGGGCTCATCGGCATTATCTACGAATCGCGGCCGAATGTGACGGCGGACTCGGCAGCACTCTGCCTAAAATCCGGCAACGGGGTAATTCTTCGCGGCGGTTCCGAGGCCGTGCATTCCAATACCGCCATCGTTGAAGTACTCTCACGGGCTGGAGCAGATGCGGGCATCCCTGAAGGCGCGGTGTCGTTCATCGAAAACCCCGACCGGGCCTGCGTCATGGAAATGCTGAAGCTCAACCAGTATATCGACCTCATCATCCCACGCGGAGGAGAGGGGCTGATCCGGATGGTGTCGGAGAACTCTACTATCCCGGTGATCAAGCACGACAAGGGTGTCTGCCATGTATATGTGGACAGCCATGCCGACCTCGCGATGGCAGAGGAGATCTGCTTCAATGCCAAGGTCCAGCGGCCGGGCACGTGTAATGCCATGGAGGCCATGCTGGTGCACCAGGACGTGGCAAAGACGTTCCTGCCAGCGATCATCGGCAGAATGAAGAAGGCCGGCGTCGAGATTCGCGGCTGCGCAAAGACCAAGGCGATCGTTCCCGACATTAAAGACGCTACGGACAAGGACTGGGACACGGAGTACAACGACCTTATCGTGAATGTGAAGACGGTCGGCAGCATGGAAGAGGCCATGGAGCATATTGCGGCCCACGGCTCCCAGCATTCCGAGGCCATTGTTACGAACGACTACCGGAACGCTCATCGGTTCCAGCGCGAGGTTGACGCATCAGCCGTGTTCGTGAATGCTTCCACGCGGCTGAATGACGGATTTGAGTTCGGGCTTGGGGCGGAGATCGGAATTTCCACCACACGGATCCATGCACGCGGCCCGATGGGACTGGAAGAACTCACTTCGACCAAGTTCATCGTGTACGGGAATGGACAGATAAGAAGATAGGGACGAGGGGAAAAGATGTAGAACGTGGGATGTGGGAAGTAGGACGAGGGAAGAGGGGGATGACGGATACAAAGCGAGAGATGAAGCTTGTTCGCAGTGTACGGGATTTGGATATTTATCAAATTGCGTTCAAGGCGGCAATGGAGATATACGTCTTAACCAAAAGCTTTCCAATAGAAGAGCGATATTCTCTTGTCGATCAGATTCGAAGATCTTCCCGATCCGTATGTTCTAATCTTGCTGAAGGCTGGAGAAAGAGGAGATACAAGGCGCATTTTCTCAGCAAGTTGACTGACGTGGCCCAAGAAGCCGCTGAGACTCAGACATGGCTGGAATTTGCATTGCAATGCGGTTACATAAAGCAGGAGCAGTTCGATGCCCTGGATAAACAGTACGAACATATATTCGCAATGCTCATAGCGATGGAGCGGAAAGCTGATTCTTTTTGTAAAAGATCAGATTGTTAAGAGATGCTTGTGCTTTTCTTTAGGCGTCCTGCCTCCAAGCGAGCATAGCGAGCGGACGTCCCACATCCTACGCATTTGTACAGGGTGATCAGTCATCCATCGTGCATCGAAGTCAACCGGAGGTCGTTTGTCACAGAAACTCGGTATCCTCGGCGGTACATTCAACCCCATCCACTACGGCCACCTTGCTGCGGCTGAAGAGATCCGGGACCGGCTGAAGCTGGACCGGGTACTGTTCATCCCTTCGTATCTTCCTCCTCATAAGCTTGAAGAAGATGTTCCTTCCGCTGCCCAGCGAATGGAAATGGTACGGCTCGCGATATCGGGCAATGTTTATTTCGAACCATCGGACCTCGAGATCAAACGCGGAGGGACCTCGTACACCATTGACACGATCAAAGCGCTCCGCCAATCGTATCCCGGCGCGGAACTCTACTTTATCACCGGCCTGGATACCTTCCTCGAGATCCAGTCCTGGCATGAGTGGGAGACGCTTCTGACCCTGTGCTGTTTTGTGGTGTTGCCGAGGCCGGGATACCTCTTTGCCGACATGATGAAGATCGACTTTATGAGAAACGCTGAAAAAGAGCTGATTGCTTTGGACCTGGGAGATATGAAGCATGCATTGATCAAGTCAGGCGCGTTTACCATCGTCCTTGAGACGGTCCCCCTGTACGATATATCCTCGACAGGCATCCGAGAGAGGGTCAAAGAGGGCAGAACTGTCAAATATCACTTGCCTGAGGCAGTTGAAATCTATATAATGAACAAGAGGTTATATGGTTAATGCATTGGAAACCGCGCAGCTCTGCGCTGAGGGTGCGGAAAACAAAAAGGCGTTCGATATACTGATACTCGATATCCACAAGTTCACCGTTATTGCCGATTACTTCGTCATCTGCTCAGGGAGCAATACCACGCAGGTGAGCGCTATTGCCGATAGCATCGGCCATACCCTTGCAAGGGCAGGCATCCGTTATTCACATGTGGAAGGGGCGACAGAGGCCAGCTGGGTGCTCCTGGACTACGGCGATGTGGTCGTGCATGTCTTCGAAGAGCAGACCAGGACCCATTACAGCCTTGAAAAACTCTGGGGTGAGGCGCCGCGGATACCTGTTGCTGTTCGACCGAGCGAGTTGCTGGGCGCAGCTTCATGAGATTGACCATGATCTGTATGGGGAAGACCAGAGAACGGTTCATCCAGGACGGGATCGCGAAGTATTCGGGATACCTGAAGCATTATGCGGATGCAGAGATCAAGGAACTAAAAGAAGAGAAGATCCATGACCTCAAGGAGGCTCCCCTTATCAGGAAGAAAGAGGCGGAGAAGATATTCAAGTCAGTCCCGGCAAACGCATTCCTGGTGGCATTGGACGAGCGCGGACAGGAATTCACTTCGCACGAGTTCGCGGATTTTATAAACAACACGCTCGAGTCCGGTGTCAGGGACATGGCGTTCGTGGTCGGCGGCGCCCTGGGGCTGGATGAGAGCGTTACCGGGCGCGCAAACAAGACGATAGCCCTGTCGCGCTGGACGCTGACCCACGAGATGGCGAGGTTGGTGCTGATCGAGCAGTTGTACCGGGCGTTCACGATCATAAAAGGGAAGACCTATCATTATTGATATCAGTAAACGTTGTTTCAGCCGTTGAAACTGGTGGAACTTTTTAAGAGAAAGGACCGTGGATGAGATTCATTGTCACCATTTTGTTGATCGCCGTAGTGATATTCATAACAGCCTTGAGGGAGTTCAATCAGGGGATGATCATGGTCAACCTTCTCCCTTCCAAGTCCTACGAGATCTCGAAATCCAGCTTCTTCCTCTTGTCCCTGGCCGTCGGCGCCGGGATCGTATTCCTTCTCTATCTGCTGCGGGACGTCAAACGGTTCCTGCGTGGCCTTCGGGTCCAGCGTGAACAAAAAAAACGGCTCAAGGTCCAGGACCTCTATACCAAGGGGTTGAACTCATTGCTTGCCAAACGGAATTCTGAGGCGATCCGATTTTTTCAGAAAGTGCTCGCTATTGATCCAAACCATGTGGACACGCTCCTGCGCATGGGGATCTGCCAGCTCCGCGAAAAGAACCCGCAGGAGGCCATCCTGCTTCACCAGAAAGCCTTGAGCCTGGAGAACGACAACCAGGAAGTCATGTTTTCGCTTGCCACGGACTACGAAGAAGCGAAACAATATGATGACGCACTCGGAAGGTACCAGAACATCCTGTCCAAGGATTCATCCAACCTCACCGCATTGATCAAGATGCGCGATCTCTACCAAAGGCTGAACCAATGGGAGAATTTATACGAGGCGCAGCGCAAATTGGTCGCTAATCCCCTCACCCCTACGGAACAGGAGGTCGAGCATCGCAAACTGGTTGGTTTCAAGTATGAGCTCGGCCGCTCGCTCCTTCAAACAGGTGATCTTGAGCGGGGGAAAAAGATATTCCGGGGCGTGATCAAGCTCGACAAGGATTTTATTCCCGCGTACCTCGGTCTGGGCGAGATATACCTTGATGAGGGCAAGGTCAAGGATGCAGCCGAGCTGTGGGACAAAGCATACAAAATGACGTTATCGGTCCTGTTGCTGCACCGTCTGGAGGACCTTTACCTGAAACAGGGTGAACCAGGCAAGGCCATTGAGCTTTATACCCAGGCCGTGAGCTGGAAGCCCCAGGACATCAGGCTTAAATTCTTTCTGGGGAAACTATACTACCGGCTTGAGATGATAGATGAGGCATTCGACATCCTCTCCACTGTGGACTGGGGGGACAAGGAGTTTCCCGACATGCACAAACTGCTCGGCAATATCTATCTACGCCGCGGCTCTCTTGGTCTTGCCGCGTCGGAGTTCAAAAAGGCCCTTGGCTTCAAGAAGCAGATCATCATACCCTTCGTCTGCTCGAACTGCGATCTCAGGACCACCGACTGGTCAGGCCGGTGCCCGAACTGCGGTAAGTGGAACACCTTCGGTGTCAATCTCGAAAAAAACTGTTAACTGGTAAGACTAGTCAGACGGCAGAAGTCAGAGGTCAGATTACATCAATTATTATCCTGAGTTCTGAATTCTGTCTCCTGGCTCCTTGAGAAGGGGCTCTTGAATGTCAAGCAAGCGGGTAGTGCTGCTGGTCCTCGACGGGTGGGGCATCAACACAAACAAACAAGGGAACGCCATCGCCTCTGCAAAGACGCCGGTCTATACCAGGCTGATGAGCGATTATCCACATGCTGCGCTCCAAGCATCGGGCGAAGCAGTCGGCCTTCCCGAAGGACAAATGGGGAATTCCGAGGTGGGTCACTTGAACCTCGGCGCCGGCAGGATCGTGTACCAGGACTCAACGCGGATCAGCAAGGCGATCAGGGACGGTGAGTTCTTTCAAAATCCGGTGCTGATCTCGGCGCTGGAGACCGTCAAACAGTCCGGGGCGAATCTTCACCTGATGGGGCTTCTTTCGGACGGCGGTGTGCACAGCCGGATGGACCATATTTTCGCTATGTTCGATCTGGTAAAGACCCGGGGGATCACGAACGTTTTTTTCCACGCATTCCTGGACGGCAGGGACACACCGCCATCAAGTGCTCTCCAATACATCACCCAACTCGAGGATTATCTTGCCAAGATCGGCATCGGAAGGATCGCCTCGGTTTCCGGACGATACTATTCCATGGACCGAGATAAACGCTGGGAAAGGGTCCAAAAGGCGTACGAGGCCATGGTCATGGGAGAGGGAATAAGAAAATATTCCGCTCTCGAGGCAATCCATCAGAGTTATGAACATAACAAAACTGATGAATTCGTCCTCCCGACGGCTCTGCTCGATCCGAGAACGAACAAGCATATTGCCACGATCCAGAACAACGACGCGGTCATCTTCTGCAACTTCCGGTCCGACAGGGCCCGTGAGATCACCCGGGCGCTGACGGACCCGGAGTTCCAGGGTTTCAAAAGGCTCACGGTCCCGATACTTTCATCCTTTGTTTGTCTTACGACCTATGACGAAGTTTTTGGTCTGCCTGTGGCCTTTGGGCCGGTGCGGCTCACGCATATTCTTGGAGCTGTACTGAACGCGAATGGGATACGGCAACTCCGCATTGCCGAGACCGAAAAATTTGCCCACGTCACCTTTTTCTTCAACGGGGGGGAAGAGCGACCGTTTTCTCTCGAAGAGCGGGTCCTGGTGCCGTCTACTCGCGATGTTCCCACGTACGATAAAAAACCGGAGATGAGCGCGCGTGAGATAACCGACAAGCTCGTTGAGCATATCACGTCGCGCCAGTATGGCTTTATTCTCGTTAATTACGCAAATCCGGACATGGTCGGCCACACAGGGGTGATCGATGCCGCGGTCAAGGCCGTGGAAGTGATCGACGAATGCCTGGGTCGCGTGCTGACTGCGGCGCGGGAAGAGGGGATGGTGGTGGTCATCACCGCGGACCATGGCAATGTTGAGATCATGCTCGATCCCTCGACCGGCCAGCCGCTTACCGCACACACGACCGATCCCGTACCGTTCATTATTGTGCAAAAGAATGTTCAGCTCAGGGACGCGGGGATCCTTGCCGATGTTGCTCCGACGGTGCTTGACCTTATGGGCATCGACATCCCCTCTGAAATGACGGGCAAGAGCCTCATTATTTGAGCCACACAATCGCTATCCTCCCCGAATACCTCTGTCGCAGACATGGTTTTGAACTGTAACAACCAGAACCTTGCTTAGAATCATTCCGTGATTGACACGGGGGCGTGTTCCGCAAGAGCACCCTGAAAAAATTGAGATTTGAAATGTGGTTGTTTACTCCCTTGAGGTGTTATGCCCTTCTTCAGGCGTATTCTGGATTTCATACTTCCTACCTCCTGTTCCTTTTGCAATGGTCGGGTCGGCGATTCCAACATCCCCTTTTTCTGTTCCACCTGCTGGTCTGACTTCACCCCCATTCAGGGGCCCCTGTGCCCGCGCTGCGGCAGGCCATTTGATTCGCCCGAGGCGTTGAGCAGCAGTCCTGAACATGTGTGCCTTGCATGCAGGAGGGAGCCTCCTTTGTTCGATCAGGCTTTGTCGATCGGGTATTTTGAGGGCCCGTTGCGCGAGGCCGTGCACCAGTTCAAATACCGGCCATGCAGATCTCTTGGAAGACCGCTTGGCGAGTGGATGGCAACGAACGTCCGTCTGGTTTCGGACATCGACATCATCATGCCCGTCCCTCTCCATACCAAAAGACTCAGACAACGGGGCTTCAATCAGGCGCTCCTTCTCGCGCACCGAATGAGCGAAGCGCACCGTATCCCGTGCTCCTGCGACAACCTGTACCGGTCAAGGCCTACCCGGCCTCAGGTGGAACTGACGGGAGCGGAGCGGATAAAGAACGTGGCGGGCGCTTTTGCTCTCCGAAAGCCCGGAGAAATAGCGGACAGGAGTGTGGTCCTTGTTGATGACGTGTTTACCACCGGCGCTACTATGAACGAATGTGCTTCGGTTCTCAAGCAGGCGGGGGCAGCGCAGGTGACGGCGTTCACGCTCGCGAGGGCACTGTAATAGGCCTGCTCTGTATTCATTCATCCTTGAACGATCCGGCAATCTTGACAAATACCCCTTGATTGGGTATATTTTGCCGTATATGTCAAATCGTATCCCGACCTCTTTTCTTGTCATACCTGGCCGCTCGGTGAAAATTACCTTGACCATAAAGACCATCCATTAATAAATTATTATTTGCTCTAAACATATTCTATTAGGAGGTGAAGGACAAATCTATTTTGCTTCCTGGATTTATCTATGCTTAGTCTCAGCATATCAACCGAAGGAGGATTAGCATGTTCATTAAAAGGTCAGCAGCTTTCGTGATAATCGTCTTGACCGTTTTCGCATGTGTGGCAGTAAACTCAACAGCGCAGCTTCCGGGCACGATCAAGGACGTAGAGCAGCCGGCGGTTTCCTCGGGCAAGATCGACTGGACAACGGGAGCGATCACTGCGGTCGGCATCGGCGCTCCGCCGGCGCAACCTGCAAACGCGGCACAGGCGAGGGCCATGGCTGAACGGGCCGCGCAAGTGATCGCGTATCGGAACCTGCTCGAGGCAGTGAAAGGTGTACGGGTGGATTCCACGACCACTGTCGAGAATTTTATTGTCACCAGCGACGTTATCAGGACCGAGGTGAACGGTATCATTCAGGGTGCCACGATCATGGACAAAAAGTACATGTCCGATGGCTCTGTCGAAGTGACGATTGGAATGAGGCTCGCGGGCGCGCTCGCCGACACGCTTCTCCCGAAGACCCCACCGACGCCGCCAACCGGTCTTACCGGCACCCTCACGCCTGCTTCTCCGGGGCAACTGTATACCGGTCTCATCGTGGACGCACGGGGACTCAGCGTCAAGCCTGCCATGGCCCCGAAGATCCTGAATGAAGAC
>Ga0184631_10000290_pt1 | contig 10977 bp, 10 predicted proteins | sample PLM4_90_b1_FD_133160 | JGI IMG/M metagenome (GOLD analysis project Ga0184631, IMG submission 133160) | Groundwater sediment microbial communities from an aquifer in East River, Colorado, USA - PLM4_90_b1 | ecosystem: Environmental > Terrestrial > Soil > Riparian zone | place: USA: East River... | reverse complement strand
CCTTACTCCTGCATCTATGTCATCAAGGCGTTCTTTAAGGGCCTGCAATGCCTCTTCTCCCCCGAGTTCACCAAGCCCCCTGATTACTTCTTTCCTTACCCTTATGTCTTCATGCTTGATACTTTTCAATAAGTATTCATTAGCTCTTCTATCCCCAATTTTTCTGATAATATTAATAATGTTCCTCACAACATACCATCTCGTATCATTGAGGGTCATGGTAAGTGTCTTAATGTCTTGTTTGCCAAGGAAGATTAAGGCATTAATGACCTTTTCCCTGACACGGAATGTCTTTAATTCTCCGAGGACATTAACCAGAGGTACTATCGCTCTTTTATCAAGAAGCTTTATAAAGTCCATAAAAACATCATCCTCTATCTTGACATTACTATCCAGAATCTCACCAAGAAGGTTAATTATCTCTTCGCTTCCAGGGTAGGTAATGAGCAGCTTCATGTATTTTTTTATATCTTCTGTTGAGGATGGATCTTCTATCAAACCCTTTGCCCTGTCTATCAATTGTATGACCGATTTGAGATCACCCTGACCCATAGAAAATTTAATGGTATTTTTCAGAAACCTCAGGACATCTTCAAGGATACCGCCTAATTCCTCAGACTGATAGAGGATCTCGAAAAGGATGTCAGACAGTTTCTCTATCTTATTCATAGAGTCATTTTCCAGTTCTTTCATAAGCATCTTCAAATCCTTATCAGTAAAAGATATAATAGGCACTTCCTTCGTATCCTCTTCCCTGAATTCTTCGTCATAAGCCTTCATCAGCCCTTCAATATCCGATACTGTATGTTTTGCATCACTTAATGCTTTTGCCTCATAATCTTCACCTTCCATATCAAGGAGAACTGTGTCATCCACTATATGTTTAATGTTCTGGAAATCTCTTTCCCACAAGAGAGTGACGACATCTTCATCTACTGTTTCTCTTTCAAAATCCAGCGTGATAATCTTCAGAAATTCCTCCAGTTCTTCCTGGGACAGCCCATTCTTGAACGTCAACTCCCTTAAACCATCTTTAAAGAAAAAAAGTGCCAGGTTATCTTCTTTTTCAGCCTTATGGTATATCTCTTCTGATTCATAAAAGATACTGTTTTGTCCTATTTTAAAAGAGAGCTCATCTTTAAAATCGAAAAAGTCCTTAAATTTGTTATATGTTTCCTCTAATGTTTTTACATACATGGGGTTGTTCCGGGGATACATCTTGAGGGTTTTTCGAGCCTTAAGAATAGTTTGAAGGATATCTTTTACAATATTTATATCTTCAGTTTGCTCCATATTTTTAAAACTATCACATTATCCTGCAAGTGTCAAATTTAGATGAGCATTAATCTTCTTTCCCTTGCAAAATTTTTGATCACAATTAAGGATTGATGAAGTCTTTGAAGCCTCATATTTCTCTTTCTGATTAATTGAGTGTCGCTATGAGGAAACTTTTCTGCCCTTATCTCTGCCTGAACCCTCATGATCTCGTGGAAGATACCTGTAAGGGATTCATCATTGAGGGATTTTAAGAAAATAGGGTTAACAACAATATACCCCTCCGATATGTCATAAGCAACTGCCTTCAGACTCTTTCCCCTTATTGTTGGCATTAAGAAACTACCTTTCTTTTCACAAAAATCCTCGAGACAAGCACGCCTAATTCATAAAGGATTATAATGGGGACAGCCATCAGGGTCTGATTAAACGCATCGGGTGTTGGAGTTAGGAAAGCTGCGGCTACGAATGCCAGTATAATAGCATATTTTCTATGTTTTGCCAGTGTCTTCGGGGTTACAAAACCCATCCTTGTAAGAAATATAATAACTATAGGAAGTTCAAAGATAGCACCAAAGGCGAGAATAAATTTAAGACAGAAGTCAACATAATTACCCACGGATAGCATAGGAGTTATGGATTCAGTCTTATATGTCAGGAGGAAACCCATTGCAAAAGGAAGGACTAAAAAAAAACAGTAGGCAGCACCGATTAAAAAGAAGGTTGTTGTAATAATAACAAAGGGAATCACATATTTCTTCTCTTTATGTAAAAGTCCTGGTGACATAAATTTCCAGAGCTGACTAAGAATCACAGGTAAAGATAAGATCAGGGCGGCAATCATTGAAATCTTAATGTGCATCCAGAAGGCTTCAGTAGGGGCAAGGAAAACAAGGGGGGGATTATTTTTTATATTTTTCTCTAAAAAAGAAATAAAAGGTGAGGACAGACTGAATGAAATATTGTATCTCAGGGGCATGGTCAAAAATCGGAACAGAACCTCGGAATAAGTAAAGGAAATAACAAATCCTATGAGAAGGGAGACGAGGGATATAACAATCCTCTTTCTCAAATCAGAAAGGTGCTCTGTCAAAGGCATCTTAAAGTCCATCATTTAATCCTTCTTTTTTTTGATCTCCTCCGGGCTGTATTTCCTTATCCTCTTTTCCTTTTTTTGCTTGTTCTTCTTTTTTTACCTCTTCTTCCTTCTCTTCAGCTTCTTTTTCCTCCTCCTCTTCTTCTTCCTCTTCCTCTTCGTCTTCTTCTTCCTCAGCCTCATCTGTCTCTTCAATTATATCCTTTACCGGTTGTTGCAAAGCATTGATGCCTACTGTTTCTTTGACACCTTCTTCTACTTTTTTTCTTAAATCTTCAAACGACTTCCTTGCCTCTTGAATATCAGAAGTAGACTCCTTAAACTCAGTCTCCACCTGCTTTTTGACATCCTGAAATGACTTTTTCAACTCGGCAAGTGCCTTGCCAAGAGCCCTGCCTAATTCAGGGGCCCTCTTTGGACCAAATACAAGCAGGATAACTATAAAAACGACTATAAGCTCCTGCATACCAATATCAAACATTTTCTAAGTTACTCCTCTTCATATATCTTCTTGATTACCTTTTTTTCATATGGATATAAAAATGTCATAGAAAACATTATCCTGTATTCTGGACTTTTATCCTTAAGTTCAAAGCCTGCACCCAAGGTTGTATATAACATATCAGCAGCCTTTATCCTGTAACCAATCCTTCCCTCCAATGAGTCAAACTTCTCAGAATCATGACTTTTTTTGGAATATAACTCTGCAAGAATCTTAACATTATGTGATGCAGAAAAGTCCAGTCCAGCTCCAAAAATCAACTCTTCATTAAAAGATCCTTCACCGGGGATTTCATAAAAGAAATTTGCGTGTCCTTTCACAGGACCAACCCTCTTGCTGAAAATAAGGCCTCCCCCAAAACGTCCGTCTGTACTGAACTCATCACGTCCTGAAGGCAGGGAGGCATTCAGAATATAAGCAACTGATAATCCATACCTTACTTCATCGAAAATCCTGTGTTTAAAACCAACTGCAATATCCTCGAAGCCATCCATAGTGTCACCCCATTTATGAACATAAGGTATTGTCATATTGAATTCAAGGTTATCCGTAATTCCATATGCTGACTTAAATAAGAATCTGTAAAAATCTGGATCCAATAATATTTCGGCATCTGTAGAGAAAGCAGCCTTTCCCTTTGGAAAACTCTCAGCACTGAAAGTCGAAAAAACACTGTAAGGAGCAGTAGGCTGTAATCCGGTTATGTCAAAAGATTTAGCATCTTCGTTTAGAGAAAGAACTATTAAAATAACAAGGAGAAGGTATTTTACCATTTCTAAAAAATAACAGAAAAACACAAGACTGTCAATTAATTGACTCACTTGATCTTTTAAAAGTAAGTGTCACCACAATCTCCAGCAGTCAGGGTAGGTACGAAATTTATCCTTTATATTTCTTCTCTTCTTAGTTATAATTTTCTATTACTGGATTTTAGTATGAAGTATTTTGACATAAAGAAGGTTAGATGAGAATCAAAGTCCTTGGATGTTCAGGTGCGGAGTTCCCAGGGTACTCGCATCCTGGCTTTCTACTTGATGATGAAATCCTGTTTGATGCAGGAAGTCTTACGAATGTCCTTGATGAAAAATCACAGTTGAAGATAAAAAATATCTTTATTACCCATGCACACCTTGACCATATAAAAGGTATACCTTTCCTTGCTGATAACATTATCGTTAAAAACCGAATGCACAGGGTTTACATCATGAGTATTCCACAGGTTCTGAGGACGATCAAGCAGCACCTTTTTAATAGCGCTGTCTGGCCTGATTTCACTATCATCCCTGATCCTGAAAGTTCTATTTTGAAATTTGTATCCGTAAAACCTGATAAAACATTAAAACTTAACGGTTATTCAGTTACCCCCTATAAAGTCACCCATACTGTTCCGGCTGTTGGATATTTAGTTGAAGACAGAAAGGGAAGACGGTTTTTTTATACTGGTGATACAGGCCCTACTGAGTTCACCTGGAAAAATATTGGAAATGTTCAGATTCATTGTCTTATCATTGAGGTTTCCTTTCCTAACAGCATGAAAGAAATGGCAATAAATACTGGCCATCTCACACCAAATTTGCTAAAAAAGGAACTCCGGAAAATAAGACTGATACCTGAAAAAATATACATCACACATCCAAAGCCACAGTATGCCAAACTAATTAGAGAAGAACTTAGGATGCTTAAAATGAGAAACCTCAAGATGCTGAGAGATGGGCAGGTAATTACAGTTTAGCACTGATTTTCAAAAAGTGATTGGATGCCACAGTTAGTTCAATATGTTGACAAAAATTATTCCTAAAAATATAATTTCTAAAATTAACAGTAAACCTTGTCTAACAGCGAGGTATAGAGGAGGTTCTTATGGCAGAAGGTGTAGTTGAGGTTACATCATCCGGGTGGGAAAGCGAGGTGATTAAGGCTCAGGGGCTTGTCATGGTAGATTTTTGGGCTGCATGGTGCGCACCTTGTAGGATAATATCACCTACTGTTGAAGAGCTATCAAAAGAATATGCCGGGAAAATGAAGTTTTTGAAACTCAACACTGATGAAAACCCTGATATTGCCAGCAAATATAACATCATGGGAATACCCACCCTTATGTTTTTCAAAGATGGTAACAAGATTGATGCAATAGTAGGAGCTATTCCAAAACAGCAGCTCAAGGCAAAAATAGATTCCCTTCTCAGTACTTAGGGAAGTCTGAAAAGAAACATCTGCGTAAATCATATCAAACTTTTAAGTTATTTTTTATTAAAAGTAAGTTCTTCTAATCATGTTTGAAGCACTGAGCAACAAATTAGAATCTATCTTTAAAAGATTAAAAGGGAAAGGTCTCTTAAAGGAAGAAGACGTTGAACTTGCGCTTAAAGAGATAAGACTCGCTCTTTTAGAGGCAGATGTTAACTTCAAGGTTGTAAAGGATTTTGTTCAGAAGGTCAAAGAAAAATCTGTAGGCAGGGAAGTATTAGAGAGCCTCACTCCAGGGCAACAGGTCATAAAGATTGTAAACGATGAACTCTGTGACCTGCTTGGCAGAACCAACAGCAGAATCCAGTTGTCTCCCAATCCGCCGACGGTTATCATGATGGTGGGGTTGCATGGCTCTGGAAAAACGACAACGGCTGCAAAGCTGGCAAGGAACTTCAGAAAAGAGGGCAGGAGACCCATGCTTGTTGCCGCAGACCTTCAGAGACCTGCTGCAATAGACCAGCTTGTCACACTCGGTTCCCAGATAGATGTGCCTGTATTTTTCTCAAAAGAGATAAAAAACCCTGTGGTTTTATGCGAGGAATCAATAAAGAAATCCCGACTCGATGCACAGGATGTTGTAATCCTTGACACTGCAGGGAGGCTGCATATTGATGACTCCCTGATGAACGAGTTAAAAAAGATAAAAGAAACGGTCTCACCAAAAGAGGTTCTACTTATTGCTGATGCAATGACAGGACAGGATGCGGTAAATATTGCAAGAAACTTTGATGAGCAGGTTGGTATTGACGGAATAATCCTTACAAAGATGGATGGTGATGCAAGGGGAGGGGCAGCTCTCTCTATGAGGGCGGTAACAGGAAAACCGATAAAATTTATTGGTGTTGGGGAGAAGATCGACATGCTCGAGCCCTTTTACCCTGAAAGGATTGCTTCAAGAATACTCGGCATGGGCGATGTATTGAGTTTGATAGAAAAGGCCCAGAAGTCTTTTGATGAGAAAGAAGCCGAGAAGCTCCAGAAGACAATAATAGACGAATCCTTCACGTTTGAAGACTTAAAAGAGCAGCTCAAAAAACTTCGCGGTATGGGACCGTTAGAAAACATCCTCAACATGATACCCGGTTTTAATAAGATCAAGAATCTGGATGTTGATGAAAAGGAGCTTGTAAAGGTAGAGGCAATAATCAATTCTATGACGAAAAAAGAAAGGAGAAATCACACGATCATCGATGGGAGAAGGCGAAGAAGAATTGCTATGGGAAGTGGTACAACAGTTGCGGATGTTAACAGGGTTATAAAGCAATATATAGAGATGAAGAAAATGCTCAAGATGTTTAAAGGCAAGAAAGGTATTAAATTACCTAAATTCTTTCCTTTCTGAATATTCACACCCTTGACACATGAATTTATGAATTGGTAAAGTATTAGCACTTAACCATTGTGAGTGCTAATGGTTAACGTGTCCGATATGCTTGATGAAAGAAGCAGAAAAATCCTATGTGCGGTTATTCAGGATTATATAAATTTTCCTGACCCTGTGGGTTCGAGGACTGTAGCGAGAAAACACTCCCTCGGTATCTCTCCTGCTACCGTAAGGAATATCATGGCAGATCTTGAAGAATTGGGTTTTCTCAAACAGCCTCACACGTCAGCTGGTAGGGTACCAACAGACATGGGTTACAGGTTCTATGTAGATTTTCTTATAGCTGAAAAAGGATATTCAGACAAAGATATCTTACAAGACCTCTACGGAAGACTTGATGACCTTAAGGATAATATCGATATGCTCTTCAGTGAAACAACAAAAACCATTTCTCTGTTATCCCATTATCTCGGAGTTGCCATATCCCCAAAACCCGATATTGTGACTCTGAAAAGAGTTAAACTTCTCCAATATAGGGCTGATACGATAGTAGCAACGCTATTTACAGATGAAGGGATGATTAAAAACAAAGTTATATCTCTGGATTTAGAACTTACTCAAAAAGACCTCAACAGAATTGCAGGGTATCTTAGTTCAGAATTTTCAGGATATACATTTCATGAAATCCGGATGAAAATCATCCATGAGATGTCCAAAGAAAAGACCATGTGGGACAGCCTTATTTCGAAGGCATTAAAGATCTGCCAGGAGGCATTTTTTTCTCCTCATGGCGATCTCTTCATCTCCGGACTCTCAGGGGTTCTTGAATTACCAGATTTTGCTGACCTTCAGAAAATAAAAGAACTGTCTAGGGCCATAGAGGATAAACATATGATAATAAAATTGCTTGATAATCTTTCAGAGCTCGGTGGCGTTCAGATAATAATAGGTTCGGAAAATTCACTGGATGAGATGAAAGATTTCAGTGTGGTAGTATCAGCATGTAAAGATGATAATAAATCTGCAGGTGTTATTGGTATAATCGGACCGACCAGAATGAATTATCTAAAAGCAATTGCTATTGTAGATAATACAGCACGTTTCATTACAAGGATGCTTTCAGAAAGATGAGAAACATGGGAGAACCTGAAATAATTAAAAATACTTCAAAAGAAGAAGCCGGTATAAAAGAGACAGAAGTTATTGAAGAAACTTCTGTTGATAAAAAGGAGGAGCAGCTTATACCTGAACTTCAGGAGATAAATGACAAGTATCTGAGACTATATGCTGAGTTCGAGAATTACAAAAAAAAGGTTAATAAAGACAAGGACGAACTGATAAAATATGCCAATGAGGGGCTTATCTATCAGCTCCTCCCTGTTATTGATAACCTCGAGATGGCTCTTAAGCATGCAAATGATGATACGTCTTCAGGGCTTGTGCAGGGTGTGGAGAACACTTTAAGGGAGTTTTTGAGGACTCTCGAAAAATTCGGACTTACCCATATAGAGGCAGTGAATAAACCTTTTGACCCATCACTGCATGAAGCTATGTGTGTTGTTGCACGGGAGGATATTGAAGAAAATATTGTAGTTGAGGAATTCAGAAAAGGATATATTTTTAGGGGAAAGGTTATACGGCCGTCTCTTGTTTCAGTATCAAAAAGGCCAGAGGTTAAAGATGAAGAAAAAACAGAAAAAATTAGAATTATAGAGGAGGGATCCTAAAATGGGAAAAGCAGTCGGAATTGACCTTGGAACTACATTCTCTGTTGTGGCAGTTGTCCAGGCGGGTGAACCAGTGGTAATTCCTAACCAGGAGGGAAATAGAACAACACCATCTGTAGTTGCTTTTACTGAAAAGGGTGAAAGGCTTGTCGGTCAGATAGCAAAAAGGCAGTCTATAACTAACCCTGAAAACACTGTATTTTCCATAAAAAGACTCATGGGAAGAAAATACAACTCTCCCGAGGTAGAACATGCAAGAGAAAGATTGCCTTATAAGATTGTTGAGGCACCTAATGGCGATGCCCATGTAGAGATAAGAGGCAAGATATATTCACCACCGGAGATATCAGCAATGATACTTCAAAAATTAAAACAGGCTGCTGAGGACTATCTCGGAGAATCCATTTCAGACGCAGTCGTAACCGTACCTGCCTATTTTGACGACAGACAAAGACAGGCTACAAAGGATGCAGGAAGAATTGCCGGTCTGAACGTGCTAAGAATTATCAACGAACCAACAGCCGCTTCCCTTGCATATGGAATGGATAAGAAGAAAGAGGAAAAGATTGCCGTGTATGACCTTGGCGGAGGAACCTTTGACATATCGATCCTGGAAATAGGTGAAGGTGTAGTAGAGGTTAGATCAACAAATGGCAATACCTATCTTGGTGGTGATGACTTTGACCTCAGGATCATGGATTGGATGGTGGAGGAGTTTAAGAAGGATCAGGGGATAGACCTGAGGAAGGATAAAATGGCATTGCAGAGACTGAAAGAAGCTGGCGAGCGGGCAAAGATAGAGCTTTCAACAGCGATGGAGACAGAGATAAATCTTCCTTTCGTAACTGCCGATGCAGCAGGTCCGAAACATCTACTCATGAAACTCTCAAGGGCAAAGTTTGAGCAGCTTGTCGGAGACCTGATCGAAGGTACAACAGGTCCCTGTAAAAATGCATTATCTGATGCAAATCTTTCACCCGCAAACATAGATGAAGTATTGCTTGTAGGCGGTCAGACAAGGACCCCAAAGGTTCAGCAGGTAGTACAGGGATTTTTTGGGAAAGAGCCTAACAAGACAGTAAATCCTGATGAGGTTGTAGCTGTAGGAGCTGCAATACAGGCTGCTGTGCTCAAGGGAGAGGTCAAGGAAGTGCTTTTGCTTGATGTTACCCCTTTGTCCTTAGGAATAGAAACGCTTGGCGGAATCTTTACGAAAATAATCGAAAGAAACACTACTATACCAACAAAGAAGAGTCAGATATTCTCTACGGCGACAGATAATCAGCCTGCTGTTTCTATCAAAATATGTCAGGGTGAAAGGGAGATGGCTGCAGACAACAAGCTCCTCGGAAATTTCGAGCTTATAGGTATCCCGCCTGCACCGAGGGGAATTCCTCAGATAGAGGTAACTTTCGATATTGATGCAAATGGCATCCTTCATGTCTCTGCAAAAGACCTTGGTACTGGTAGAGAACAGTCAATAAGGATAACTGCTTCAAGTGGCCTCAGTGAAGAAGAAATAAAAAAGATGATGCGGGATGCCGGATCACATGGAGATGAGGACAAAAGGAAAAAACATATTGCAGAGGCAAGAAATGAGGCTGACACTCTCGTATATACAGTAGAAAAATCCATAAGAGATTATGGGGACAAGTTGAGCGAATCTGAAAAGAAAGAGATTGAAAATGCTCTCGAAAATTGCAAAAAAACAAAAGACACAAGTAATGAAATATCTGAAATAAAGACCGCGATTGAAGATCTCACAAAGAAGTCTCACAAACTTGCAGAACATATTTATAGTGCTGCTGGTGCAGGGACGGCAGGTGCGGGTACGGGAACTGGAGCTTCTGCCACACAGGAACGCGAAGGCGCAAAAGGTCATGAAGAAGAGGTTGTAGAAGCTGAATTTGAGGACGTTGATAAGAAGGAGAAATGAAGGACTATTATGAAATACTGGGCGTACCAAGAGATGCATCTGAAGTTGACATTAAAAAGGCATTCAGACAGCTTGCACTGAGATACCATCCGGATAGAAATCCAGAAGACAAAGAATCAGAAGAAAAATTCAAAGAGATAAACGAGGCATACTCCTGCCTGAGCGATTCCGAGAAGAGGGTTAATTACGACCGATTCGGTGTAGCAGAAGGTGTAGGGGCAGGTTTTTACCCATTCGAGACAGGTTTTGGAGACATATTTGAAGATCTCTTCGGAGACTTCTTTGGAACATTTACAGGACGCCGACGGCCAAGGGCTACAAAAGGAAATGACTTCAGATACGATCTTGATATTACGCTTATGGAAGCAGCCTTTGGAGTGGAAAGATTTATTGAGGTACCAAGATGGGAAAATTGTACCGAATGCAACGGGACTGGCTCAGCACCTGGAAAAGGACCTATTATATGTACAAATTGTAAAGGGACCGGCCAGTTCAGAGTGCAGCAGGGTTTTTTCAGCATCTCCAAAACATGCGGGAAATGTCATGGCACTGGAAAGATCATTACAGACCCCTGTAAGACATGTAAAGGTCAGGGCAGGATCAAAAAATTCAGGGGTATCAATGTAAATATACCTGGAGGTGTTGACACCGGCTCAAGACTAAGAATCTCAGGAGAGGGAGAACCCGGTTTCCATGGAGGACCTCCCGGCGACCTCTATGTAATATTGCATTTTGAGGAACACCCCTTCTTTAAGAGAGATGGCACTGAAATATTCTGTGAGGTGCCCATTTCATTCCCTCAGGCAGCCCTCGGAGCAGAGATAGAAGTCCCTACTATTGATGGCACTTCAAAAATAAAGATACCTT
>Ga0184631_10000289_pt1 | contig 10988 bp, 7 predicted proteins | sample PLM4_90_b1_FD_133160 | JGI IMG/M metagenome (GOLD analysis project Ga0184631, IMG submission 133160) | Groundwater sediment microbial communities from an aquifer in East River, Colorado, USA - PLM4_90_b1 | ecosystem: Environmental > Terrestrial > Soil > Riparian zone | place: USA: East River... | reverse complement strand
TGGCGGCCACGCAACCGCGGCATCCGCGGTGGTCAAGGACATGACACACGTACAGACCACGGAGCGCCTGATCGATATTCTTAAGCAGCATATCAAACCCGGACAGGTGGCGAGCGAGGTCATGACCTCGCCGGTAAAAACCATACCGTCAGGCAGTACGATCGCTGAAGCGGGCGAGGCCATGACCAGGTTCAGCGTGAACGTTCTGCCGGTTCTGCGCGACGAAAAGTATCTTGGCACTATCACCCGTGAGGTCGTGCAGAAGGCACTTTTCCACACCCTGGGCAAACAGAAGGTCAATGAGTTCATGACCACGGGCGGCCCGGTCGCGTCACCCGACATGCCCATGGGACTGGTGGAAAAGATCATGATCGAGGAGCATCAGCGTTTTATCCCGGTCATCGACAGGAACGGCAGGCTCGTGGGCGCGATCACCCGTACCGACCTCCTGCGATCACTCCATGAAGAACGTTTGGCCGAGGTGGCCGGGTCTGAAGCGGTCATGCTCCGGTCCGCCAGGAATGTACAGAGAATGATCGAAGAGCGCGTCCCTCCGGACGTGCGCGAAGCGCTCAGATTGGTCGGTGAGGTTGCCGACGAGGCCGGGTTCCCGGTCTACCTCGTAGGCGGCATTGTGCGCGATCTGTTCCTGCGGGTCATGAACCTGGATGTAGATATCGTGGTTGAGGGCGACGGCATCGTCTTCGCGGATATTCTTGTGAAGCGTGCCGGCGGACGCATGAAAGCCCATCAAAAGTTCGGGACCGCGGTCGTCGTGCTGCAGAACGGGATCAAGCTCGATATTGCCACGGCCCGGCTCGAATATTATGAATCACCGGCCGCCCTGCCCACCGTGGAGCTTTCCTCAATAAAAAAAGACCTCTATCGTCGTGACTTCACGATCAATACGCTCGCGGTGCGGCTGAACAGGCAGCGCTACGGTGAGCTCATCGATTTCTTCGGCGGCCTGCGTGATATCAAGGAGAAGGCCCTCCGCGTTCTGCATAGTCTCTCATTCGTGGAAGACCCTACGCGTGTTCTGCGGGCCATACGATTTGAGCAGCGCTTCGATTTTAAACTCAGTAAGCATACCCAGAACCTTATCAAGAGCGCCGTGAACATGAAGCTTTTCAACCGGTTGACCGGCAAGCGGATCTATGCGGAACTCATCCTGCTGTTCTCGGAGGCCGAACCGCTGAAGGTCCTTAAGCGCATGAAAGACCTTGATCTTCTGAAGTTCATCCATCCCACTCTGAAGGCCACGGTGGAAGCGGAGCGTCTCTTTACCGGGATAGGAGAGACCCTCACATGGTTCAGGCTTCTCTATCTGGATCTTACGGTAGAAAAATGGTTTGTGTTCTTTCTCGGACTGCTCGATCGGCTGAAGGACCCCGCAGTGGACGAGACGCTCGAGCGGCTCTCGGTCCCGGTCAGGAACAGGGAGCGGGTTCGGCATTCACGGGCGGGGTACCGCGAGGTGCTCGCCGCGTTCTATAAGGAGCAGAATCTCACACCGAGCCGTATCTATGAACTGCTCGTACCGCTTGATACTGAATCGCTCCTGTTGATGATGGCCAAGGCAAAACAGGACAAGGCCAAGAAGTACATTTCTCTGTATCTTACTCAGCTCCGCACGATCAAGGTGGAGCTGAGCGGAAACGATCTCAAAAAAATGGGACTACCGCCCGGACCGCGATATAGGAAGCTGCTTGCCGAACTTCTGGACGCGAAGTTGGACGGAAGGGTGAGAAGCCGTGAGGAAGAGGTGGCTTTTGTAAGGGAACGAGCGGGAGGAACGAAAATTCCCGTTGACGAATAGGGAAAATGCAGGCATAGTACCTTCATGATATTTATCGGCCTCTTCGGCGGGATGCTTCTCCTGCTCTACGGTATCAAGCTCCTGAATGACGGCCTCCAGAATGCCGCGGGCTCGAAGATCCGCTCGCTCCTCCGTTCGCTCACGAGCAACCGGCTCGCCGCCGTTGGTGGAGGCGCGTTCATCACCGGCCTTATCCAATCGAGCAGCGCAACGTCGGTCATGCTTGTGGGTTTCGTGAGCGCCGGGCTCATGAGTTTCCGTCAGACCCTCGCGGTCATCCTCGGCGCCGACATAGGCGCCACGCTCACGGTGCAGCTCATCGCCTTTCACATCTACGATTATGCTGTGCTTCTTGTCGGTATAGGTCTGTCCTTCACGCTCTTTGCCAAAAGGATGCTCTTCAAAAATATCGGCCAGGGCGTGCTTGGTTTTGGCTTTGTGTTCCTCTCGATCAAGATCATGATCGAGGCAATGACGTCGCTCCAGGGGAACGAGTTGTTCCGTCAGGTGTTCATCGCACTCACCGATACACCGCTTATCGCCATCGTGCTTTCGGCCGGCATAACGGCCCTCATCCATAGCAGTGCGGCGACCATGGGCATCGCACTCGTTCTTGCCACGAGCGGTCTCATGCCGCTTCCCGCCGCGATCTATATCATCCTCGGCGCCAACATAGGCACCTGCGCCACTGCGTTCTTCGCGAGCCTGCACTCGCCTGTTGAGGCCCGGCGCGTTGCCTGGGCGCATCTGCTCTTTAAAGTATTCGGCGTCCTGCTTTTCCTGCCGCTCCTCATCCCCTTCGCGCATCTGGTCACTGCCACTACCCCGGACCTTACCCGTCAGATCGCAAATGCCAATACGCTGTTCAACGTCATCATGGCCGTGGTCTTCCTCCCTTTTATCGGGCCATTCTCGAGACTGGTCATGAAACTGGTGCCTGAAGAGGAGGAGGAGAAAAAGGTCGGGCCCAGGTACCTTGACGAACACGTGCTCGGTACGCCCGCGCTTGCGCTGGGACAGGCAAGCCGGGAGGCGCTCCGGGTTTCTGACATTGTGCGAGAGATGCTGGTCGATGCGATACCTGTTTTTCAGAGCGATGATCCTGCTTCCATAGCTGCCATAAAGATCAAGGACAACCTGATAGACCTCCTGGACCGGAATATCCGGCTTTACATTACCCGGTTGTCATCGTCTCCCATAACCGAGACCCAGTCCCGGCGCTCGATGGCCGTGCTCGAGATATCGCGCAACCTGGAGAACATCGGCGACATCATCGACCGTAACATTATGCCGCTTGCGATGAAACGGATCAGCAAGGGCATCACGTTCTCCCAGGAGGGATTGGACGAAATCATCCTATTTCACAAGAAAGTCATTGAGAACTTCGATACCGCGATCTCGGCATTCGCGGGCAACGACCGGGTCCTTGCGGACCAGGTGCTCCGGAACAAGGAAGAACTCGGCATGATGGAGCGAGAGCTGGTCCAGGCTCATCTCGATCGTCTCCGCAAGGGGTTCCGGGAATCAATAGAGACGAGCCACATCCATCTTGACCTCATTGGCAACCTCGCGCGCATCAATTCGCTCATTACGCACATCATCTATCCGATCATAGATGAAAAGCGCAACAGAGTGCGTGATGAAGTGGGGATCGAGGAGCATTAGGAGCGAGGGATGTAGGATGTGGGATGAAGGACGAAGGAGGTAGGATGTGGGGTGTAGGACGCAGGTCTTAATGCATCCAACATCCCAACGAGCGCAGCGAGTGGTCGTCCATCGTCTTTCATGCATTTCAGAAGTGGTCGTCCATCGTCCGTCGTAGTAAAGGGGGTACCATGATCAGACAGCTGAGGGTGATAACGAATTCCAGGACAGAGCTTGTGGACATTACACAGGGGGTGCAGCGTCTGGTGGCGGAGAGCGGTGTCCGTTCGGGCATGTGCTATATCTCCGTTCCTCACACGACCTCGGGGATCACGATCAATGAGAACTCTGATCCGAACGTGGGGAGAGACATCCTGAAGGAGTTGAATAAGGTCATCCCCTTTGACGACCAGTACGGTCATAGTGAAGGAAATTCCGCGGCGCATATCAAATCAAGCATCATCGGCGTGTCGAAGGCCGTTATCGTGGAGGAAGGACGGCTGGCGCTCGGCACCTGGCAAGCGGTATTTTTTTGCGAATTCGATGGCCCTCGCGACCGCAGGGTGATGGTGAAAGTGATGAAGGATTGAGAACAGCATTCAGTAGTCAGGAGATAATGCTGGCGGCCGCAAATTCCTGCTTGAAGCTATTTCGTTATGATGGGTGAGATACATCGACGATGAAAAATATTCTATTTGCCTTTACACTCCACGCTGCGCTGATGACCTGTCTTTGCCCTGTTTTTGCCCAGACCGCCGAGCAGAACACCTATGCTCGCTATATGAAAACAGGCTCTGAACAGATGAAGACAGGAGACTACCAGGCTGCACGAGCATCATTCGAGCAGGCGCTCAGGTACAACGATTCCGCGTTTGACGTACACCTTGGCCTTGGCGTCGCCTACTTCAACCTGCAGGATGACAAATACGCTGAAAGGGAATTATCGAAGGCTGCCGAGATCAGTCCGAAGACATCGGCAGCCTATCAGTACCTTGGAGAACTCTATTACCGCAAGGACGATCTTGAAACAGCAGCAATGTACTGGGAAAAATCCCTTGCATTGAACCCCTCGGCGACCGATATCCGCGCAAGGCTTGACCGCATTCGCAGAGAACACAAGACAGAGATGAACTTCAACCGCGATGTGTCAAGCCACTTTCTGGTCAAATTTGAGGGGAGGGAACAGATCGAAGCGGGCAGGATCATTTCCCGGATCCTCGAAGATGCGTACGGCGAGTTAGGTCGCGCCTTGTCCTACTATCCTGACAAGGAGATCCAGGTGATCCTGTACTCAGGACAGCAGTTTCAGGAGGTGACCGATGCACCGGGATGGAGCGGCGGCATTTACGATGGGAAGATCCGCATCCCCATCGGCGGCATCGAGCAGGAAACGCCGGGACTCAGGAAGCTCCTGTACCATGAATACACACACGCGGTTGTGCGAGCCATAGCGCCGCGCTGCCCTACCTGGTTGAACGAGGGACTGGCCCAGTATATCGAGGGGAGGCAGATCGACTCGCGACAAAGAGATATTCTTAGGAAAATAGTGCAGGCGGGCAAGATTCCCTCGCTCGCGAACATGGAAGGCTCGTTCATGGGACTTGGCGGCAGTCAGGCGCAGTACGCCTATTTGTTCAGTCTCTCCTCAGTCAGTTATATGATCGATTCCTTTGGCATGTATCGTGTCAAAGGAGTGCTGAACGAACTTGCCAGGGGTATTGATACCAATAGTTCGCTGAGCAACGGCATCCAGGTTTCTTATGAAGAATTCGAGCGCGGGTGGAAGCGGTCGCTTGAGTAATCTTGCTGCGGAGATGAAACTCGAGATAAACCCTGAGTCCGATATTTAAAATCCAAATTGAGCCAAAATTCAGCCACAAAGGTTCCAAGATACGAATCAGGCATTGCAAAAGTAAAATTGTAAAATGGAAAATGCAAAATTACGGTATGTAGCAGGCAATGATTTATTAAACATCATCGTGACTTTTGCCTTTTGCACTCTGCATTTTGCATTCATCGGCTTTCGTGTCTTAGGTGCATAGTTGGTTCCGGCTTGTCCAGGCTGGTATTTCGTGATATGAATTTGGAATTTGAACCATCATATGGTACTATCCCGTCATGACTTCACCGGTTGCAGAATACCTTAACATCACCGATTTCGACTTTGACCTTCCCAAGTCTCTCATTGCGCAGGAACCATCCTTGCAAAGGGACCGTTCACGCCTCCTGGCCCTCAAGCGCTCTACCGGTGGTGTGGCGCACCGCATTTTTACAGACATTGATCAGTATCTTCTTCCCGGAGATCTTTTGATAATAAATGACACGAAGGTCTTCCCGTGCAGGCTTCCTGCAACAAAGTCTGGTGGCGGCAGGGCTGAGATATTTCTTTTGCATGAACGCGGACGGAACCTCTGGGAAGTGTTGGTGAAAGGCTGCGGCACTACCGGGAAGAGGCTGCGCATCACCGATGGCGTGGAGGCTGAAATCACCGGGGAGGGAGTTGGCAGCGTCAGAACTGTACGCTTTCACGGTATCGAAGACATCAGGTCAATCCTTCCGGAGATCGGGAAGATCCCGCTTCCACCTTACATAAAGCATGAAGCGGATAAAGTTGACCGGGAGCGTTATCAGACCGTATACGCGGTTCATGAAGGTGCGGTTGCGGCGCCTACAGCGGGTCTGCACTTCACCGGGGAACTTCTTCAACGGCTGATGACAAAGGGAATTGAGATTGCCACGGTCACACTCCATGTGGGTCCTGGTACGTTCCAGCCTGTCCGTGTGCAAACTATCAGCGAACATCGAATGCTGCCTGAGCGGTATTCGATAACCGAGAGCTCCGCTCAGCGCATCAATCGCGCGAAAGCCGAAGGCAGGCGGGTGATCGCCGTGGGGACCACAAGCGTGCGAACGATCGAAACCGCGGCGGCCGGCAGCAACAGGGTCGCGCCCGGAGATGGCAGGTCGGAGCTCTTCATCTATCCCGGATATTGTTTCACAGTAACGGACGGCATCATCACCAATTTTCATTTGCCGAAGTCCACGCTCCTCATGCTGGTGTCTGCATTTGCCGGCAGGGAGCGGACCCTCTCGGCCTATCGCACGGCAATAGCCGAAAAGTACCGCTTTTACAGTTATGGAGATGCAATGATCATTGCCTAGAGCAGAGGGCTTAGGGCAAAGAGAAGAGGATAGAGAACAGTGCGCAAAGGCAAAGGGTTATGCCCCATGCGCCGCGCTCTCTGCCGGCATACGAAATGTAACGAAAGGGAAAAGCATGATCAACAATCAACAAGGCGGCATACTATCCAAGATCTTCATTATCCCTGTTGGTGTGGCCCTCATGGTGGGGTTCTTTTTTTTAGGTTACTTTGTGGGAAAATATCAGAACAAGTCCAGTACCTCTGGAGAGATCGCACAACCACTTCCTGAGGTGTCTTCGGGCACGGGGACAAAAAAGGAGGAATTTACCTTTTACAAGACCCTGACCGACAATACCGACAAGACGGTTTCGATCGATCTCACGGCCAAACCAGCGAATGAGGAGAAAAAACCAGAGAAACTGCAAGCCGCACCAAAGGAAAAACGGATTGAGATCAAAGTTGAAAAAGAAGCGCCGTCGCCGGTGAAACCCAAACAAGCGTCTTCGAATCAACCGCAGACATCAGCGAAGAAAGAGTCTGCAAGGGCATCCACGGATGTAAAACTTCGATATACCTTGCAGACAGCATCGTATCAGGAAAAAGAGATGGCCGAGGATGAGGTTAAGAGATTGAAAAAAAGCGGATACGCGGCGTTCATTTCTTCATCGCAACTGCCTGGCAAAGGCATCTGGTATCGTGTGAGGCTCGGTAGTTTCTCGAACAGGTCCGCGGCGGAAAAACTCCAAAAGACGATCCATTCAAAGGAAGGGATTTCGCCAATTATAACGATTGAATGAAATTGAGGAAGTTGATGAGAGATGATGTTACAATTTACTGATATTATTGTCTTTCTCGCTTCACCGGTACCTAATTGAGCATCGTCATTTATTTAAAGCATCATCTTGTCGATTACCGAGGCACCTCTGCGTGTCTGTTCACATATTCCCGATATGCGTCATGCAGTATTCATATTCGTTCCAATTATCCCGACGATAAACCGAAACAACTTGAATGTGTATAGGCTGCCTTTAAGTATATTCACTTTTACAGGAGTCAAGTCAATCTTGTTGCATGAAACCAGAATAGAGATGGCCGAAGCCCTGGTGTTTCAGATTCTCCCGAAGAACACACATACCGCGTAAAATCCGCACAAAAACCGACATGCAAAACAAAAAGGAGTTAACCCGTGCGGGCTAACCCCTTATCATTTATGGAGCGGGTGGCGAGATTCGAACTCGTGACCCCAACCTTGGCAAGGTTGTGCTCTACCAGCTGAGCTACACCCGCAAGAACCGGAAATGTTCCTGCCCTTTTGACCTCGCAAATATAACAAAGTGGTATTTCATTGTCAATAGAAAAGAACGTTATAGACAGGGATGGTTTATCAATTTAGGGCGCTTCATCATGGATAGGCGATACATCGCTGAGGACGCTGGTCTTATCGCAATACTGCCTCGGTTCCGTTCCCGGCAGAAACGCCTCGAGAACGGACTGTCGGCAGTTTTCCGTGCTGAGCAGGCCGTTCCGGGGATCGATCTGCTTGAATAGGATGCCCTCGGGAGGAACAAAATCCTCGGGAGGACGGTCGTCATTCGCTTTTTTCATGAACGCAAGCCAGATCGGAAGCGCGGCGCGCGCTCCCGTTTCCCGGTATCCGATGCTCGTTTGGTCGTCGTAACCGACCCAGACGCCGGTCACCAGGTTGGGCGTGTACCCGATGAACCATGCATCACGGTAGTCATTCGTGGTCCCCGTTTTGCCTGCCGCGGGCCTTCCGAGCTCACGGGCCTTCCATCCCGTTCCGTGCTCGATCACACCCTTAAGCAGATCGGTGGTAAGGTATGCTGTCTCAGGCTTGATGGACTGGGTGGGAAGTGCATCGTTCGTATACAGCACACGGCCGGTGTTGTCGGTGATCGACAGGATTGATACCGGTCCCATACTGATGCCGTGATTGGCGAACACTGCGTACACGGCGGTCAGTTCGGCAAGGGTCATGTCGGAACTGCCGAGGGCCAGCGACAAATAGGGGTTGAGCGTGCTTTTGATGCCGAGTTTTCTTGCATACTGGATGGTATCGTGAATGCCGATCTTTTCAAGCAGCCTGATCGTCGGCACATTCAACGACTGGATGAGCGCATTCCGCAGCGTCACCCTTCCCTGGAAGGTCCGTGAAAAGTTCTCGGGCGACCAGTTTTTGTTCCGGTCCAGCTTGATCGTGAGGGGGGAGTCGTCAAGGATGTCGGAAGCTCCGAACCCGCGGTCGAGGGCCGCTGCATAGATGACCGGTTTAAACGCCGAACCGGGTTGCCGGAGGGCCTGCCAGGTACGATTGAACTGACTTTGCCTGAAGTCCCGTCCGCCGACCATGGCCCGGATGCGGCCGGTCGCCGGCTCGATTGCAAGAAGCGCTGCCTGGAGGGGAGACCTGACGTGAAGTTTATGCCGGGACTCGATTTTCAAAATACCCTCAGCCACGGCCTGCTCCGCGTAGTTCTGGAGGTCATCGTTTATGCTCGTATAGATGTTCAGACCGCCGGAATAGAGGATGCTCGATCCAAACCGCTCCTCAACCTTTTGACGCACATATTCGATGAAATAGGGCGCCCGTCCGCCTGTCTTGACCGCGGACTCGAAAGACAGGGGGGCTTTTTTCGCCTCATCGGCCTGTGCCCTGGTAATGACGCCGTTGGCTGCCATCCGGTTCAGGACATAGGCGCGCCTTCCCGCGGCGCTCAGTGGCGATTTGAAGGGGGAGTAGTATTTCGGGGACCGGGGAAGACCGGCGAGGAGCGCGCACTCAGCGATATTCAGATCTTTGGCGTGTTTCCCGAAGTAGATCTGGGACGCCGCTTCAACGCCGTAGGCGCCGCTGCCGAAATATATCTGGTTCAGATAGAACGAGAGGATCTCCTGTTTAGTGTATCGCTGCTCGATCCTGAGCGCGAGGGTCATTTCCTTGAACTTGCGCGAATAACTTCGTTCGGGGTTCAGAAAAAGCACCTTGGCGAGCTGCTGCGTCAGGGTGCTGCCGCCCTCAACCACCTTCCGAGCCTTGATATTACGGTACATTGCACGGGCGATCCCGCGCAGATCAAGACCGATATGGCTGTAGAACCTGGTGTCCTCGGTGGCAATAAGCGCCTTGATCAGCATATCGGGTACGTCTGTGAAAACCACGGGAGTGCGGTTCTGTAGGAAGAATTCCGCAAGCAGTTTATTGTTTTCGGAATAGACGCGGGAGGTGATGCTCGGTTTGAATTGTTCGAGGATATTGACCTCAGGCAGGTCCCAGAGTGAGAAAATAATATATCCGGCACCCCCGCCAATGAGCACGGCGAAGAGCGTCAGGAACAGGTAGAGAAGGAATGATCTGCTTTTTTGCATGCTGCGCATTATAACTCCTGAGGTGGAAAAAAGCAAAGCCGATAAGGTATTAAATCTCACGGACGGCCACAGGGGCCGCCCCTTCAAGAGTAAAAACCTTTGCGTCTTCTTTTCTTGAGTTTTATAGGTCAAGATGCTATGATTCATCATGATTGAGCATGAATAGAGGGGCGGATTTTGCAAAAAGGACTCGTGATCGTTTTTACCGGAGATGGCAAGGGGAAGTCGAGCGCGGCATTGGGAATAACGCTCCGCGCTTTCGGCCATAACATGTACGTATCCGTTGTACAGTTTATCAAAAGCCCATCCGCTACTGGAGAGGCGCGGGCGGCCGAACGGCTTGCACCTGAGATCGAATTCGTTTCACTGGGCAAGGGCTTTGTAAACTGTTGTGGCAGTACCAAGCCATTGGACGAACACAAAAAAGCGGCTAATGAAGCGCTGGCAGCGGCACACCAGCGCATATACGCGGGCTCCTGGGACATTGTGGTCCTCGACGAGATCAATAATGCGGTTCACCTTGGACTGATCGATATCAGGGAAGTCCTTGACCTTATCCGGAGTAAACCGCCCAAGCTTCACTTGATCCTTACCGGCCGTGATGCGCACCCTGACCTTATTGCCGCGGCAGACATGGTCACTGAAATGCGTGATATAAAACACCCTTACCTTGCAGGTATAGCCGCCCAGAAGGGCATAGACTACTAAAAGTCAAATTGACTTTGAATTTTCAAAATGTTAACATTAATCAAATTACACCGGTTCTGCCAACCCGGTGTAGCGCACCCTCATGAATACCTTTTCCGTTAACCTGACCATAGAAAACGAACAATCCCTGCCAAGCCTCTACGGCGACATGGACAAGAATCTCAGGCTGATCGAGAATACCTATGGAGTGATCCTGCACGCCCGGGGGAACAGGATCCAGATCGAGGGCGACGAGAAAACCGTTTCGAAAGTCGAGCACCTCATCAGACAGCTTGCCGATATGTTGG
>Ga0184631_10000288_pt1 | contig 11010 bp, 8 predicted proteins | sample PLM4_90_b1_FD_133160 | JGI IMG/M metagenome (GOLD analysis project Ga0184631, IMG submission 133160) | Groundwater sediment microbial communities from an aquifer in East River, Colorado, USA - PLM4_90_b1 | ecosystem: Environmental > Terrestrial > Soil > Riparian zone | place: USA: East River... | reverse complement strand
GGAGAAAAGTCAGCATGACGATAAAGCCTTCCGAAGTTGATGAAGGTGTTATCTTTATTCGTAAAGATTTGCCGGGTGATATCAGGATAAAGGCTGACTTCGAAAATGTACGTGACACAATATTGGCCACTACTATCGGTCTTAATGGGGCAACTGTTTCAACAGTTGAACATTTGCTCTCTGCATTGTGTGGTATGGGTGTTGATAATGCTATTGTAGAGGTGGATGCTCCTGAAATTCCAATCATGGATGGCAGTGCACTTCCTTTCGTCAATCTCTTGAAAGATGTTGGCACAAAAATACAAGGTAAATGTAAGAAATTATTGGTTATAATAAAGCCTGTAGCTGTCTCTGAAGGAGATGGTACGGCGATGCTGTTGCCGTCGCCGGAGTTTAAGATTACGTACAAGATTGACTTTGAACATCCACTTATCGGTAAGCAATCTTATCATATGACTTTTTCAGATGTTGTTTACGAAAAGGATATCTGCGCAGCCCGGACTTTCGGTTTCTTAAAGGATGTTGAATATCTTCAGGCAAAAGGTTTAGCATTGGGGGGGTCTCTCAGAAACGCTGTGGTATTGGATGACAAAAAGGTTATTAATAAAGAAGGTTTGAGATGCCACGATGAATTTGTGAAACATAAAATACTTGATGCCATTGGCGATCTTTCACTTTTAGGTATGCCGATTATCGGACATTTTGTAGCTCATAAATCAGGACACAAATTGAATAATATGCTCCTTAAAGAACTCATGGCTCATGAAGAATGCTGGAAGATAGTAAGTCATGTTAACAGCAATAGCAGCGAAGATGAATTAATGTCTTTGAATATTCCGTCTTTCAGTGTCCTCGATACTGTCAACAATCAAATACCCTTAGTATGAGGCGTATTTCCGTACTATCCATCTACTAATCCATCCATAAATTACTCTTGCTTTTTGACGCACAGTTTCTTAGTATACCGTGTAACAATAAAAACAGTAAATAAATCTATAGCTTGAAAATATGATAATGAGGAAACAAAGAGGATATGTCTTTATTACCAAGTGTGCTTTGAATCCGCCGCGAGTGCAATTGCCAAAACTTGCTTCTGCGTGAGCGAGCAAAGACGATTCATAATTACACAATGATCGAAGATTTCCCGTGGCAGGCTACGGGAAGCTTTAATTAATAGAGAAATTTATTTAAAATATTTTCATGCGCTTACGATGACTCGAAAATAACTCAGGGTACCTACATGCGTAAACCAATTTTCCTTTTAGTTGCATTCTTGGCCTGTTATTTATTTCTTGTTTTTCCCCTTAGCTCTTATGGCAGGGATGCAAGGATAGCAGATATTGTTGTTACTAACAGTAGTGATAAGGTAATAGTTTATGCGAAGGTAGCGAACTGTTTTACAAAAAGGATGGAGTCGGCCATTTTGGCTGGTGTTCCTACTACGTTTACTTTTTTACTTGATCTGTATCAGGAAAGGGAAAACTGGTTCGATGAAAAAATATCCAGTGTCGTTGTCAAACAAACAATTAAGTATGACAATGTAAAGAAAGTGTATTACATATCATTAATGGAAGGCGAGAAACATTCAGAATTTCATGAGTTTGATGGAGCCAAGAAGGCCATGTCGGAATTGAATGGGATTCCTATGGCGTCAACGAAAGATTTGCATAAAGACAAACCATATTATGTTAAGATTAAGGCAAAGCTGGATAAGATAAGGCTTCCTATGAATATGGAATATGTTTTATTTTTCGTGTCGCTATGGGATTTTGAGACTGACTGGTATCGGCAGAGTGTCTATTAGTCATGATGAAGGATAGGGCAAATATCGATAGTCAGGAATTAAGAAGGCGTAAGAGAGAACGTATAATTATATTTGTTACTATCTTTGTGATTGCTATGGTGAGTTTGCTCGGAATGCACCTCTTTCGCAAAGACGCCATACTTTCCATCTCGAACAACGTACTCATCTTCGGTCTCATAACAAGTATTAATGTTATTCTGATCCTCGTCATTCTGATCCTGCTTCTCGTTTTTTTAATAGTCAGAAATGTCGTTAAGCTGATTTTTGAAAGACGACGCGGGATTCTTGGATCGAAACTTCGAACAAAACTCGTGGCAGCCTTTGTTGGTTTATCATTGATTCCTACGGTGATTCTGTTCATTGTTGCCATAAGCATTTTTTCAAACAGTATGGAGTACTGGTTTAACATCAAAATCGGGGAAGCATTAAATAAGACCGTTGAAGTTGCCCAAGTCTATTATCAACAGACGGCCGATCACGCAAAATATTATGCCAGGCAGATCAGTTCCGACATTACAAAAAATCGCCTATACGATCAAGAAAGAGCCGATTATTTAAAAACATTGGTTGAACAGCGTCAGAAAAATTATCAACTGGGGTTAGTTCAGGTCTATTTTAATAATCAAAACGGAAACCTTTTTGTTAAAGATCCCGATAATCCAAACATCGAGACTAAGCCGCTGAGCCCCAAAATGCTGGAAGATGTTTTTACTGGTCAGGAAGTATCAGTGGTACAATCATCAGAAATGGGCGATTTAATACGTGGGGTAGCTCCTATCTATTCCAATATCAGTCCGGGGGAGGTTATCGGTGTTATTGCAGTCAACTATTTTATTCCTAAAGAACTCGTAAATAAAATGGGAATAATTTCTAAGACATCGGAACAATACGGGCAGATTGCCCTGTTAAAAAATCCTATTAAGTTTAGTTACATTATTACGCTGTTTATTGTGACGTTTTTAGTCATTTTTTCGGCTACTTGGTTCGGACTATTTTTAGCCAAGGGAATAACGGTTCCCATCCAGGATCTTGCTGAAGCAACAAACAAAATAGCACGGGGAGAGCTGGACCATCAGATCAATATCGTGGCCGATGATGAAATAGGAATTCTCGTCGATTCTTTCAATAAGATGACGAAAGATCTGAAAAGGAGCAAAGAAGGTCTTGAACAGGCAAACATAGATCTGGAGCAACGAAGAAAATATATGGAAACGGTCCTTGGCAACGTATCTGCCGGTGTTGTTTCTGTCGATAACAATGACGTCATTACGATTATCAACAAAGCTGCGGAAATGATGTTCGATATAAAGACCGAAAAAGTTCTGAACAGGCGGTATCAGGATGTTTTAATTCCAGAACATATGGCTATGGTAGATGAATTGCTCAAGGAAATGAAAGAAAGTGGAAAGAATTTTATAGAAAAACAAATTGAGTTGATGCTGAAAGGCAGGGTATTAACAGTTTTGATGACGACAACACTGATAAACGATGACGACGGGAATTTTATGGGCATCGTCGTTGTTTTTGAGGATCTTACACAGATACGTAAAGCGGAAAGGACGGCGGCGTGGCGTGAGGTTGCCAGGAGAATGGCTCATGAAATAAAAAATCCTTTGACACCGGTTCAACTCTCTGCACAGCGGTTGCAGAGAAAATATGGAGAAAAGTTTGGTGACAATGACACGGTATTTCACGAATGTACCAGGACAATAATAGATCAGGTCGAGGTATTAAAAAACCTTGTCGATGCCTTTTCCCGTTATGCCAGATTGCCGGTTACCAAACCCGTACGGAATGATCTGAATGAAGTCATAAATGATTCTATCATGCTTTTTCAAGATGCACATAAGGAAATATTTTTTGATTTTCAAAAGGAATACGATATACCAAAACTGAATCTCGATTCTGAGCAGATAAAGCGCGTTATGGTAAATCTTCTGGATAACGCTGTTGCAGCCATAAATAAAGAAGATGGGCATATTGTGATCAGGACTTCCTATGATAAGATCCATAAAAAGGCCAGGGTCGAGGTTGCCGACAATGGTTGTGGTGTACCTTACAGTTATAAGGCGAAGATGTTTGAACCTTACTTTTCCACAAAAAGAACCGGTACAGGGCTTGGTCTTGCAATCGTAAGCTCGATTATATCGGATCATCATGGTCATGTCAGTGTCAGAGATAATAGCCCTGCCGGAACTATTGTAGCTTTTGAATTAACGGTTTCAGAGGGTACTGATTCGGGTTAAAAATAACGAAATAACTTTTGACCGATCTAACGTAAATTAACAGGTCTTTAATAAATATATGCAGAAAACTATTCTAATTGTCGATGATGAAAAGAGTATATGTAAGTCTTTAGGATCCATTCTTATTGATGAGGGATATGAAATCCTTACAGCGGGTAGCGGTGAGGAAGCCATGAAGGTCATCGAGGAAGACCCCCCTCAGCTTGTTATCCTCGATATATGGCTTCCCGGAATTGACGGAATTGAAACCCTGAAGATGATTAAATCGCGATACCCTCAGATACGAGTAATAATGATATCGGGTCATGGGACAATTGAAACAGCCGTCAAAGCTACGAAACTGGGGGCTTTTGATTTTTTTGAGAAACCCCTGTCCATGGAAAAGGTGATTCTCATTGTTAATCATGTTTTTGAGTTGATTCGTTTAGAAGAGGAAAATCAATTATTAAAACAAAAAATAAGCCAGGATTATGAGCTTACGGGTAACAGTACGCCGATTCTCGAATTAAAAGAAATGATCAGCATTGTTGCACCGACGAATGCGTGGATTTTAATCATGGGGGAAAATGGGACGGGTAAAGAACTCGTTGCCCGATCAATACACAGACAGAGCAAGAAGGCCTATAAGCCTTTTGTTGAAGTTAATTGCGCGGCTATACCTGAAGACTTGATAGAAAGTGAACTCTTCGGCCATGAAAAGGGCGCCTTTACCGGTGCAACTGAGAAAAAAAGGGGAAAGTTTGATCTGGCTCATGAGGGGACCCTCTTTCTCGATGAAGTTGCCGACATGAGCCTGAAGGCCCAGGCAAAGATTCTCAGAATTCTCCAGGAAAAAAAGTTTGAAAGAGTAGGGGGAAACACCCTCATTCCCACAGATGTAAGGGTACTTGCAGCTACCAATAAGGACCTTGAACAAGAAATGGAAGAAGGAAGATTTAGACAGGATCTATACTACAGGCTAAATGTTATCCCTCTAAGAGTTCCCGCCTTAAGAGAAAGGAAAGAGGACATTCCTGTATTGGTAAATTGGTTTTTAAAAGAAGTTACTCTGAAAGAACATGAGGAGGAAAAGACAATAACAGATGATGCTTTGGCCAGGTTAATGGAACATGACTGGCCCGGCAATGTAAGGGAATTGAAGAACTTCATAGAACGACTTGTCATTATGGTTCCCCACAACGTGATTTCGGCAAAAGATATTCCCTTGTTAACGGAAAACAATAAAAAGACGGATGGAACTGTTCCCTTGTCAGCAGCAGACTCTTTCAGGACAGCAAAGATGGATTTTGAAAAAAAATACATCATAAAAAAACTGCAGGAGTTTGATGGAAATATCTCAAAGACGGCTGAGGCCATTGGTATAGAACGGAGCAATCTTCACAGGAAAATTAAAAGATATGGTCTCGACGATTTTTCAAAATAGGGACAAGCTTTGCTAAGGTTTTTTCAACAGCATTAATTCCCCTATTTTTTATTTTCTTGCTGGTTTAGATCCGAGAGGGAAAATTTATTAAAGGGCAAAAAGATTAGTCCCAGGATGATTACAATCCCAACGAATATAAAGTGAAAAATTACTGAGAAGGTAAAAGCGTCTGTCTTAGGAATACCAAATAGAGAAAGCCCCAGTATACACGAGAAGTGCCAGTTCCCGATAAAACCCGGCGCTGTGGGTATCGTAATCCCTATCATAAGAACAATCATCACGACAAAGGCAGCAGCCAACGGCAGGATAAATCCGAAGGCTAAAAACATGAAATAGATTGCAACTACGTCAATCAACCATATCAGGACGGAGAGAATCGTGACATAGAGGAGGAGTTTAATATCAGTTATGATTTTGAATCCGTCGATAAATTGGTGGAACAAATGGTTCAGTTTCAATGTATATTTTTCAGGGAGTTTCCGGAAGAGTGAATTTAAAGCTCTAAGAGATACTTCTCGCTTTATTATCATAAAGATCATGATTGCAAATATGATAAGAGTAATCAGGAAAAAACCGACACCGGATTTGATCAGCCATGGCGGCAGTGGTGTATAAAATAGCGCGAAAACGAAAATGAAGAGCACTGTGAGGCAATCAAAGACGCGCTCCACTATAATAGTACCAACGGCAGCGGTCATCCCGATTTTACTCTTGTTTGCAATAAGGTAAGGACGGGCCAACTCACCAACCCTCGCGGGAAAGGCAATAATGGCTAAAAATCCTACGCTCGTCACGGAGAAAAGAGAAAGCTGATCAATCTTTTCCATGGGACTGAGTATGACCCCCCAGCGCAGGGATCTTAACGCTTGCATCAGAAGGAGGAGTATCAAAACAAGGAGCACATATCCATACCGGACAGTCTTGAGTCCATCTGCAACATCTTGAAAATGAATTCCCCTGATAGATAGGTAAACAAGAACAGCGCCGAGAATAATTCCCACCGTCAGTTTCTTTTTCATTACACATCCCTGTCAAAGAACAAAGAGGGTATAGATTGTTTATCTATCCTCATTTCTTTGCGATGTTGTCATTTACTTTATCATGCAGGAGCTGGGACGAAAGCTTGTCACCCATAATGCCGACTCGTATAGCAACAGTAGTGACGTTTTTTGCCTTATATTGAACGATAAAACTAACTTTCTCGTTGTCGATGATTGCAGAAATCTTCCCTGTACCGATTTCCTTTTCCGGTTCAACATCTAAACCGTGCATATCCGCTATCGTTTTTTCACAAGCGGACCATACCTTATCAAAAGAATGGTAGTAATCTGTTTTTAGCTCACCATTAATATAGAAGTAAGTTCCAGAACCTGTGCCGACAGCAGCGCCGCCAACCACCAGGGGTAAGCACCCCGAAATGAGAAAAATACCGATAAACAATATCGACAACCAATTCTTTCGTTTAACCATGTCCTTTCCTTTCTTTGTAAAATTATGTATTTTCTGGTTTAATTTCGTCGCTATGATCTTCTTCTCCTGCCGATTTTATACTTTTGGCGAGGGTTTTCAGTTTCTCATTCACTCGACGGTTAACCGTATCAGCCGGAGAATTGCCGCTTTCATCCACCTTCCCCGCTTCAATTCCTGTCAGAATGGTAATGCCTTCATCAATGGTACTCACGGGATAGATATGAAAATTGTTTTCGGCTACAGAAGTTACTACATCCTTTCTTAGCATTAGATCTTTAACATTCAAGGCTGGGATAATAACCCCTTGAGTTCCGGTTAATCCCTTTGCCTTGCATACATCATAAAACCCTTCAATCTTGAGATTCACCCCGCCTATGGGCTGGATTTCTCCCTTCTGATTGACGGAACCTGTTACGGCAATATCCTGTCTTATGGGCATAGCTGCTAAACTTGAAAGGATGGCATAAACCTCAGACGACGATGCACTGTCTCCGTCAATTTCTCCATAAGACTGCTCGAAACAGATGCTTGCTGACATGGCTAAGTTTTTGTCTTGGGCATATTTGCCTCTAAAGTAACCTTCGAGGATGAGGACGCCCTTGTCATGAGTTTTACCGGAAAGTTTTGCTTCTCTTTCGATGTTAATAACACCGGATCTTCCGACAGATGTTTGTGCTGTTATTTTTGAGGGTTTGCCAAAGGCATAATCTCCGATGTCATAAACAGATAATCCATTTACCTGACCGACCGCTTTACCTTCCGTGTCGATCATTATGGTGCCGTCCTCGATTAATTCCAGAATCTTGTCTTCCAAGAGACTTACCCGTCTGACTTTTTCGTCGTAAGCCTTGTCCGCATGCATTTCCGTGACAATCCGACTGCCGTCTTTTTGCGCCCAGAAACTTGCTTCCCTGATCAGGTCGGCAACATCGCTGAAACGGGTGGATATCTTTTTTTGATGACCGGCAAGGCGTACTCCATACTCGATCACCGCAGCAACGGCTTTTTTATCAAACGGAAAAAGGTTTTCCTCTTCTGTAATCTTTTTAATAAAGCTGACATATGCCATTATATTTTCTCTGCTATTTGGCATTTCTGTATCGAAGGGAGCTTTAATCTTGAATATCTTTTTGAAATCCTCCACTAAGTTATAGAGTCGATTGTAGAGATAATCATCTCCGATTATAATAACCTTAACGAAAACGGGGATAGGTTCCGGTTTCATCGCAGTGGGAATGATACTATAGGGATCAAAGGTTTGCATGGTCAGGAGCCTGTTTTTCAGGGTTCTTTTGAGGAATTCCCATACACCGGGCTCAATAAGCGCGTCCAAGGCATCAAAGACGATATATCCACCGTTTGCTCGTAGAAGTGAACCGGCCTTTATACGGGTAAAGTCAGTGCTCCAGACCCCCATTCTTTCGATGTCTCTTTCTATGGTACCGAAGAGATTTTTATAGGTTGGCGTCGTTTCTATGATTACGGGGACTTTTTCAGTATGGGAGTTATCGACGAGAACGTTAACCTTATATTCGAGGAATTGCTTTACCTGGTATGGTATGCCGGGACCGACATACAAGGCTGGTTGCTGCTCTTCCTCGCGCTCTTTGAAGGTTTTTAGATTAGAAAGGATATGCTCTTGAACGTCATTTAAATATCCGTTAATCTTTTCATTATTCTCGGCATACTTTATACGGATATCGGAAATAATCCCGCTGACAACCGGGAGTCCGTACTTATACTCCAGAGCCCCGACTCCCTTCTGGATTTCTTTTTCCAGCTCACGTGTTTGCCGCATAAGGGCATCAAAGTCGATTCGGGACTGTTCAATGTTCTTTTTTATGCTTTGCAACTCATCCTTATCAAACTTATCTTGATCCGCAAGCGCTTCAATCTGTTCAAGGGGAACAGGTTTTCCTTCAAAAACAGGTACGATGTCCTGTTTTGTGTACGGGCCTATTTGAAATTGGACAAGCTGGAGATGTTCCTTCTGAAGCCTTTCATGGAAAGCCTTGATTATTTCTTTCTGTTTCGCCCTGTATGTATTGATGATCTCTTCAGAGGACTTCTTGAAATCATCACTTTCTAAAAATTTGGGAATCTCATTTTTTAAAAAAATCACGAGATCATCCATATCTTCCTGAAACTTTTTGCCCATCCCCGCCGGGATTGTAATATATCTCGGCATATCGGGGTCTTTAAAGTTATGGACATAGCAGATGTCATCGGGGGGGGGCTCTTTTATATCGAGCTGGCTCAGGAGAGCCTTGATCGTTGACGTTTTCCCTGTCCCGGTCAATCCGGAAGCATAGATATTGTAACCGGGGCTCTTTATTTCAAGGCCCATACGGATGGCTGCCAGAGCCCTTTCCTGACCTATAATGCCTTTTATTTGTTCACACTCTCCGGTATTCTCAAAACCGAGTGAGTCCGAATCACAAGTCCATCTCAGTTTTTCGGGGGGAACCTCCGTGAATGTGATGCTTTTACTCATTTATTTATCTCTCCAATGCATGACGATACTCTCAAACGGCAACAGGTGCTCATATATAATTGATGTTTTTCCAATTGTCCATTTTTTCTTGTTGGGAATTTTGTTTGGGCTGGGCTATTCCGGGAGGGTGTAGGGTATGCTTTATTAAAGTAGCTTTTTTAAATTGTCAATTTATTTACTTCAGTGGTCATGGTTCACCGCTCAATTTGGCAAATTCTCTGAGAAGCTCTTCCTGTTTTTTATTCAAATTCGCGGGTATCTTGACTATAGTTTCAATAACCTGGTCACCGCGCCCAAATCCTTTCAAGTGGGGGATACCTTTTCCTTTCAGGCGGAACATGGAGCCGCTCTGAGTTCCCCTTGGAATCTTGAGCTTTTCTGTGCCGTTTAAAGTCGGCACCTCAAGGGTTGCTCCCAGCGATGCCTGGACGAATGAAATGGGAATCTGGCAGTATATATTGTTATCTTTTCTTTCAAAGAATTCATGAGGCTCCACATGGATGAAAACATAGAGATCACCACTCTGTCCGCCATATTCTCCCTCTTCACCTTCTCCGCGAAGTCTCAACCGTGAACCTATTTCGACACCGGCGGGTATCTTCAGATGGACATTTTTTGTAACCCCTGCCCTACCTGACCCTCTGCAGTTCATGCACGGTTTGGTAATAACTCTGCCCTGACCCCTGCACTGGGGGCATGTAGTACTGATGGTGAAGAAACCGCTTGATTGCGTAACCTGACCCCTGCCGGAACATTGGCGGCATGTCTCCGGTGCTGTTCCCGGCGCCGCGCCCACACCCCGGCATTCATGGCATCTTTCTGATTTTGTAACTTCAATATCGGTTGAGGCGCCAAAGGCGGCGTCCATAAATGATATTTCAAGATCATACCGGAGATCAGCGCCCGATCTTTGTGCTGCTCTTGTCCTTGATCGTCCTGTGCTGAATCCGAAGACATCTTCGAAGATATCACTGAAACTTGAAAAAATATCTTCAAAGCCGGAAAAGCCTCTGAATCCTATTCCATTGAGTCCTTCATGACCGTAGCGGTCATAAATTTCTCTCTTTTCTCTATCGCTTAAGACCTCGTATGCCTCTGCCGCCTCCTTGAACGTTTCCTCGGCTTCTTTATCGCCCGGGTTTCTGTCCGGATGGTACTGCATTGCAAGTTTTCTATAATTTTTCTTTATTTCCTCTTCCGCGGCGTTTCGCTCGACTCCGAGGCATTCATAATAACAGCGTTTTATCATGTAGTCGTATCGTTTTCCTTCGATTTGATTATTTCCTTTGTTCGTTCGATCGTGGTGCTGTTATTAACCTTCTTAACGGCATAAAGGGCAAAGGAACATATACCCACGCAATATAAGATCGCTTTTTGATCGGTGCTCTATGTAGAGAATGTATTGTATATCTCAGTATTTGGGTAACTTTTTCAACATTCTTAAACCGACGGGCCCAACAAATGTAAATCTTGTTTAAGATAATAACATTTTTTGCTATGTCAAGATGGAAGGATATGTTTATTTGACGAGTCGATTGAGTGCTTCCTCATACTTTGCCTTTGTTTTTTCGAT
>Ga0184631_10000287_pt1 | contig 11012 bp, 11 predicted proteins | sample PLM4_90_b1_FD_133160 | JGI IMG/M metagenome (GOLD analysis project Ga0184631, IMG submission 133160) | Groundwater sediment microbial communities from an aquifer in East River, Colorado, USA - PLM4_90_b1 | ecosystem: Environmental > Terrestrial > Soil > Riparian zone | place: USA: East River... | reverse complement strand
GGCCCGGATGACGAGCTTTATCTCACATAACCATCAGCGAGAGACATCGCGCAAGATTAACCGCGTTAAACGAAGTCTGGTGCGTTGGTACTTAAAAAGGGACTTATTCTACAGACTCGTTAGGTGTGATAATAATAAGTCCCCGAAGGAGCAGCATGAAACACACAAACAACATATTACAAATTACGAAATCACCTATACGCACTGCTATTGCAGTATTATCCGCGCTTTTGATAATCATTTCGGCGCTATCCTACAAGTATTATTCGCAATCTTTCATAGAAAATCTACTTGTGGAAGCGCACGGCATTATATTCGACATTATTGTTTTCGGAATATTAGTTTTATGGCTTGATCAAAGACGGGCGCATAACATTAACATAAGTGATATCAGGGATACTATCGACGCACTCAAATCATGGCGCTCTCCTGAATCTTCTTCTCGGATATTATTCAATTATTCCAGACTGCGAAAAATGGGTGAAAAACATGATCTTAGCGGCTGTTTTTTAGGTGGAATTCAAATTTCAGCAGCAGTGCTGAATTCATCAAATCTATTTGCGTGTGATTACTCTGGATCTAAAGTTTTCTATTCTGATTTTCGTTTTTCATATATGCGCGATTCTATCGGCAATGGTTGTGAATTCGATAGATGTGATTTTCGTGGTGCAAATTTACACGGGTTTTCCTTTACGGGTTGCACATTTTACAACTTCATACAACTTCATAGGGTCAGGTCTATACTGTTGGACATTTGCTTAAAGTTTTGATAGACTCACCTCATGGCTCGACCACTACGCATTGAATATCCCGGAGCTGTGTATCACATCACTAATCGGGGTAATGATAAAAAAGCCGTATTCAAGGACGACCAGGATCGGGAGACATTTCTCAAAATCCTGGCCTTCGTCAATAAGCGTTACCATTGGCTCTGCCATTCTTACTGCCTCATGGATAATCATTACCACCTCATGATAGAAACTCCAGATGGCAATCTTTCCCTCGGAATGAGGCAACTAAACGGCGTTTATACTCAAGCGCGGAACAAGCGCCATAACAAAACCGGTCACCTTTTCCAGGGCAGGTACAAGGCCATCGTGATCCAAAAGGACTCGCACCTTCTGGAGGTTTGCCGCTATGTGGTCCTGAATCCTGTCCGCGCGAAGATGGTGGAAAAGCCAGAAGAGTGGAAATGGTCCAGCTATCGGGCCACCGCAGGGTATGAATCGCCCCACCCCTGCCTCATTACAGATTGGATACTCGGACAATTCAGCAGAACAAGAGCCAAGGCGTTGAAAGAATATCGTCGATTTGTGCAATGGGGCATTGGCAAGGACTCCGTCTGGAATGAGGTTAAGGGCCAAACCCTCCTTGGCGAGGATGACTTTGTTGACAGCCTCGCCGATCATCTCAGAAGGCATAAAGATATTCCTGAAATACCCAAGAGCCAGCGATTTGCCAACAGACCGGAACTTGATAAAATATTCACAAAGAGGATACTGGACGACAAACGTAAACGAGACAGGAAAATTGCCGAGGCTATTGAAAAGTACGGGTACACACAGCGATCTATCGCTGACCATCTGGGAGTGCACTTCACGTATATAAGTCGGATTTTGCGGTGTCAAGGGGAAAGGTAAACAGTATAGACCTGACCCTAATGTTTCTAATGTTTTACGCATACTTCATCACCATCATATAATTGCAATATAATTTGCCATACAATTATATTGCTTATGATCTTAACCTATGTTAAGGTGTGACTAATGAAGAAAACCTACTTTGAATGGGACGAGGATAAGGACCAGGAAAATCAGAAAAAACATAATGTGTTTTTTTCGCAAGCTCAACACGCTTTTCTGGACGCTCATCGCATCATTGTGGAGGATGAGGAGCATAGTGCCGAGGTATTGTATCGGTCGTGTCGGAGAAGGGATTATGACCGTTCGCTTCACTTATAGAGGAAATACCATCAGAATATACGGAGCAGGATATTGGCGGAAAGGAAGGAAGTTATATGAAGAGCAAAATTAAGTACACCGATGAACCGATGGGAAAGCTGAAAGTCGTGAGTGATTTCCTGCCACCTCCGGAGCAACTGGTCCTCAAGGAGGACAATGTCAAAGTGACGCTCGCCCTGAAAAAATCGAGCATTGAATTCTTCAAGAAAGAAGCCAAAAAGCATCACACTTCGTATCAAAAAATGATCCGACAACTCGTAGATTTGTACACATCTCATCACCAAAAGAGTGCCTAACACCTCGTTCGAGTCCCGCGCTTTACAGCGCGGGGCTCAACTCGTCGTTGAACCTGTAGAAAAAACCCACGAAAGGCACTTTTTAGCCCTTTCAGGAGACGACGTAATTTCACTGATATCAATAAAAATAGCGATGTTGATGATTCTATGCCCGGATGACGGGCTTTATCTCACCTGGCCATCATCGAGATGCCCTCACGCAAGATTAAACGCATTAGACGAAGTCTGGTGCGTTGGCACGTTAAAAGGGACTTATTCTACAGACTCGTTGGTTTATAAAGAAAGGATCGAGACATCATGAAACCGAAAATGCTATTCATTGTTGTTCTATTTCTTTTATCCTGCAGCCCAATTCGAGGATGCATGGCATCCGCTTTCACTTTAGCGCCCGAATCGAGACTTCCGAAGTGGCTTTCATTACCTGCAGGATATTCGAGAGATGCCATAATAGTCAAATTGTACTATTATTCTTCCCCGCTCCCTGTAGATGATGCTGTATTTGAATTGACCGACCAAAACGAGAATATACTTGCAACAGTAACCGGAAAGATGTGCTGGCATCCGGAGACGAATGAGAAGCGAAAGCAACATGATGGATTCGATTCAGATTTGGGTCCCTATTATGTTTACGTTCGAACAAATGGAGCACTTGAAGTACTCGAGCACGAAAAGGGACAGACATTCCGTATCAGCGACGACCCGAAACTCGTAAAGGAAGCTATTGAGTCAAAAACATGTAAGAGGTTATGACTGCGGCGGTCATCGACGTAGCGTACACAACAACAGAACCAGCCAGCGGGTCTACAGCGACGCGCCAAAGACGGCCCGTCAGGCGCGTTATTTACCACATTGGAGAAAGAACAAGAAAGTGGACACCCATAACCCAGGGGAACAGAAAAGGTACCCGCCTACAGAAGATAACTATCTAAAATATCTTCTCTATCTTCCCCCTGCGTTCAATGATTCATCTGAAAAACGATGGCCCGTACTATGCTTCCTGCACGGGGGCGGAGAAGCAGCAAAGAACAAGGCCGAGGAAGATCAGCCCATCGAGGCGCTCATGAACCATGGATCCCCGGCATGGCATTGCGAAATTAATTCGCCGCTGATCCGGGATTTTATTGTCCTTACGCCACAACTTCCAACTCGTCGAAAATGGAATCAACAGGACTTTGAGCAGATAGAAAAAATCCTGAGGACGATCTACGTGAAGTTCCGCGGCGACCCGCATAAGACCTGCCTGACCGGCTTCAGTTATGGCGGCAAAGCTGTCTTTGATTTTTCCGTCTGGGCGGAAGAACTTTCAAGGAAGGACCCTTCGAGAAAAGTGACCTGGGCTGCCTTGTGGCCGGTTGACGAAGCCAACGAACAGGCGCTGCCTTCTTGTTCTATAAAGCGAGTATGGCTCCATTTTGGGACGTGGAAACAGGACCTTCAGAAGAGCACCGTTGCGAACCTGGGGCTTGCTCAGGCGAAAGCTTTTCGTAACGAATATCCGAAGACAGACCGTCTTTACACAGAGTACACCCCTTTCGGTTATGATCACGTTACCACCTGTGCGGTATCTTACGCCGATTGGCGGGTGTACGAGTGGCTGTTGAACCCTTGAGAACGTACGAAGGATAAGATCGAGAAGTGCTCCCATAGGTCTCAAATTATGGTCTTGCATTGTCGCTCATGGAATTTTGGATTTGTTCTGGCTTATGGCAGTTACAAGAACGTCATAACAGGCGTTCCACATCGACCGCTTCGGGGCGTGTGGACTTGTCGTTATTAGCTGAGATGCCCCAGGATTTCCTGAAATTTCGGCGCTGTTTTCGCGTGCCGGAGCGAGGACCCGGATGAAGTATATTATTTCTTTTGTTCTTGCATTGGTCATTGTAATGCTGATCGTCAACGTCGTGTCCGAAGGAGTCATGCAGGACGGAGTAGCTACTGCGACACAGGTCCAGGGAACCGTCCGCGTCTTTACAAGTGAATCGCCTGCAGGACGCCTGATCAGGAATAACGACAGCATCGCAAAGAACGACCGGGTGGAGGCGCAGGGGAATTCCCGGCTTGAGCTCCGCTTGCCCGACGGCGGCCACGTGAGACTGTCGGAAAACGCGCGCCTTACGGTGCGGATGCTGCAGTTCGAGAAACGGACGGGCTTCATGTACGTGCAGGCGTTTCTCCACAATGGCAAGTTATGGGCGGAGATCAGCACGCGCGGAACGCCCGACTCCCGTGTGGATGTGATCACGAGTACCGGTCTCGCCGCAGGAAAAGGGACTGTCTATGGTGTGGATGCGGAGGAAAACGCGAGCACTACGATCAGCGTCTACGAAGGCGTTGTTCTCGCCATGAGCGCGGCGGGGAAAGCGCCCCGGACCGTTGACCAGGCAAGCTCGCTTGCGGAGGTCCCGCCGGTCAGTGTCCAGGCATTGCAGCAGGTTTCTGTTTCAGCCCAGGAGGGCGTATTGCAGCCGCGGGATTTCGGTCTGAAGGCCGCGATCAACGACTGGATCCGCTGGAACCTGCAGCGGGACGCCCGGGAGGGACTCGCATCAATAACAATCGCCCCGGTTTCATCGACGATCACCAGGGGGGCCTCCCTGCAATTTGCCGCCGTTGCGCGTTATCCGGACAACTCCGAAAAAAATATCACCTCGTTCGCAACGTGGAGTTCGTCCGATGTCAATGTCGCGAAGATCGACACGTTTGGGCTTGCTGTGGGAACAGAGATTGGAGCGGCCACGATCGCGGCCGCGATCGAAGATATGAACGGATCAACCCTGCTGAATGTCAGCCGGGATATCGTTTCCATCAAAGTGACCCCTGCCTCAAGATCGATGGTGAACGGCGCGGTCCAGCAGTTCACGGCAATCGGAACGTTTTCGGACAAGACGGTCAGGGACATCACCTCGTCCGCGGTCTGGAGATCCTCCAATGCCAAGGTTGCGTTCGTTGACGCCGCAGGCCGCGCTGTTGCAGGCAACGTCGCAGGGACAGCCGTGATATCGGCCTCGCTCGGAACGAAGCGCGGAAGCGCAACGCTCAAGGTCAGACGTGAGCTTGTTTCCATTACGGTCCTGCCGAAGAGCGCGATGATCATTCCGGGAGACACACAGTCGTTCGGGGCCATCGGCAACTATTCTGACAAAACCACACAGGACCTCACTGAAATAGTGGAATGGGAAACATCCGACATTCGTATTGCGGTGATGGACCAGGCCCATCCGGGCCGCGTCTTGGGCCAAAATGCGGGAAGCGCCGCCATAACAGCCACCTTCAGGAATAAATCGGGGTCGGGAACCATTACCGTGGAATGATCACGTCTCCTTGACCGTCCAACAGGCCCAGGCGCCGGACATTGAGGACATCCTATGGCCCCCTGTCACGCGCAAGTTGTTTTCGCCGAAAAACCAGCACGATAACTTGCCGCCCTTATTCAAGGCGCACAACGCCCCCGCGTCCTGTTTCGAATTCAATCGTAGTTCTTCACATTTTCCAATCTTTTTGAGCAATAAAGGGCTTTTGATCGTTTGAGCTATAATAAGAACAGAGAAGCGGCTTAAGAAATAAAGTCAGGCACAGGTCGAGCGGTTACAGTCGGACGGGGTGGTCTTCGCAACCCCGAACTATTCGTACCAGGTTTCAGCGATCATGAAGCTGTTTCAGGGAACGTTAGCGGACGCTGTTAGTACGCGGGTAACCGAGGAGCCGAAAGTCAATATAGGTCCAGGAGGTGAAGCATGGCGCGAAAATTCCTGCTCGTCTGCGGTATCCTCGCTTCGCTGCTCTATGTCGGTACCGATATTCTCGCGGCAGTGCGCTGGGTGGATTACAGCTACATCGATCAATCCGTCAGCGAGTTGAGGGCTATCGGCGCGCCGACCAGACCGTTCCTGGTCCCGGTCCTTATCATATATTCTTTGCTTGAGATCGCATTCGGATTTGGCGTCCGGGGAGCCGCCGGACAAAAGCGCGCTCTGCGTATCGCGGGAGTTTTGCTGATCGGGCTCGGGGTCCTCGACTTGACGGCGATATTCTCTCCGATGCACCTCCGTGGGGCTGAGTTAACGCTGACCGATAGGATGCACGTCATTCTCACGGTTGTGACCGTGCTCTTAATTCTGCTGATTATCGGGTTCGGGGCCGTTGCGGACGGAAAGCGGTTCCGCATCTGCTCGATCGCGACCATCCTGATACTCATCGTGTGCGGAGCTTGGGCATTTATGGACGCCCCCCGGATCGCGGCAAACATACCGACGCCGTGGGTCGGGGTGAGGGAGCGCATCAACATCTACGGGTACATGCTCTGGATGGCGGTGCTGGCCATCCTCCTCTTGCGCGTCCAGGATCCCGCCAAGCCGTACTCTGCGTGATCTTCATCAAAAATTGCCGGCTTTCTCTCCAGAGGTCACCGGCAAGCCATGTATGTCTCGGAAAACCTCAATCCTGTTTTTACCCCTGTTTTTCGCCCGGTAGAGCGCCGTGTCGGCATTTCCAAGGAGGTGTTCGATTGTCGAGCCGTGCTCCGGATAGCAGGCGATTCCGATGCTGGCGGTGATCATTTTCTGCTCATCGCCGTCGCCGTTCATGAACAAGCCCGCCGCGCTTTTGGACATATTTTCGCGCACCCGTTCGGCGATTTCGATCGCCACCGGCTCATCGGTTTCCGGAAGGATGACGATGAACTCATCTCCTCCGAACCGGGCTGCGATGTCGATGGAACGGATCGTATGCGCCAGCGTGGCGGCCATGTTTTTCAGCACCTTGTCCCCGAAGAGATGTCCCCGCGTGTCATTGCATCGTTTGAAGCCGTCCAGATCCACCATGAGCAGGCAGAGATGGTGTCCATGCCGTTCAGAGCGGGCCAGTTCTTCCTTGAGACGATCGAAAAAGTATTTGCGGTTCGCGAGGCCGGTCAAATGGTCCGTGACGGTCAGCTTTTCGAGCTCCTCCGACTTGTGCTGGAACATTGTGCGGTCCATGACAATGGCGGCATTGGTCGCAAATGACTGGATTGTTATCAAGTCATCTTCGTTAAAGACCTCGCCGGTCGTCTTATCGGAAAGGTTCAGCACGCCGATGATGCGGTTATTGACTTTGAGCGGCACGCTGACGAACGATCGCGTTTTGTAATTCTGCCGGTTTTTCTGCATGGTCCTGTGATCATATTCCAGGTCCTTGACGAGCATGGTTTCGCCGAATTCGGCCACCCTGCCGGCAATACCTTCACCGGAACGGATCCTGAGCTGACCGGAAAGACCTTCGAAGAACCCTTTCCTCGCCGAAAAAAGCAGTTCATCGGTTTGATGGTCCAGCAGCATCAACGAGCCCTGTTCCGCCCTGAGCAGATGAGCGGATTTTTCAAGAATGTCCTTGAGCAGCGTATCGTAATTATGAATGGACGTGATCGCCTGTGTCAACTCCGAAATAACGCTGTAACGGCCGCTCGCAAGATACAGCTCCTGCCGCAGATGATGGTTTTCCATCGATAGGGCGGTTTGGCGGCACTGCATCGCAACGATCTCCGCGTCTCCCTCTTTCAGGCTTTTATCGGCAATGCACAGGACCGCTTCCAGCACATTGTCCGCGATGACCGGGAAAAAACGGAGGACTTCTTGCTCTTGCGGAGCCCCGGCTGTACTGAACGGGGCCGGCCCGGTCGAAATAACAAAAGGCCTGCCGGCCATGAGGTTCTGCACGATCTCGCTCTGATCGGCCACGCTGACGGTCCCGCCCGTGCCGCTGTTCACGGCCTGGCCGGTCAGGCAGGCATAGTGCTTCCTGCTTTCGTCCTGGACAAATATCGCGATGTCATCGGTGTTGATCAGCGCGCGCAGTTCCTGTTTCAGGCCGTTGATGAGAGAAGCGAAGCTCACGCCGCGGGCCCGTTCTTCAACGGCCATGATGCTGTTCGCGCTGGTTAATGCTTTTCCCGGGGCGGGAGTTTCCCGGGAGCTTCCTAACGCGTTGCACAAGGTGTCTTGTACAAAACCGCAGAGCTTTCGGGTCATGGCGAGGCTGGTGAACCTGAGCGGCGCTCTCTGGGAACTCGTATCGATACCGGCTTTCCGCGCGAGCCGTATGCCTTCGCGAAAATCCTCAAGAGAAGGGAACGAGGCCTGGCCCAGAATGACGCTTTGTTTATTCCGGTAAATAACGGGCATGGCGAAACACGCGATTTTAAAATGGCATTTGAAAACATCGGATTTCCCCGATATAAGCGTGTTCATCATGAGGGGAAGGCAATAGGTCTCGCACGAAGAAGCGGAACCCGGTGTGGATGAACGGATGTTTTGACATAACACAACGTGATTTCGAGACTTGAAAACGCATTTCCCCGCTGACGAGTAGACGCGCAGGGAGAGGCCAAGACGTTCGGAGAGGGCCGCGACGTAGTCCTGCCATGCCTGGGTTTCGAAGAAATCCCGCGGATGTTCACCGGAAGTGTTCTTCAGCACGATGCCTCCTCGTACGCGTCCGCTCGGTGAAAGGGCCGACAGCCGTATTCATCGACTTCATCCGGTCCCGGGCAGTTCTTCCGCGGCCTGCAAGACGCCGGGCAGAACGGTTGTCTGAAGAACATCCTTCGGGATTAAGCCGCTTTGGCGAGCGTCAGGACGTGTGATGCCGAATAATACGGACAGTGCTGGTTGACGACGTCGCAGTAGGCGCCGTGCCGGTATTCTTCCCAGCCGCAGGCGCAGCACATCGCCGATTCCCGTGGATCGTCCTTCATGATGTAATTGCCGCATTGAGGGCACCGTTTCCACCATTTGCCGTTCATAGGGCCTTCTTTCCGGACCTGCATTACTCGACTGTTACGCTCTTTGCCAGGTTTCTCGGCTGGTCGACGTCGCAACCCCGGAGCACCCCGATATGGTACGCCAGGAGCTGAAGAGGAATTGCGTAGATGAACGGGGAGAGCAGGCGATGCGTTGCCGGCACTTCGATGATGTCGTCGGCCTTGCCTTTCAAAAGCCCGGGCGCGTCGGTGACGGCGATGACCCTCCCGCCCCGCGCCTTTATCTCTTCGATATTGGAAAAGATCTTGTCAAAGAGGTCATTCGACGGGGCCACGACAACGACGGGCAGGCCTTTTTCAATCAGCGCGATCGGGCCGTGCTTCATCTCACCCGCGGGATACCCCTCGGCATGAATATAGGAAATTTCCTTGAGTTTCAGGGCGCCTTCGAGCGCCATCGGGTAATTGATGCCCCGTGCCAGGTAGAGGAAATCCCTTGCCTGGACCAGGGTTTTGGCAAGCTCCCTGATCTCCGCGTCCTTCCGCAGCGTTCGTTCGACAAGGGCGGGGACCTCCGCAATGTGCGACTGCAGGGCGTCGAGCTCATCCTGGTTCAGACTGTGCCGGCCGTATCCGATGCCGAGGGCCAGGACGCACAGCGCCGCAAGCTGGGCCGTAAAGGTCTTTGTTGATGCAACGCCGATCTCGGGACCGCTCCTGGTATACAGGACGGCGTCCGCTTCCCGTGTCGACGTGCTTCCCACGACATTGCAGATCGTCAGGACCCGCGCTCCCAGCCGCCTTGCCTCGCGCTGGGCCGCAAGGGTGTCCGCTGTCTCGCCCGACTGCGTGATGGCGATGAAGAGCGTTTCGTTGTCGACGATCGGGCTGCGATACCGGTATTCGGAAGCGGTATCGACGCTGACGGGCATGCGCGAGATATGCTCGATCATATATTTGCCGATCAGGCCCGCATGATAGGAGGTGCCGCATGACACGATGTGCAGCCTGCGGATGTCCGTTTTCCGCTGCAAACAGAGCTTCAAATTCGAAACAAAGTTCAGGGGATCGACGAGGCGCTCTCCGAAGGTATTTTTGATGGCCAGCGGCTGTTCGTAAATCTCCTTGTGCATGAAGTGGTCATGCCCCCCTTTTTCGGCCATGACGGGCGACCAGTCGATGTCCACCGCGCTGTTCTGGATTGAGACAAAGTCGTCCGATTCCAGTTGATGCATGGTGATCGAGTTTTCCGTGAGGGTGCAGAGGTGGCCGTCCTCCATGAATATGAACTTCCGCGTATAGGGAAGGATGGCCGGAATATCCGACGCAAAGTAGTAGGTGTCGCCGCCGATCCCGACAACAAGAGGGCTTCCTTTTCTGACGGCGAACAGAAGGTCCGGACGGCCCTCGAACATGATGCCCAGGGCATAGGCTCCCCGCAGCTGCGCCGTGGCGGCCCGTACGGCGTCTCTGATCGAAAGTCCGGAGCGCATATGTTCCGCGATCAATTGAGGAATGACCTCGGTATCGGTTTCAGAAAGGAACTGGTGGCCTTTCCGTTCGAGGTCGGACCTCAATTCGCGGTAGTTCTCGATGATGCCGTTGTGAACCACGGCCACGCCGTTCACATAGTGCGGGTGGGCATTCACCGACGTCGGCGCGCCATGGGTGGCCCACCGCGTATGACCGAGGCCGATCTTAATAGAGGGGGAAGGCTCGGGAAGTATTTTTTGAAGGTCCTTGAGCCTGCCTTTGGTTTTAAAGACCTCCAGGCCGTGGCCGTTCAGAATCGCTATGCCCGCCGAGTCGTACCCCCGGTACTCCAGGCGCTGCAGACTGTCGACCAGCACCTGAACAGATCCGCTTTTTCCGATAAATCCTACGATTCCGCACATGGTTGAGGACCTCCTTGCCGCCGGCGCCGCAGATCCCGGCGCGATGGACCTGAACTGGTCCGTGGTTCATGATCTTCGCGCATTACCGCACGGCCGCCGCGGTCATGGGCCGACGGCCCGGTCC
>Ga0184631_10000286_pt1 | contig 11013 bp, 11 predicted proteins | sample PLM4_90_b1_FD_133160 | JGI IMG/M metagenome (GOLD analysis project Ga0184631, IMG submission 133160) | Groundwater sediment microbial communities from an aquifer in East River, Colorado, USA - PLM4_90_b1 | ecosystem: Environmental > Terrestrial > Soil > Riparian zone | place: USA: East River... | reverse complement strand
CCCGCTACGGCGAGTTCCGTGTTGCCGATTCCGGAGAATGCATTCTCACCGGCCTGCGCGATGAAAACCTGGTGCAATTGGGGCGGCGGGACGCGCAACAGTAGGAGCATTAGGGGAAAGTCCATTTCAGAAACAACCTAAGGTTTCCAGCAAAAAACACAAAAAGAATCAAAAATGAGAAGGGGCGATGCTTTTTACGTCCTCATGAAAACAGCTTGACACCTGTAACCAGTAGGGTTACACTATTGATAGATGATAAAAACCTTCACCCATAGGGGACTTGAAGACTTCTTTTTCGACGGCACGAAGAAGGGGATCCAGGCCGCTCATGCGCAGAAGCTCGCGGACATACTGGACAGACTCGATGCCTCGCATGTGGTGGAGGACATGAGATATCCCGGCTCGGACCTGCATCAGTTGAAAGGGACGATGAAGGGCTTCTGGGCAATAAAGGTGTCGGGCAACTGGCGGGTCGTTTTTACTTTCAAAGAAGGAAACGCCTACCAGGTGAACTATGTTGATTATCATTAGAGAGGTAAGAACATGAGAACGAGGAAAAGGGTACCCACCCATCCGGGCGGCATTTTGAAACGGCAGTACATGGAGCCTTTGTCCCTGAACGGTTCCGAGCTCGCCGTGACCCTCGGCGTGTCCCGAAAGACCCTGTCGAAAATGGTGAATGAACGCGGCGGCGTGACTCCTGACATGGCGCTTCGCCTCTCCAAGGCGTTTAGTACGACGCCGGAACTGTGGCTCAACCTCCAGCGCAATTTCGACCTCTGGGAAGCGGCGCACAAATCGAACGATTGGAAGCTTGTAGAAGCCATTGTGGTTGCGGCTCAGGGTTCCCTGCCGTCCCGTCCGTCCCTCGCCGGACAACTGCTCAGGGAGCGCAGGAGCGACTACAAATGACTCCGGAGGCAGCGAGAATATGAAAGCTCTTGTTCCCATCGAAATAATCGACGAGAAGAAGATATTGTTGATCGGCGGTCAGAAGGTCATGCTGGACAGCGACCTTGCAGAGCTCTGCGGTGTCGAAACGAAGACACTGGTGCGCGCTGTTAAAAGAAACATCGAGCGGTTCCCTGATGACTTTATGGTACAGCTTAAACAGGAAGAGTTCAGCAACTTGAAGTGCCATTTTTAGTTCTCAGGATGGGGCGGCAGAAGGCACCTCTCCTATGCATTTTCGGAAAACGGCGTGGCTATGTTGTCGAGTGTTCTGCAATAGCATAGAACTGGTCACAGGTCCTCCTTTAAGGCCGCATTTTGCGACCGTAAAGAACAGTGGAAGCCATGAAAATTTCGTAGTTTATTTCAAATAAAGATCAGGAGGCAATCGCCATGAATGGAGACGAGCAGGCAGGTGGGGTAATGGTAACTGACAGCATGATGGATTCGATGCGCTCGATAAAACCGTGGACAAAACTTTTGGCAATACTGGGCTTCGTCAGCGTCGGACTCATGATTCTTCTCGGCGCTGGGTTTATGGTCTTTGCGAGCATGATCCAGCAGCAGAAAAACGCCCCTCCATCTTTTATGGGATTTCTTTACATCCTATTGTCAACTCTGTACTTTATGCCCTCCTTTTATCTGTATAAATATTCTACGTCAATTGCCGATTTCCTCAAAAGCAATGGTCCACTACATCTGGAATCCGCTCTGTCATACCAGAAGTCATTCTGGAAATTCATAGGCATCACCGCCTTGATCATGATGACGCTGACCATCCTCGCGATAGGCGCTGCCGTACTGATACCGATGTTGATGAAGTTAAGGACGTAGTATACGGGTAGGAGAAGGTGCATAGTGCAGTCTGACACGAGTGGTCCGCAAATGAACGACTCTCTAATACAAAACGTCTCCGATACGGCGTTTATGGCGGCAGCGTACCGGGCGGCGGAGTCCGCGCGTCCCGACGCGCAGTTTCGTGATCCCCTTGCGGCACGCCTGGCTGGCGAGCGGGGAAAAAAGATCGTTGCCAATCTGCCTGCGGGAGCGTTTATCGGCGGTTGGACCGTGGTTATTCGTACCACTGTCATCGACAAGCAGATCAGAACGGCCCTCGCCGACGGGGTCGATACGGTCCTGAATCTCGGCGCGGGCCTGGACACGCGCCCCTATCGCATGGAGCTTCCCGCGTCGTTGCGCTGGATCGAGGTAGATCAACCGCATGTTATTGAACTGAAAGAGCGCAGCCTTGGCGACGAGAAGCCGCGCTGCCGCCTCGAGCGGATCAAGCTCGATCTCTCCGATGCCGGGGCACGGCGCAGGGTCCTTGAGCAGGCAACCGCGGGTTCCGGGAAGGTCCTGGTCCTCACCGAGGCCGTTATTCCCTATCTGACCGAGGCTGCAGTTGCTTCACTTGCAACGGACTTGCGGTCAAACCCGGCCATACGGTATTGGCTGGTGGACTACTTCTCGCCGGAGGCGTACCACTACCGGCGTCGCACCCGGATGGACCGGGCGATGCAAAACGCCCCCTTTCAGTTCGAGCCGAAGGACTACTTCGGGTTTTTTGACGGCCTTGGCTGGCAACCACGGGAGATCAGGTATCTTGCGGAGGAAGCCGACGGATTGAACCGCCCGCCTGCTTTTCCCGCTACGGTAAAATGGCTCATGCGTGTCATGGGGCTGTTCATGTCACGGGAACGTCGTGCAGCGATGAAAAGGTATACGGGAAGTGTTCTCTTTGAACCGTCCGAAAGAGAGTAGCAATTGACTGTCTGAGTAAAGCATAGTGAGAAACAACGTCACCAAAGTTGTGCCTTTCGCTCATCCCTACTCTTCATGGGAGTGAGGAACCAATGAGCGCATCAACGGCATGGTTCGTTGGTACTTGCCAAAGGGTACGGACTTCGGTAAGATTGATAAAAAAACAGTTGGCGAAAATTGAATTATGTATCAATAGTCGTCCCAGAAAGTGTCTGGGGTTTAAAATACCCCTTAAAGTTGCAGCCACATCTGTTGCACTTCAAAATTGAATTCGGCCCGGTTAATTTGATATTTTGGAAAACTTTTTGAATCAGTTAACGAATCGACAAAGAATGATGCTTGCGGTTGCGGTGATCCTTGCCGTTTCCGCGGGGTGGTATGCCCATAAATGGTATTACCGTTATTACGAGCCACATGCTCTTCGGCGCGTATCTTTAAAGGGACCTGAATTTACCAGTCCCTTATTGGATATTGAACTGCCCGAGGGTTTCAATATTTATTCTGAGCCGATTCCGTTCAAGTATAAAATTGAAGAATACATTAAAAAGGTGGTTGAAAGCGGCAAGGCCCGAAATGTGTCGATGTATTACCGCGATCTTCACGACGGGCCATGGTTTGGAATCAATGAGAATAGTGAATTCAATCCTGCCAGTATGATGAAGGTGCCGGTGATGATCGCCTGGCTGAAACGGGCAGAAAAAAGTTCGTTTGTATTGAAACTTCAATATAGATTTGACGCATCGGACAAATCGGTTCCGGAGGAATACACCAAGCCTGCCCATGCAATCATGCCCGGAAAGAGTTATTCCGTTGATGAACTATTGCATTATATGATGAACTACTCCGACAACAAAGCGACTTCACTTCTTTATAAGACATTGACGGATAAGGAGTTGGCCGATGTGCTGGACAGTATGGATGTAAACAACAATCCGAACGATGAGGGTAACTCCATTACCGTACAGGGATATTCGGGCTTCTTTCGTATACTCTATAATGCGGCCTATTTGAACAGAGAGATGTCTGAAAGGGCGCTGCGGCTTTTAAGTCTTCAGGATTTCCCATTAGGTATTGCCGCGGGAGTGCCCAAAGGAACGAGGGTTTCTGCCAAATTCGGGGAAATAGTTCCGGGCAATGGTGTCGGTGATGTACAGCTTCATGAATTCGGGATTGTGTACCATCCCCATGGTCCCTATATTATCGGCGTCATGACGCGGGGGAGCAACTTCTCAGAACAAGCCGGGATAATTCGGGATATTTCCAGAATGATTTATTCTGAGGTTGATTCCAGCATAAGGCACTAAACGGATTTTATTTCACGACCAGGACGCGATCCCGGAGTGAGCGAAATCACCACAGTTCGCTGTTGGGGTACCATAGGGTACGTTGATGCGTATAGTGCATAACTCATGACCAGGGAGAACTTTGGGGACGTTAGTTCTTACGGTGCATAACTCTATTTAGTCGCAACAACAAAGGGAGGATGACAAATGGCAAAAGACACCAAGATCCGATGGGGTTGGCTCAAGGGAATGACATATACACGATCGTGGGAGCGGGAATGTGCGGCTTGGGAATGCTCGTTGCGCCCGAAGTGATGAAAGCGGCGTTCCAATGGCCGGTTAATGAACTAATAGCCTTTGGCGTCATCGGCAGCGTCTATACGGGATTCGGGCTGTTGTCCATCCTGGGTCTGCGGTCTCCTCTCAAATTTGCGCCTCTTCTGGTGATGCAGCTTTGCTACAAGTCGATCTGGTTCCTGGCCGTCGTGTCGCCTCTTTTAGTGACCGGCCGTTTTCCGGCCTATGGCATTACGATGGTGGTCATATTTGCAACGTATATCATCGGCGACCTGGTCGCGATACCGTTTGCTACTGTTTTTGCGAAAGAATCGGAGCAGTAGGCCGTATGACATAAGGAGTTTGCATGTCCACCCGGAGTTTTTCAAAACATGTCCGCAAGACCGAAAAAAAACTGGCTCAGTCGGAGAAAAAGCAAGGCCTTCGCCCCGTGATCATCGAAGGCAGCGTCATTGCGCGCACCTGGTGGGGCAAGGCGTGGAACAAAAACCTAGAATCCTACGCTGATTACACCAACCGGATCGGACGGGGCAGAAGCTATGTCCGGTCCGGAGCGGTATTGGACCTCCAGGTCAGCGCCGGCGAGATCAAGGCCCTGGTGCAGGGCTCCCGGGCGAAGCCCTATGCGATCACGATCACGATAAAAAAGCTGAATAAGAATACGTGGAACCTGGTCGCCTCGGCGTGCGAAGGCAAACTGGAGTCCCTCGAAGAATTGCTGGCCGGCTCATTCCCCAAGGCACTCGAAGAGACGTTCATGCAGCGGAAGACGGGCTTGTTCCCCTCACCCGGGGAGATCGAATTTGCCTGTTCCTGTCCGGACTGGGCGAGCATGTGCAAGCACATTGCAGCGACGCTCTATGGCATCGGCGCCAGGCTCGACGAAGATCCTACGCTCTTTTTTACCCTTCGCGGTGTGGATACGGCCGACCTGATCAAGCGGGCCGTATCGGGCAAGGCGGAGGACCTTCTCCGAAAGGCTTCGCGAAAGAGTTCCCGGACCATTGAAGGCGTTGATCTGTCCGCTGTTTTCGGTCTCGATCTCGGGGGAGCGTCCGTTTCCTCTTCATCGGATGACGAAGCGAAGACAAAACTACCTGACGAGGAGAGCGCCCGCATGGCTGATGTGCGGAAGATCCTCAAGAAACAGCTGAAGATGGACGCTAAATTAGCGAAGAAGGAAAAGCTTTCCAAAAAGCCCGGTGCGAAGAAAAAGAGTGTCAAACAAAACGCCGACGGAATAGTGGAAAAGGTTGTGACCAAAAAGTTCAGATTATGATGAAGAAATAGGTGGCGCTTTTAAAGAGCTTGAAAATTATTCCGGAATGGTTATACTCCGGTAGCATCTTAGGGTCACCCATTTAAATGGGTGACTGGTACAGTGAAGACTGACACCAAAACCGAATGAAACTGCGGAAATGGTAAAGCTGGAGATAACGGAAAGGCTTGACGAGTAACGTACCGTTACTCGTCTCAAGATAGCGTTTTCTGTTTGACAGTGCCCTTTAAATGGGTGACCCTCAAAGCTTCTAACGTTGAAGCATTTAGTCCTTTCCATTCAGGAAGGAACTGAAGACCAACTGCGGGACGCCGATTTGTTTTGCAAAAGTCCGAGAAAAGCAATGGCTGCCGATGATGAGTACCGGTCCTTGCAATAAACAACAAAAAGTTCCCTTCTTAGATCTATACGCCAGCTCGTGCTTGACCGCTATCGGATATGCCCAAATTCGCTTCGACCGCCTTTTTCACTCACTCCTTCGGTATTTCCAAACTCTATCGTTTTTGAATGTACTATAGCGTCCTCAATGAAACCCTTTGTTTCTGGCCCTTCTTTTGCCATTAAGTCCGATTCAACGTTGTTGTTCACTTCAAGCATTTGCGTAATGCAGGTTCAACAACAATTTCCCTAAGATCTTCTTGATTCACTGATCATGCCGCTATTTTTCTGCGCAGCCGGATCTTCCTGGAGGATTCGTTTTGGATTATAGAATTATTGCTGTTTCATCAGCATGGCATCGCTAAGTTATTGAAATAATGAGTAACTGATCTGGAACCCCATTTTACCCTAAGGTTTTTCGAAGCCCAAAATCAGGGATTCCCTGATATACAAAGGTCCCCCCTTTCCTATACAGTATGACAATCTGTTAAAGCTTGAGCCAAAAAGGTAATGCGATTCTGAGCGCAGTACGGTTACAATCAAGATCGGTTTCACAGAAAAAGCGTTCATGGATGTAGCACGGGCGACAAAAGGCAGATGGTATGCCGGGCGCCTTGGCGTCTCTATTTTCGGTATCCGACGTGCGGGCAGGATAGGGAGGAATCCTGCTGCGGGGAGAGGAGGAAATTACCTGGCATGCAGTGAGGAAAGCGTAAGGGTGTTGATACCGAGAAAACAATCAGCTTAGGCGAGAGGATGGGAAGAACGCGATAGTCAGACAAAATGATCGTCACGTATCAAGTCCTCTCTGTTCTTAAACGAAAGGAGACAGTTATGTTCGGTAAGATCGAAAGGGTATTCGTTTCGGCTTGCGTGCTTTTCCTGGTATTCGTTTCTTTTTCCGAAGCGGGCGAGGGTGAATTCTCAGCCAATATTCCGGGCACGGAAGTGATCTTTCTGTCCGGCAGGACGGATGTGGTGATTCCGGATAAAGGGGTATATGATCCTGCGTTTCCGATACTCAGGCATGGATTCGTCGCTTCGGATTTCCTGAAGGAAACCTCTCCGAAAACCATCGCCGCAAAAAGCGGGATGATCTTCAAATTTAGCGGCGCAACAGGGTATGTGCATTATTTTAACGGTCTCGGCAATGGTTCCGGATTCGGTCCGGACGGCAATACGTCGGGGACCAGCTCTCTGTACGCGCTCGGCGGGATCAGCGGTTACCAGGGACCCCAGGGGCCCCTGGCCGGAGTGTTCCTGAACGACGCCAATCCCGCGTCAACAAGCGCTCCCGAGACGCTTGATTTTCTGTCAACCGGTCTCGGGACCCAGTTTGATACCCTTTCTCCGAAGCTCGGCCAGGTCTTCTACATCGGCGATGGATACGCCTCGGCCGGAGTACAGCAAACGTTTATCGCCCCCGCGGGCGCGACTCGGCTCTTCCTGGCAATACCGGATGGCTGGGGCTTCTGGTACGGCCCCGGATATTATGAGGACAACGACGGTTCCTTTTCCATTCAGGCAACCTACACGCTTCCGAATTGCGCTCAGTCAGGCGTCATCGGCCAGCCCTGTTTTTACGACGATTTCAACGACAACTCGGTCAGCACGTCGTTATGGACGGCGGGGACAGGCGGCTCGGGTCCGGCCTTGTCGGAAACCGGGCGCAGACTGGAGATAACGATCCCGGCGTCGTCCAACAACAACGGGACAACCGGATTCTCGGCGGGCTTGAACAGCACCTGCAAATTGAAGGGAGATTTCGACATCCAGCTCGATTATAACTTCCCCGCCTGGCCGTCCGCAAACGGGGTCAGGGTGGCCCTCAGCTCGGTAACGGGCCCCGTGGAGCGGGTGAGCTTCGGGTCGAACCAGGATTTTTACGGGTGGCCGCGTGAAGTCTACCTCACCCATTTCAGCGACGGCGTGAATGGTATCGTCTCGACGACGGACCTTTCGGGCAAGCTGAGACTGACGCGGACGGGCGCTACGGCCACGGGATACTATTACGCGAACGGGGCCTGGGTGCCGGTCCACACCGCGCCGTCATCCACGGACGATACCGCGTTCAGCATTTCTGCGTGGAGCCACGATTACGCTTTTACCGACCAGGAAGAGCGGGTGGCGCTGGACAACCTGATCATAAATAAAGGAGAGCTGCTCTGCGGGAACGAGGCGCCTGTTGCCAATGCAGGCCCGGACCAGACCATCGATTGCGCCGGCCCTTCGGGCGCCGCCGTGACCTTGGACGGCTCGGACTCTTCGGACGCGAACAACGATATGCTCACGTACACCTGGTCGTGGAACGGCGGGAGCGCCGCGGCTGTGAAACCGACAGTCACCCTGCCCAACGGCGCGTCCACGGTCACCCTTACCGTGGACGACCAGAAGGGCAAGACGGCCACGGACACCGTCGTGATCACGGTTCGCGATACCGTTGCTCCGGCCACCAACCTCAGGAGCATCGTCGGAATACCCGGCGACAACGGATGGTACAAATCCGCCGTGACGATGGCTCTTGAGGCAACGGACGCTTGTTCCGGGGTAAAAGAAATTCATTACAGCATTGATGGAGCGCCGGCAACAGCGCCGGGCAATACCGCAACCTTCACGGTGATGGGTGACAAAAACCACACGATCACCTATGGCGCTGCGGACAATGCAATGAACGCCGAACAGGCCCATACGACATCCGTCAAGATTGACTCCACAAATCCCGTCATAACCGCCACAATCAGCCCGCTAGCGAACTCAAACGGGTGGCACAATACGGACGTGACCGTTACGTTCGCTTGCAGCGACGCGACCTCGGGGGTCGCCTCATGTCCTGCCCCGATTCTTGTCACGACCGAGGGAGCGGGACAGACGATAACCGGTACCGCAACCGACGAGGCGGGAAATTCCGCATCTACCGCAGTGATCCTGAATATCGACAAGACCGCGCCCACTGCGGAACTTTCTCTCAACCCGGGCATTCTCTGGCCGCCGAACCACAAAATGGTGAACGTGCTGGTAACCGGCGGACCGGCTGACGCGACCTCGGGCGTGGTTTCCGTCGACTTTACGGTCGTCGATGAGTACGGGACCGTGCAGCCGCTCGCGACGGGATTCAACACCACGATAGCCCTCGAAGCATGGCGCGAGGGCACGGACATGGACGGCAGACACTATGGCGTAACAGCGACGATCACGGACAAGGCAGGAAACAGGACCGTTGTCACGACCGGGGCAATTTGCCCGCATGACATGAGGGACAAGCAGTAGAACCGAGAAACAGGAAACGAGGCGGGGTGAACGCCCCGTCTCGTTTCAAAAAAGGCAGCAATGGGGTCAGATCGTTAATGTTAGACTTTGTACGTTGCCAGCTCATCTTGCTGCAATCACCTCAAAACTCCTTGCAGTCCGACTCAGCGTCGTCTTAAGCAAATAAGGAATCTGAAGATTGTTGATCGGTGTGTTTCACTCGCTTGCAGCGTCCAAATTTGGGGGGCGTTGCGATCTGGTAATCTTATTTAGAGTGGCAGGGAAAATTGGACAAAAATCAATCCATTTTGCACAGCATCGTTGAATTGTTCGTGTGCAATACGGATATACGATTAAAGAGCTTGAAAATTATTCCGGAATGGTTATACTCCGGTAAGCAGCGTCATAGGGAAAAGAAAGGATGATAATCATGCAATCCGCGCCTGTCCGTTCATTCGAGTATAAAAACGCTTTCCTCTATATTGTCATACGTCAGGAACCGGAACTGGGCCCAGACAGCTACCTTTATTGCTGCGGAATCAATCTTTCACGGTTCTGCCGCCTCTCCTGGAGAAAGGGCGGCATCTGCTCCAATCCGGCAGTCCGAGGGATTCAGCTGCTCCGCACCCATGTTTCCGCTTTTGCAACCGACCAGGGCATGATTGTATCAAAAGCGAAAAATACCGACGGGAACGCCATCACGCCTCACGGCGAGGGATGGTATCATGAACGTCCTCTCCATCTCAAGAAGGCCGCGCCTGAAAAAATTCGCGAACTCCTCGAATTCAGCGTGATGGATCTGGTGAAGACAGTCCTCGCTGTCTGCGTCCCTGACGTTCGGATTCCGACTGTTTTTCCCGATGCCGTTGCGATGCAGAAATACCTTGAGTCGCTGTCGGTGGCGGAAGAACGTGACCGGGTAATGGCCTATGAAAGGGAAAATCTTACGGGTAAATAAACGGGAAGGCGGGCATGCTTCCCAAACAATCGATGCTGCAGAAGTGATTATGAAAGGTTGCTGCTCAGTCTGCCGTGCTCCGCGATTTCAGCGGGATGGTAACAAAAAAAGGCGGATTATTACTGCTCGGAATTAAAACCAGGATCCCTTCGCTGTGCGGTTCGTAATTGTTTAAAAGCGCGGCCAGGCTGGCCTTGGAGTCTTTGCCATCAATCATTTCCAGAACATCGTTTTTGGTCGCGTAATCACCCTCAGCGGGAATGTTGCCGTTTATTACAGAATCGGCATAAACAAGAAGCGCACCTTTCCCTTCAGATAAATAGCATTCTCTGTAGACCTGGGAAATTTCGAGCAAGAACGGGTCAATTACCGATAAAGCCTTATCTCTTTCTTCTAGTGGTGCCATCACGTTTATCCCCCGTCTCTGGTTGAAACAGACATAGCTCACCTCCGATAAATTCAGGACAGGACGAGTATATCACCAAATGAAGCAGTCCGGTCATTTAAAAAGCATCTGGTCCCGGCCCATGCTTATGGTTTACCTGAATCTCGTAATGCTGTATAATCGCTAAAATCACTTCAGAAACCGAGAGAGTGCGATGAATAAACCAGCCGCTATTATTTTCATACACGACGGTCCGTTCTACGAAATGGTTGCGGCATTCCTCGCGGCAATCATGGGGCTGGGACCTGTTTACGAAAAGGAAAACTCCCTTGCTCCCGGTCCCGACACGGTCGCCTGGTATCGCGGCAAGGTCAGGCCCGACCTGGCCGTAGACCTGGGGCAGATTCATGCAGTGCGCCTGTCCGGCGACCTTACGGCGGATGCAGTGATGAAGTCGCTTTGCTGCATGCTT
>Ga0184631_10000285_pt1 | contig 11018 bp, 16 predicted proteins | sample PLM4_90_b1_FD_133160 | JGI IMG/M metagenome (GOLD analysis project Ga0184631, IMG submission 133160) | Groundwater sediment microbial communities from an aquifer in East River, Colorado, USA - PLM4_90_b1 | ecosystem: Environmental > Terrestrial > Soil > Riparian zone | place: USA: East River... | reverse complement strand
CCAGTCAGCTCTTTGCTTATTGCCTCCTCAAGTTCTTTTGGCTTATCGGTTCCTATGCGATAAATTTTCCCATTTTTCATCACTATTTCAACCGCGTCAAAACCGGAAACATTAAAAATTACCACGTACGGCCAAAAACGTATTCTTATTCCCCATCCGCAATACCAGGGATTTTATTATATTCCCAATGAGAACATGCTACTTTAGTAATGTCATATCTGCATTGCATTATATTGCAACCTTGCACCCAATAATATATACCGTTAATTAACACAGTATCTCCTTTCCAAAAGAAATAGAGAAGACAGACATACTTTAATATGTAAGTCTTCTCATATCCTTACTCGTAATCCTGAAAGAACTGAGGTGCAAATGAAATGATTGACTTCTTTGCATCATCTGCAACTTCAATGTCAATTATCCATCCACCAATAACAGGATTTATTCCCTTACGTTTTAAGAAAAGTGATTGCCCCTCGAAACATCCAGCATTGAGAATGTGAATGTTCCTGTATGAGAAGTAATGTGATGTGTGCCAGTGTCCGAAAATAAGAATATGCGGTTTCTTTCCTGATGGTATTTGTTCTGCAATTTTTTGTGCATTGTAAGACAATGCATATGCACCTCCACCATCTGGATGAGAAAGTTGAATCTTTACTCCACCGATATTCAAAAATCCTTCATACTGACCTAAATACACCATGTCTTCTCTTTGTTCTGCAACCTTTGCACCAATGTCTACACCACTCCTGTTCCACCATGACAAGTCATGATTGCCTGTAATAAATGCTGTCTTAATGCCTTTCACCTTTGGATAGTTTTTTACAACATATGCAATCTGTGCATCTGCACCGTAAGTGTGAACTTCATTTTCTTGGCCTTTGTAAATGCCCCAACCTGCTACAATGTCGCCGGCGTTGACTACTGTGTCAACACCTTGCCTTTTGCAATGTGCATAGAATTCATGAAGTTCATGTATCTTTTCATGTATGGAACAAAAATGAGTGTCAGAGACTACTCCGAAGCGAAAATGTTTACCTTGAAAACTCTTCTTGAGTGTTTTTGGTTTAAACTCTTTTCCCTTCAAAATACGTTGAAGCATTGCATCTGATGTAATACCAGCATCCTTTGCATCTTTCATCTCCTTCACCTCCTTTTGTACTGACAATTGAAGTTTGACATCTTTTTTAAGCGCTCTTAACTGATCGCGTGTTTTATGATAAACAGTGATTGGAAACACTGATGTTAGTTTTTCATCGAGTGTGTTTGCTAATAAAACTAAATCAATATCAATTTCTTTACTATCTTTATTCATTTTGTTAAAGAACTAATGGTAAGTATATTTGCATAAAAAAAGAAATCACAACTAGTTGATTTCTTTAATCTGGCAGTTTCTATTGTTGTAAATAGTCTTATCCATCTACTATAATTATACTTACAATTAGAACAATTTTTATCCATTAATTTTGTATATTTTCGACCTTATAATTCATTTGGGTTAATCATTTTATCATCAATGTATATGTCAGCAGGCAATTTACCCATTCTGATTGCATGATAATGTACATTATGTTTGTTTAGCCATTTCACAGTTGCTTCATATAGTGAATGTTTTCTTGCAGTATAGATAAGAATATAGTTATTATTTTCAAATAACTCATTAACATGGTCAATAACCTTTTGTTTTGGTGTTGCATTTAAACAATCATCATTATTCCAACAAGTCTCATTAGTGAGTGTGCCATCAACATCAACACCATAAACTCTAAGTTTTTTTCTTTCTTCGTCCATTGATTAATGTTTGTATTAAAAATACTGATTTGCCAGAAACAGACATTTTGTTATTATTTATTTTTTTGTTCTGTCTTCTTTCCGCTTTTGTTTCTCTTTGCATTTTCTTCATCTCTTTTTACTTCATGTAAATAGCCTTGTATATTAAAAAATAGTGCACAAAGAGCATCGTTAAGTCCTTCTCTGCTTTCAAAATTACTATGTTCAAACCATAAATCCATAAAGTGTCTCCATGCTGATTTCATATACACATCCCTTGGAATTCCCTGTTTCCAATCATTTGAATTACGATATGTACCATCATTCATTAATCTATGTTTATGCATATATTCAGCATATGCTTTCAATGCCAATGGTGATAAAAATCCTTCATAATCAAGTTTGCCTTGTTCTGTGTCTCTTTTTGCTCCTGTAGAAAATGTTCTTATTTTTTCCATATTACATCATTTGTTGATTATCTTTTTTCTCTTCAGGAATATTTGTAATTGCAACTCCTGTCATTAAATAATTACTAGCAACAGATATTGCATTCTTGAAAGCAGTCTTAACAACTTTCAATGGGTCAATAATGCCTGCTTCTTTAAGATTTTCAAGTTTACCAGATACTGCATTATAACCATGCCAACTATTATTTTCTGTTGAACCAAATTCCATATCACCTGCACCACTGTTTTCAAGTATTGTCTTAAATGGTTTTTCTAATGCAATCTTTAAAATCTTCAATGCAGCATTTTCAGTATTGTTATCAATTGCTTTTGCACATGTGTATAATGCAATTCCACCCCCAGGAACTATGCCCTCTTCCATTGCAGCTCTTGTTGCATTAACAGCATCTTCAACTCTTTGTTTCATTTCTTTTTGTTCAGATTCTGTAAATCCACCAACTTTTATTACAGCAACCTTTCCAGTCAACTTACCATATCTTTCTTTTAATTTTTCTTTATCATAATCAGATTTTGAAATTTCAATTTCATTTGCAATTTGTTTTATACGTGCATTTATTTCTTCAGTATCTCCAGAGCCATCTACTATTTTAGTAGTATCTTTTGTTGAAATAATTCTTCTTGCTTCACCTAAATCTTCTAACTTAACTTCTTCTAGTTTATCACCTAACTCAGTTGAAATAAATCTTGCTCCTGTTAAAATTGCAATATCTTCTAAAATTGCTTTACGTTGTGCACCGAATCCAGGTGCTTTAATTGCTAAAGTATTAAATATGCCCTTTAACTTATTTATAATCAAAGTTCCCAATGCTTCACCACTTACATCATCAGCAATAATAACAATATTTTTATTTCCTGTCTTAAGTATTTGTTCAATAAGTGGTATTATTTCTTGAATAGAAGAAATTTGTTTATCGGTCACTAAAATGTATGGTTTTTCAAGTGATGCTTCCATTCTATCTGCATCTGTTATCATATGCGGTGCAATATAGCCCTTGTCAAATTGCATACCATCAACTGTTTCATACAAACTTTCAGCTGTGTTTGAATCTTCAATTGTGACAACACCTTCTTTACCAACCTTATTCATAATTTCTGCAATAAGTGTACCAGTCTTCTCATCTTTAGATGAAATTGTCGCAACCTCTTTTAATTTCTGTTCATCATTAATAAGTTCTCTTTGCTCTTCAAGTTGTGCAATAATATCTATACTTGCATTCTTAAGATCTTCTGTTAATTTAATAACATTAAATCCTTTTTCACTAATAAGTTTTTCTCCTTCATTAATCATTGCTTGAGCCAACACAACTGAAGTAGTGGTACCATCACCAACAGCATCATTTGTTTTTTCAGCACCTTGTTTAATAAGACTTGCACCCAAGTTTTCATATCTATCTTCAAGTTCAATTTCTTTAGCAACAGTTACACCATCAAATGTGACCATTGGTGGTCCGTAAGGTTTTTCAATAATAACTGCTCTGCCTCTTGGTCCTAATGTCATTTTAACAGCATCTGCTAATTTATCAATACCAACTTTTATTGCTTTTCTTGCATCTTCATTGAAGATAATATTTTTACTCATTTTAAAATTTTTGCTAATATATGTCGAAAAACATTTATATGTGTTTCAACATAATATTATTAATTAAATTATGCATCTATATATAATAATAGTATTATATTTTATGCAATTGTAAATACTAAAGATGATAATAACTAAAAAACAAATTTACCCCCGACTTGTTGTTTGCCTTTTTGTCTTTCATCATTGCTTTCCTTTACTAATTTCATATCTATGTCTAATAATACTTTAGATAAATCAGCATCAGATGCGATAGGTTTAGAAGTTTCTTGTATAGGAATAATTATTCGCTTAGCTGCAAAATCTCTTGTTTCTAACACAGCAAACCATAGTGCCATTAATGAGTCACCAGTATGTCCTTCTGGCCATGAACGTAATTCATTAATTAATTGATTTGCTAAGTCAATTGTTCTTGGATCAGAGTTATCATAAGGTATTACTAATTTTCCATTTTCCAATAGAATAGCTATGCTGTTAATACCAATTTCAATATCATTTTTTTCACCACCTGTTTTATGTCCACGAACATTTACTATTCCCATATCCCATAAATCTCTAACCATTGATTCCTGATATGCAACAGACTCAACTCTTATTCCATGTGGTTTAACAAAATCATTATGAGTCTTAACCATTACTCTAACATCATTTGGTGTCATTTTCCCTCTTTTAATATTACGAATAACAAAATCACCAGTCTTTAAAATATCATTACCATATCTTACTCTATCTAATGTTAAAAGTACTGTGTCATCTGCTGATTCTTTAAGAGAAATAGCTAAGTCTAATCCTGAAGTAGTCAAATCCATAGTTAGATTTTCTCTCTCCATATCTTGCATTTTTAATCCTTTGCCCTTTTCTTTTGCTTTTAATAGCCAATCTTCCTTAACCCTCTGATTCGGTCTATCACTTGGGTCACACTGTCTCATTCTAGCAAATGCATATGAATTAGCTAAACGTTCAAGATACATATCACCATATGTATATCTATCTGGCCATAACATTTTTATACCATCATCCATCTTTTCTTTATTGTCAGTATAAAAACTTTCAGATAATACTATCCTTTGTTTTGGCTCTAAATCTTGGTCTAATCTTATTTCTGCCCACTTTCTCCAATCTTCAATATCATTTGATTCAGATATAATAGTTTTTAATTTTCTACGATATATAAATTGCGGATCATTTAAAAGATCTGATACTAAATCATTTGCATGCCAAGTGTTTCCTAAATAAATAACTTGACCACCTGGTACAAGAATTGGAAGTAAAGTAGTATAAAACCAATCTTTTATTTTTTCACGTTGATCTTCTGTTTCAGAATTTTTCTGATCAACAATATCGTCGGCAATAATAATATCTGCTCTTTTTGAAATGATGGAACCAAAAAGACCCAATGCTTGAATAGATGGATCTTTAAGTGATACATCATCTCTATCTACAGTGACAGCATTACTAGACCATTTTTCTTCCATCTTAGATTGTCTTGACATTTTCGGTCTAATACCAATACCAAGAGGATCTATGTACTTTGAGAACTCTTTATACTTTTCATTCTCTTCAACTTGATTTAAAATACCTCTTAACATTCCTTGAGCTACCGATGCAGTATTTGATACAATAAGAATTCTTAAATTATGATTCTGTGCTATTCTCCAAGCTGGATAACCAATCGATAAATGTGTTGATTTTCCGTGTCCTCTTGGATATGCAGCAACAATCTTTTTATATATTGGATCGGATAAAATATCATCAAGCTCATTTAAGAAATCAGGATTTTGCATTCCCACAACTGATTGCATAAAAAACTTAAAGCTATTATTGCATGTATCAAGAATCATGCTAAGAGGTATCTGCGGTCTAAAATTATCTTGCATTACTTAATATATACTTTCTATACAAAGGATCAGTGTGATACCTACGAGTCGCACTTTCAAGAGTCTGTACTCTTTTTGCTATTATTTGAGACTTTGACATATTTGCACGATGTCTTTTTTGTACTTCTTTCAAGCGATCTAAAAATTCTCTTTTCTCACGTACTGACATTAATGCACGTCTAATTGTGCTAATCGAAACTTGATAATGATCAGCAAGATCACTTAAATGTATGCCTTCTTTTTTCAACTTCTTTATTGCAATGTCATCATCTTTAGAAAGTTTTCTCCTTCTATCATTTTCCCATTTTATTCTAGGATATTTCATATTTTTAAATGTAATATTATTTTTACCGACCTTTTTAATTTTAGAAATAACATTATTGTTTAGTTATTTCTATACTTACATCCATTAGAGGGTTTCCGTCTACTAAACCGTAGTGTATGCACTTTGGCATAAAAAATAATTTAGTAATGGCCCGTCTCTCGGAAAATTTAGTTATATTTATACCTCTATATCAGTTGCTCTTCCCATAATTGCTAAAATATTTTCTTCTGGTCCAATTAAATATTCCATACTATCAATTTCTATTTCATGCATTGTATGTTGTTTATATAATACAATATCATCTATTTTTATTGACATTGGAATATTTTCTCCTGAATCAGATTTTTTTCCATACCCTACTGCAATTACACGTGCAATAAAATTATCTTTTGTTTCTGCTAATGCAATTCCGCTTGCAGTTGTTTTCGTTGGCTCTATTTTTTTTAGTAAAACATTATTAAATATTGGTTGTATCATATATTAATTATATTATGTTATTAGTATTTGTAAATATTAAAGATGTTAATAACTATTGCATATCTGGATGTCTTTTCTCCATTGACTTCTGTAAGTCTTTCATCATAGACGGATTCATTTGCAAATTATTAAAATGCACATTAACCATCTTATTTCTTTCATCTGCATTATCTGCAGATCCATATTGTAATTTTTCCATCGCAAGTAAATCTTTGAAAAAATCCATAAACTCTTTAAGTTTAGTTAAATCTTTATATGAGACAGTTTCTAATTCTTTCATTAATGAACTTAATGAATCCATTAAAAATCTTTTTTGAATAACTAGTTTTCTAGTATCTGTTTTTCTCCAATCCTCAATACATTCATCAACATATCGCGAAACAGTTGCTCTTTCAAGACATAATGTTTTAGCCAATTCACTAATGTTTATACTATAGTTATCGTGCATGTGTTTCTCAATAATTTCCTTCACGCGTTCTTTTGCAGCAGGAATTAACTGGCCATTGTTTTCACGTTCATCTACCTGTATTGGTAGAATAGAATTGTTTTGTTCTATATTATCCATATAAGTTTAAATTTCTTAATTGTGTTAGTATATCAATTTTTGATTCTTCTAACATAGTTTCGCATTTGAAGTTATTTAGATATTTCGATAATCTAATTACTTCATAATCAAATGGACCGATGTTATTCATTTTAGAAAGACAAAATAAACAAAATTCTCTTCCAGACATTTCTCTAAATGTTTTACCATTAACAATAGTGTCTAACAATATATTAATTTCTTCATGCGTTTCCATTGTTTACGTAGTTTTACCAAATGATTCAATGACAATCCGTACCATTATTTTTGTATTATTAGGTATCGTCATTACTCTACCTACTAATAGTATCTCATCATGTTTAGCAATTCTAGAAATTATCTTGTTTGCTATGTCACCGTATGCAATGCATGGTATTATATCAGTATATTTCGAGTCTACTTGTAAATTCAAATTGATTGCATCAATATTAGTTTTTGTCTTAAATGCATCTATGTGTAATACAGTACCACTTAATGTTATTTGATTTTTATCCCTAGATATTTTTTGATTTATCATAATGATATTTTATAGTGCTATGATTACGATTTAATAATTTGCCAATTTTTTCAAACGAAAGACAATGTTTATCATATAATATAGCAATAATCGATCTTAATCTTTTAATAAACATCTCTGATCTGACAATATCGCGTATTTTACTTGCACAATAATTTATTTCAGTATTTAATATTTTATCTTGCAAATTAATAAAATCGTTTATATCTTTATTTACTGTACATAATTGACAAGAAGAATAATAATTATTTTTATGTACTTTACAATACTTGTCTTTTTGCTTAATAATCGTCGAAATTCTTTGTAAAGATATGCCATACTCTTTACTTAATTCAATCATGTTTACTTTACCTTTAGAATATTTTTTTCTTATTATGTTATTTCTTATTAATTCGATCATTTTAAATTTATTTAGACGATTCAGCATCCTTTACTCTTATCTTTTCAATAATATCATCCATTAGTTTTTTATTATTTTCTAATTCTTCTGTACATTTTTTTATACCAACACCTATTTTTTCTTCTCCAAAATAATAAGTATTGCCATCTTTTTTAATCACGTCTTCACTTAATGCAGTATTAAATACATCCATCGGTACAGAAATACCTTTCCCGAATATCAAATAATACTCTGCTTCTTTATAAGGTGGTGCAACTTTATTTTTTACAACTTTTGCTTTTACTAAAATTCCAACAGGTATATCATTCTCTTTAAGAGTAGACATTCTTCTTACATCAATCCTAACAGAAGCAGCAAATCTTACTGCTCTACCCCCAGGTGTTGTTTCTTTACTACCCCACGTAACACCAATATTCTCTCTAACTTGATTTATAAAAATAGCTATCGTCCCTGTTTCTGCAGCAGCATGATTTATAAGTCTTAACGCTTGACTCATTAGTCTTGCTTTTACAGCCATAGAATGGTCACCAATATCACCTTCTAATTCAGATCTAGTCGTCATAGACGCAGTGGAATCCAAAATAACAACTCTAAACTTTCTAGACTGAATCATCATTAACATAATATTCAATGCATCTTCTGCTATACTTGGTTGTGTCAAAATCATGTCACTAAACTTTACTCCAAGAGATTTCGCATAATTAGGGTCTAACGCCTGTTCAGCATCTATATATCCAACATTACCATTTGACTTCTGAATTTGAGCAACGATACTTAATGCTAATGTAGTTTTTCCACCAGACTCTGGTCCAAATATTTCAACAATTCTACCAACAGGTAATCCCCCAATACCCAATGCTCTATCCAAAGAAAACGATCCAGTCGGAATAACATCAATTTTTAATGATTTTCTAACAACAGTCCCTTCTCCGAACTTTTTGTTTAATTCTTTTTCAATATCACTTGTATCGCTATTTTCTAATTTTATTTTTTCTTTATCTGATTCCTTCATATTTTTCTTTTAAATTTTTAAAAATCAACTTCCAGTTCTTATTAGGGTATTTTTCTAAATCATCATCTGTTGCTCTTTTTAAAGATAAATACTTAACAAGTTCCCTTGTTTCTTCACATCTATGAACACTGTCGTTATCTCCCATTGGACTATGTTTCATTTCCCATATCGGCATTATCGCCCATTTCTCATTTATCTGTTTACCAGCATATATCCAAACATGATGCCAATCTATTTTAACATTCTGTTTTCCAGTTATACAGCATGTTTTATAATATGAATCGTCTGATATTTCTTTTCTTAAATCATTATTGATGGGATTCATGTGGATGTTGTTTTAATCCACATGTAGCACAAATTTCGAATGCAATCATTTTATGCGGACAATTATCTAAAACTGGTTTACCTCTTAATATATTAAATTCATCTTTCCATTCTCGGCTAGTAAATAATCTTGCTTTACCTAAAAGATCATTTGCTTGTATTTTATCTTGCGCAAACTTTGCAATATCTTCTAATCTTGAAGTATCAATATCAAATATGTCATACGGATCCATCCCGAACTCATCTACTAATTTCTTTTTAATAAGCATGAATTTATAGACCATAGATCTACTATAATAAAGTTCTAACTGACCCAGAAAACCAGCATAATTTTCGAATTGAACTAAATATAATTTTTTATCGAAAATTTCAGTTATCTCTTGAATGTTTTCAATCATTAATTTTCTTCTTTCCTTTTCTCTATCAATTATAGTATTGTTTAATTTAAAAAATAACTCTCCATCTAATTCTTCTTTTGAGATTTTTTTTGCCATATTATATTAAATCTTCTTCACCCGAAACTATTTCATTAGTAGACACTGGTATCGATGATTGATTCTTTACTTTTTCTTTCGACTTATTTACTATTTCTTCTAAACTTGGAAGATTATCTGACATTTTAATCTCTTCATTTGTTAGGGGAGTATCCTGTCTAGCTGCACTAATAGTATAAACAACATCGGTTGATTTCGATCCATTAGAAGTTTTTTGGATAATTATATCATATCCAGGAATATCTGTATATCCAAACTCTTCAGTAGTTTTCCAATCTGCGATTGCTTTGACAACTTTATAAGTAAGTTTACCTATCTTCATCTTACCATCTTTTCTATCAATCAACCACATCAAATATTTTAAACTTGGTTTATGCACTATCTTTTTTTCCATCATTGGTACATTCTCATCTTCTATTAGTTTAACAGTACCATCATCGTTATATTCTATGTTCCCGTCAACATCTCTTTTTGGTACCTCTCTTTTTATAAATAGTGGTTGATTATTGCTATCTTTTTTAGGTACACTTACTTCAATATCATAGATACAACCATTCTCTTTACCAATACATGTAATACTTTTTTTCAATGACTGTATCCAATGAGATGGAAATACTGCATAACTCGCAGATAAAATTCTTATACGACTTTCACCCAATGGTATATTAAACCACTCACTATTAGATTGTTTTGATTCTTCTTTGTTAAATTCGTTTAAATTTGGCATGTTTATTAGTCTTATTGACTATTTGTTAATTATTAATGTTTGTCGTAACGACTATTTATTTTTATTTTCTTCTTCTTGCATTTTTGTTGCAATTTCAATGAGATATTTCTCATTCTCAGCAATTAATTTATTCAAAACTAATTCTCTTGCTTCATCAGTATATTCTCCGCAATTATCTTTTAAGGAATACTTTCTAAGTAATTTCTCATCGGATGAAAGTACCAAATTCTTTGCAAATTTTAATATGGTTGACATTGTTTTTATGTTATTGCTTATTATATTTTCATCAATAACAATTTCAGTAAAATCACGACCTTTAGAAATATCCACATATGTACGGATGCTATGTATTCTATTACATTTAGTTCCAACATATCCATCAGATGTACATATAAATTCTAATTCTTTTAGCCATACAACGACAGTCTCATATGTATTATCAATCTTTAATTCAGCATAATCTATT
>Ga0184631_10000284_pt1 | contig 11024 bp, 16 predicted proteins | sample PLM4_90_b1_FD_133160 | JGI IMG/M metagenome (GOLD analysis project Ga0184631, IMG submission 133160) | Groundwater sediment microbial communities from an aquifer in East River, Colorado, USA - PLM4_90_b1 | ecosystem: Environmental > Terrestrial > Soil > Riparian zone | place: USA: East River... | reverse complement strand
AATAGAACAGGTATAGATGTGTGTGAGTACCCTCTTGCCAGGAATACCGCGATGGTCGCGATGTTAGTTGGGACTGAATCCCTTATCCGGTACATAGACACGGGTGTGAAAGAAAGTTACATAATAAGTTTAAAAGACTTCAAAATTTGTAGATGTGACTAACTTAGGGGTAAGTATGCCAAATTACGATAAGTTATTACTTGGGGCAACACTCTCTGCTTGGGATGGAGATAATAATAACCCTGGTGATTGTTTTAATTATGGTTCAGTTAGTGGGTGCGATGGTGATTGTCCGGCACTTAATGAGGGTAAGTGTGAGATTTATAAATCTGTAGAAGAATATCTAAACTCAAAAGTATAGAAGGTAGATAATGAAACAAATTATATTTATAGGGGTAATTACCGCAGTAATTATAGTGGTGATTGTTCTTTCAACAACCTTGTCCAGTCCCATAAAACAAAAAGATTCAGAGATTGCTAGTAATATTACTAACCAATATCAGGATTCAATCTCTAATAAAGCAGAAGATTGGTCTCAAGTAGAAAGCCAACCTTTTTTCATGGATATAGAGAAGATGAACATAGTACTTATCAAGCGATCATTTAATGAGGGTAGTGAAGCTACTCTTATCCGATATCAAAATGGTACTGATGAGTATTTTGCTTGTTCAAGGGAAATACATGAGGAGCTTGTTAGTAAGTTTAAGGAAATTATAGATAAAAGAGACTTGGATAGATAACATTATAAAATAACTATATAATTTAGTTTTTTAAATGTATATTAAAAGTGTTCTTTGAATTTTATGGCATGACCATATAAAGACACTTTAAATTGTACCGTGCTACATGCCCTGGAGGCTGGTAGCGGGTAAATTTCCCTGGAGGAAGCCCTGGAGGCTGAATCAGTTTAAATGTGAATATCATTTTTTATTCATATTTAAAGGGGAGTAGGTATGTTGGAATTAATAGCCATTTTTGGAATAATATTACAGATTGTACAAATCAGTTTACAATTGTGTAAAAAATAGTATATTAAAAGGGTTCTTTGAAAATTCTTGGGGGTGTACTGGTTTCGATCAGGTATGTGAAGTATTAATTGCATGCAGAGGATCACGGTTGGCCTCTTAAAGTATCCGTGAAAGTATAATTGCAAAAGATTATGCTGTTAAGTTTGCTCTCGCTTTTGCTGATAATATCAGCTTGGGTGTTGCAAGCTCAATCGCTGCCTAATTAAAGGCAGCAAAGAGTACCGGACAATCGTGGGATCCGATCTCTTAAAAGATCACGAAGTAGGGAACCCGAAAAGCATAATAGAGAAGGGGACCGAAATTACTCAATGCACTCTGTTTAAAATTTTGTTTGTCTGATATTTACAGAGGGGTAGTACAAGATAAACTAAGCATGTAGAAGTTAATAGGGATCATACTTGACACAGGGGTTCGATCAAGAAGGTCGAGTAGATCGGTAACGGTCTAATATAAACAGGGTGAACTCAGGGAAACCTAAACTTGAAAGAGTATGGCAATCCTGAGCCAAGCTTCTGACGCTTCAGAAGAAGGTGCAGAGACTACTGGGTGGTGTAGGAAACCGTAATACCAGCAAGAGCGCCCTGCAACCATTAATTTGGTTGAAGAGATAGTCCACGCTTTTATGAAAATAAGAGACAACGTGTCCCCTCTCCTCCATTTTTTTACTTTCAGCTCCATAATCTACTAATATATATTCTACCTATAAAAAGGAGAGTATAATGTTAGTAGATTTGGTATGCCAAAATTGTAATAAGCCCTTCAAGAAGTTAAAGGGGGAAGTTAACAGACAAGAGAGGAATGGGAGAAAGCATTTCTTTTGTAGTCTCTCTTGTGGGGCTACTTGGAGTAACTTACAAAGAGAAAGTGCTATAGTAGAAGTAGTAAAAGTGTGCCCATTATGTAAAACTTCATTTAAAACTATGACAGGAGCTAAATCTCCTACATATTGTTCTTCTTCATGTGCTTCAAAGGGTAGTATGTCTGAGAGTCGACGTGCTGCGCAAAGACAGGGCGGATTAGATAAAGCAGGTAACCTTATTTCCGCATCTCAAACTTTAAAAATTAGAGAAGATTGGAAGTATAAAAAGTTAAAGCATCTCTTAAGCTTTTTAGATGAAAATTTTGAGTTTGAATACAGCATCCCACCTTATGTATTTGATCTATGCTTAATAGATAGAAAGATACTCATTGAATTTGATGGTACTGATCATTGCGGAATTCAAATCCATATAGATAACGCTAAACAGAAAGTAGCTGAAGATATTGGCTGGAAAGTTATTAGGTATAGAGTGCAAGATAAAGCCATTATTAATCCAGAATTATTATATAGTTTATTAAAATACAAAGAGTCTTCTAATGTCTAAGTATTTCCTTGCTTATCCCGTGTCCTTTGATTGTAATCTCCGGTGCAGTTACTGCTTCCATCATGAACGTTTCTATTCTAACTATACGAAGCATCAGTCTTTTTCCCTAAAGCAATATAAGCTTTTTCGAGATACCCATCTTCTACCCGCTGAAGAGATCTTGATGCATTTTCATGGCGGTGAGCCATTTATTGACACGAATATCAATACTATCTGCACTGTTATTCGATCGACTTCAATAGAACGCTTTGACTTCCTCACCAATGGTCTGCAGAGTCAGGAAAACTATGCTCGAATTTTACCCTATAAGGATAGGATTCATCGTGTGGGGTTTACATTCCATAGGAAAATGATGGGGCATATCCCGAGTCTGGTAAAATTGTACGAGGATAACGTACATTTTCTCCATGATAATGGTATACCTGTATATGTTAAAGAACTCCTTACACATAGCGATAAGGATGTGATAAAGGAGTATAAGCGTAAATGGAAGACACTTGGGATACCATTTAAGATTCAGGATTTTAAGGGGTATGATCGCGGTAAAGATTTTCAAGAAATTAAAGAGTATGATGATGAAGATTGGTATCTGGTAGATTTTGAGTATAAGAAGTGTAATGACTTCTGCACGTGTACTCGGGGATATAAGACAATTCTTATAGGTGGGCACACTTTAGGTGGAAATGTCTTTGCCTGTTTTGAGGATATGAAAATTGTAGGGAATATTCAAAGAAATGAGTTCAACCCGAATTTTACAGTTAAAAGAACGAATAACGGGGTAGAAGTAATAGGAGTACCTGCAGTATACTATCATGATAAGGTTTTCCGGGAAAAAGGAATATATAAACCTAAAGGGTGTGGGAATGATTAAAGAGTATTGTAGCAGGTTAAAAGAGCTTGCTCTTGAACATTTAAATTGCTCTTTGGACGATAATGAGCCTGGGTATATTCCAGATGATCTTAAGGAGAATACCTATCGATGGAATTTGTATCTATACTCAAATCTATATAAGATCGGTGCAGATACTTTTGATAACAAGGATCGACAGATGTTTATGGATATTGCCCAGACATTCAGGAAAGAGCATTTGATAAGTTGGACCAGGGATAAGTTAGTAGAACTTGATAGAAGTAAAGTGCTGCCTGTGCTGGAACATGTAAAAAGTAGAATCGAAAATACTACAAGCTTTTTTGAGCTAAAAGTTTGCATATATATGTTTAGGGATATTTATAGTAGCTGGTTTGTTGTGGATCCATTTATTATTGAGATGTCACCAGGACTTAAGGATTTTATTGTTAATGAATAAATATAAATTTACTAAAAAGGCAGATTGGTGGGAGATAGACCACCAATTAAACTTTGATTTTATTAAGCAGTATTTTATGGCTATCTATATTCCATTTAGTGAAAGTATCCCGAGTAATAGCTGCGAATCCTCTTACAGATTGTCATTTTTAGAAATAGGTGTTTTTGAGGGTAGGACTTCCGTTTGGCTGCTGGATAATATCTTGGAAATACCAAATAATGGTAGATCAGGAATATTACACTGTATTGAGCCTAATTTGACAAAAAATGGGAAATTTAACTTAAAACAGCACATGGGTAATATTATACTCCATGAAATGCTCTCTGTTAAAGCCCTTATAAGTTTTATACAAGAAGATGTTTTTAAATTTGATTTTATTTATGTGGATGGAGATCATAATGCATGTGGTCTTCTTGAAGATCTGGTATTATCCTGGAAACTTCTAAAAGTTGAAGGAATAATGCTTATTGATGACTATGAGATGGAGACTACTGATCCATGGCACTATAAAAGTCATAAAGAATTTAATTTACATAACCCAAAGTTACGATTTACTCACCCTCGTATTGCTATCGATGCTTTTTTAGGTATTTATCGGGGTCAGTTTGAGCTGATTATCGATAACTATCAAATAGGTATCAAGAAGATAATTAATCTTTCGCAATAAATCTTCAGAATCTCCCAAATAGCACTTTAGTTCCATGTTTTATAACAGTATATTAATTCTGGACGTATCTATTTATACTTTTCAGAGAAAAAATCATGAAAATAATAGTCGGTGGTCGTTGTAATGGCATGAGTGAGGCCTCAACAGAAGAAATGGAAGTTGAGGATGATGCAACCGAAGATGATTTGATAGAGTTGGCTAGGGAGCATGCGCTCCAGGTCACGGGTTTCGAATTTTGGTATAAAAAGGTTGAAGATACTGATGAATAGAGCACATTAAGCACCCAGCTAATCATGATTAAAGAAAGTATATATTGTTCCTTATGCTGTAGAGAGATACCTGATGCAAGTTATCAGGAAAGGCACCATACTACTCCGGCAGCAAAGGGAGGAAAGAAGACTGAACTTGTTTGTATCGATTGCGGTGATCAGATTCATATGCTTTTTACTAACAATGAGCTGAGAGATCTTTATTACAGTACAGATTTGCTTCGAGTTCAGCCAAGCATACAAAAGTGGGTTCGATGGGTCAGAAAGCAGAAGAATTTCGGGATATGTATGAAACGAAAGAAAAAGCGATGAAACAGAAGAATCTAAAAAGGCATTTATTAAAAGTTGTTGATAGTATGAGTGGTATGTGGCACTATTATCTGCCTGTTTCAGGAAAACATAATTGTGAGGCTCTTTGTGGTAAAAAAAGAGGGATGAATATTGAAAATATTTTAAAAAATTGGGGACATAAGGAAGGAAATGTGCCTTCTTCTTACTGTTCTGTGTGTGATAAGATATATCAGGGATTAGGTCGGATATAACATGGATGACAGGGATGAATTTAGCTATTATGCAATATCTATGGTGTTTGGGCGTAACAGCCCCCACTTAACTGAATTTAAAATATATGATATCATGAAAAAATATCAGGATATTAAATTCTCTGAGTATTCTTCCTTATCCACGGAGAATAGGCTTGATACGCACCGTGAACTAAAAATTAGTATTACAAGATCCTTCATGTCTACACAGTGTCAATTATCCTCAGGTGTTAATAGAATAGTGTCATTTGTAGATGCTCCTAATAAGATTCATATGTCCGATGCTCTTTTTTCAGAGAGAGAATATGAATATTTTTCGAGTAAGTGGGATGATGTTATAAAAAATAAGATTAGAACACTTGGGATGTTAATTCGTTCAGTGTATACTGGAAAACTTATTGATATTCCTCTTTTGATAAATGAATTTCCAGAGATTACTGGCATTTTATTAAGATATCCTGATATATGGGTGGATGAACTATGAAAAAGAATGTAGAATTAAAAGTAATGCTGGAGTCTCTTGATAAAGTACGAGTGCAATTCTATGACTATGGCTCTAATATTTTAGAAAAGATCTCAAAATATCATGAGACTGGTTCAATGTCAGGGTATGCTGGAGATCCTTCTTTTGACTACGCAGAATTTTCTAAAGTTATGAAGGGGGGCTTTCATTCCTTAACCCTCCAACTTATTTTTGAATCTATGGTTTATTTGCACTACTTTAGTGAAGTACATGATGTATCTCTTGATCCTAAGGATTTTATTCATCGTAGAAAATTTGATCATGATGCATTTGAGAAAAAAACTAAAGAATACACAGATTTAACGATACAGCTTGACATTATAAAATTGTTTGTAAAACGTGGCATGCGAAATTTAGGGATCTCCTCTGAGTGTTGTTCTGAGATACTGGATTCTGGTGAGAAAATTCTTAAGACTTTAAAAGCACTTAAGCATGCCATGTCCGTTTCACTGTACCATTATGGATGTTGTGAATTTTTAGTATCTAAGATACCAATAAATGAAGAGCATCCCTTTGATATGGAGTTAGTACTTAATACCCATATATTTTATACTGACAAGCCCGAGCAGATAATTTCCTTTGCTCATCAGGCTAAGCCTGGGGTATATATTATTGCCAATGTCCCTTACAATAATCATGCGGAGACCGCTTTTTATATACTATTTCGTCAAAGAGGCTATGCTTACCTTGTAGAAAATTCTAAGCATTCTTTCCGAGATCAGTATTATAGAAACAAATCAGATGGTACTGCTGGGGAAGATGCTTGGCTTGATCGTAAGTATGATTACTGCTATCTTCCTATAGAAGTTGTGATGAACTTTTTTGCAGGGGAGACACCAAGCAAAACGGTTATGCTATTTGAAGATGTTGTATTCACTTCTTTAGGAAAGCTTACCGATTGTACCGCAAATACGGTACTTTACACGTATGCTTTTATTGATAAGTGCATTACATTTCTTAAGGATCAAAAATTTGCATCAAAAATCTCAAATACTTCCTGTGCTGGTTTTGTTGATCTGTTGCTGAAGGGTTCTGTAGGAAATGTCCCAGCTATTGCAGCTCCACTACTACCTGCGATCGAAGCTTTGGATGTATCATGGTCTCCGGGCAAAACAGGTGTGAAAGATGTGTCTGGTATTTTAAAAGGAGTTGAAGCAGAACTCCCTGTGATTCAAACTACAGATTTATCTGGATTATCTCAAGGGAGTCTTACTTCTATAGAGCACTTAAGACGATCTGTAATTTTCCGGAATAGACTTGCAAGAGCTGAGGAACTTGAAAAGATGTGGCATGAGGATTTTAATAAAAATCATAATGCTGTCTCTGAAGCACTCGCTTCATTTATCACAAGTAGAGGATTAAAGTTCATAGTGCAGAAAAGTCTGAAAAATTTAACTTACCCGCTTCGGGTGTACAAAAAGTGCTTTAATGGATTTAAGACAAATGAACAGGGTTACATAGATACAACAATTTTAAATTCCATAGATAAGAAGACAAAAAATGAGTATGGGTCCTTTCTTACAAAGGTTCACTTAACAGGTTATACGACATTGCATCAGCAGTGGTACTCAAATGACGACCGATCCTTTTCATATCCTTCATCCTTTGGTGTAGGGTATAAGCAGTGCTGTTGTCATTGTGATGAGGCAATAGCCCGGCATTTTTATACATTGCAGTTTCTTGATTGGAGTATTTTCAGAGCATTCTTTGAAATTAAAGAAGAAGAGCTTTCACTTATCCCAGATCAAATGAAAAAATATTTAAATTTATCTTCAACAGAGTATTTCGGAAATTCTATTTTGTATGATATTGATCCAATCGCATTAATAAAAAATCCGTGGTTTGTCGCCATCATTGACCGGTTGGGGGGTATTGATTTTAATCAGCGGGATGTCCCGGCATACTATGTTAATTTTCGTCTCTGTGGTAACTGTTTGAGAGATTTACAAAGGGTATAGTATGAGTAGAATTATAAATCATGAAGAACTCCTGGAAATAGATGCTATGACTTATGAGGATAAGGTTATAGCTATGTTTCAGGTATTTCCTAAGAATTTGGGATACTTTGAGGAATTGTATAGATCTGCTCAGTATGATAAAAAAAATATAACTTTGCAATATTGCACTGATCATATTTACTATATAGAAATTTATACTATTGGGCTGGGATCTTTAAAAAAGTATTGGGAGAAAAATGAAATAACAGATGAATATATTTACAGGTTCACTTTTTGTGAAGGTGATGAGTATGGTACCGGGATACAAAGTGAACCCTTCAATAAGCTCAATTCTGATATAATATGTAAAAGGGCTCTTCCTTTTTTTATGTCCTACGGGCGTATTAAAGAAGATATCCCATTAATTATCCATGATTTGCCTGAATTTGCAAAATATGCACTGGAGTATGTACCTTGAAATTTGACATCAAGAAATTCTATGAACATTCTCATGTTAGGCATACAGAATGGAATGACCTTGTCCTTTTCTGTTATACTCGGGAATGCCAGTATGACGGACATTGGGATGAAATTACTATGAATGCCCGGGGTATCATATTTAATAAGATCACTGGAGAAGTGCTTGCACGACCTTTTGTAAAGTTTTTTAATGCCTCCGAGCTTATGGGTAAGGTTGATCTGGTCGATCTGGCGAAGAAACCTTTCGTAGCTCTTAAAAAAATTGATGGGAGTTTAGGGGTTCACTATAGATATGAGGATCAGGACTATATAGCTACTAAAGGGGCTTTCTTATCTGAACAGGCACAATGGGCTACCAAATGGTTCCGGGAGCATATAAGATCAGCAGAGATGCTTAAAGGGTATACATATCTTTTTGAGATGATCTATCCAGAGAATAAAATTGTGATAGATTATGGTGATACTGAAGATTTAATACTTTTAAGTATCATCAATAATGAAACCGGAGAAGAAATACCCTATTCTTCTCTTAAAGAAGAAGGAAGGCGCATAGGAGCTACTGTAGTTGAGATGGTAGAGTTCAGCAGCCTTGATGAGTTATATGCCTACTGTAAGACCCTACCTGCGACTGAGGAAGGTTTTGTTCTTACTTTTCACAATGGTCTTAAAGTTAAGGTTAAGGGTTCTGAATATTGTAAAATACATAGAATTCTGTCACACATGACTCTTTTGGCATTCTGGAGTGCATGGGACTTAGATAAAGCGGATATACCTATTAGTTTTATAGCTGAGGTGCCTGAAGAATTTAGAGAGCTTACAGATCTTTTATATCAGCAGATATACGAGGTACACCATAATGAGTACAATAAGGTTAAGGAAACATATGCTGTAATTATGAAAGACATTCCTGCAGACATAAACCAAAAAACATTGTTTTTTATGGTAACTGAGCGGTACCCAGACTTGGTATCAGATCTTATGTATTATCATAAAGGTAATTTTCCTAAGCTCTGGAGAGGTATTCACAGGAGAATTCGTCCAAATTTTAATATCCTACCTGATTCTGTGGTGGGTTCTACCCGATTAAAAAGAATTCTTGAAGAAAATTAAAATTTAGGTTTAAATAATCTTTGTCAGTTAGTATGTTACTGTGTCGGGGGTCATAAGACTCTCGGCACTTTTTCATTTTATAGCTGAAAGGTGGGGATTATGTCCTGGGAATGGCTATCACTAATTGGTATATCTTTAATTGGGGTACTCCTCATAATATCCCGGAATACTACTTTCGTTAAAAGTACTTGGAAATACTCTATAATACTCGCTCCTTTAGCGATTCTTTTAATACTCAAGATTATTTCTGATTCGAAGAGTAAGGGTGATACTAAACCATCATCGGGGGATAAGTCTTCTGATGACATGGGTAAGTCTATTGAAACCCTTAAGGATAAGCTTGTAGAGGTACAGATGGAATCCGCTATAGAGATCTCTGCGGCTAAGGTAAAAAATGAAGATACTATCAATAAACTTGAAGAAATAAAACGGATAAAGGATAAATCAGAAAGAAGGAAACGTTTAGCTGAAATGATAGGGTAAAAATAATATATAAATGATCACTGGCAGGTTCGCCAGGGTGAGCTCCTCGAGACGCTGAGTAATCAGGTCGATGAAAGGGGAAAATGCCCCCACTTATGCGGGTATGAACCGAGATTAAACAGATTAAGAATACCTCAGAGCGTCGTAAACGTTTAGCAGCTATGATAGGGTAAAAAAGCAATGAAGAAAAATATTATATTATTTTTAGTAGCTCTCCTAATATCGTGTACTACTAAGGAAATGAAAGAAGCTCCTCTTGGTTATAGTTTTATGCCTGCATATCTTAACATTGATAGTATTCAACCTTTTCATCTTGATGATACCAATAGGGTAGTGGATTCTACGTTAAAAGATTTTGTTTCGATCCCTATCGATGGCGGGATGCTTAAAATGACAAAGAAAGACTCTATGGTAGTGCCTCCTGGAGTTTTAATAAGTGATCGTAAAGCAATGTTGTACTCCTTCTATAAAGCTTCCTGGGAGCGTCAGCAGACGGAACTCAAATACACGAAGTATTTAATGTCAGAATATTATAGCAAGGCTAAGGCAGCTGAGACGTTATACCAGGATAAGATTATGAAGCTGGAGAAGAAATCTGAGCGGAGTTGGCTTGAAAAAAACATGGGATATATAGGATTTATGGCAGGTATCGCTACATCGATACTAACAAGCTACGCATTATTTGGTGGGACGAATTTAACTAAATGAAGAAAAGTACTTTGAGACATAAAAGATTTGATTCGGTGATTTTAATAAAGAATCTATCTATACCGCAGTCTATAGCATTGGAAGATATGCTGGCTACCTGGCAGCAATTAGGTAGCGCAGGGTGTAGTCGTTGGACATCTTTTTTTGCTGATGGGGATGGGGATTTCAGACCTAAGATTTCATATAACGGTCATGCACCGCATAAGACCAGCCTTCTTAATGAGGGAGATACTTGGCGGGGGAGTGAGTATCGAATAGATTTTGATTCGATAGGGTGGAAGCTTCACGATAATGAAGACCTCAGAATTATTGAGGCTAAGAAATTTAATATCTTTTGGATTCTTTTTGGTACAATAAGATTTTGTACTATTTACGCAATCAGAGATCTTAATCTTAAAATAAAATCATATAAAATAAGAAAGAGCCACAAAAAATGCGAGAAAACATGCCCTGTCTCGGAGGCTTCCTGTGGGCCCTCTGAAAATACAGATAGAACCTGCAATAGCAATTAATATAGCTGACATCGTTGAAGAAAACGGTAAAACTGTTCGAGAGAATAATCTCGATATGGCTCATGATATTCCTATCGGATCATTAGTAGAAGTT
>Ga0184631_10000282_pt1 | contig 11039 bp, 10 predicted proteins | sample PLM4_90_b1_FD_133160 | JGI IMG/M metagenome (GOLD analysis project Ga0184631, IMG submission 133160) | Groundwater sediment microbial communities from an aquifer in East River, Colorado, USA - PLM4_90_b1 | ecosystem: Environmental > Terrestrial > Soil > Riparian zone | place: USA: East River... | reverse complement strand
TCTATCCGTCCACGTGGTAGATAACTATCTTGACACCCTGAAACGGCTGGGGATATCAGGGCAAAATCGTAACCTTGAGCTTGCCGTGGGTGACGAAAACGAGCGATTTGCCGAGGAGCTCTTTTCCTTAAACGGATATAGCGGGAAAATCGTGATTGCCTTGAATCCCGGTGCGAGCCATCCGGTGAACCGTTGGAGTGTTGAGCGCTTCGCAGGGCTTGCCGATGCTCTCGTGAAAGGCCTCTCGGCCAAGATCATCATCATAGGTGGAGCCGAAGACATTGTTCTGGCAAAAGCGATCTCCTCTGCCACCTCATCGAAACCCTTAATGCTTTGCGGGAACACGACGCTGCTCCAGCTCGGGGCGGTTTTGAAAAGGTGCAGTCTCCTGATCAGCGGAGACACCGGTCCCCTACACCTTGCCACGGCTGTGGGGGCGCCAGTTGTGGCCCTCTTTGGAGCGGCTGATCCGGCACGAACTGGTCCGGTGGGACCGGGTCATCGGGTGATACAGGCTGAAGGGGTCGCTTGCCGGCCCTGCCGGCGCCGTGTTTGCACAAACAGCGTAGATCGTGAGTGTATGAATAAAATATCGATTCAAAATGTTGCCGATGCGGTAAAAGACATCGCCAGGCCGGAGCGAACGAAATAATATGATTTCCCTCATTGATGATTTCAGCAGAAGATGATATGATACCAATCGTGATGAAATAGTGCAAATAGTATTATATTTTTACCAGGAAAGGAACAACCATCATGGCTACACCGAAAGTTGATATGGACCTCTGCATTGGATGCGGGCTTTGCGCAGATCTTTGCCCAAAAGTTTTCGAACTCAGGGACGACAAGGCATGGGTCATTGGCCCGGGTGCATGCAACACCTGCGATTGCCAGCAGGCTGTTGACAGCTGTCCTGTGACGGCAATATCATTGGATAAATAATAATTGCATAAGCTCATTCGCTGTTCATTCGGCGGGCGGTTGATTCACCTCTTTTGATGCTTATCGAATTCCTGTCCGGTATCCATTCATCTCGTTTTTATCATCATGCATCAGGATTAGTATGAATACCTGCATGAGGACGCAAAGCCATAATATTATTGACAATTCAATAAATGTTTGTTAATGTTATCAGTAGATCATGATGTGCGAATTCGTCTATCAAACATGAATATTCCTCTTTCTCCACGGATCCTGGATAAACTCGTTCCAATGAGACTTTTTGCACGGCTCACCATCGCGAGCAAAATGCTTCTGGGATACATGACGCTCGTCGTGCTTACCGTAATTGTCGTCGCCTATGCCCTCATCAGCCTGCAGCGGATCAATAGCCTGAATAAAAGTATTGTGAATGTCGATGTCAAGGTACAAGAAGCATCAGACAAGATGCTCGATGCCTTGCTTGCCCAGGATATTTATGAGAAGCGATATCTGATCCTGAAGAGCAGAGACATGCTAAACCTTTTTGCGGAGCGGGGAAAGGAATTTAGCGGTTGGCTTGCTACTCTTAAGGGGATCCCCGGAGCAATGGAACTTCCCGTGAATGCAATTGAGGATCGTCACCGGAATTACATCGACCTTTTTTCGAGGGAGGTCCAGTTGATCCGTGCAAAGAAGGTCGACCAGGCATATGCTGTATCGAATCAGGAACTGAGAAGCGAGATCGATAAAATCATCGTAGCGCTCAAAGAGCTTTCCTCTGCATCCAGTGAATCTCAAGACAGAAAAATGAAGGAAATCTCCTCGATGGGCGGGAAGGCCTTTCTGACAACGGCGGCCCTGTGTCTGTTCAGCATCATCATAGGGGCCTTGGCGGGGCTCATCGTTACTCATCATATTTCATCATCGATTCAAAAATTAAAAGAAGCGACTGAACATATCGCCGAAGGAAATTTTGATTACGATCCAAAGATCGGAACACAGGACGAGATCGGGAGCCTTTCCAAGGCTTTTCTGGCCATGGGGAAACGGCTCAGGAAACTCGAGGAAATGTATCTGGACGCCAGTCCTTTGACCAGGCTACCGGGCGGAATCGCAATAGAGAACGTGCTCAAAAAGCGGATCGACTCTGCTCAGCCGCTCGCTTTCTGTGTGTTCGATCTTGATAATTTCAAGGCATTCAATGACCGGTATGGTTATGCGAACGGAAGTGAGGTCATTAAGGAGACTGCGAAGATCATCGAAAATGTGGTGAGGTCCAAAGGCACGCCCGATGATTTCGTCGGTCATGTAGGCGGCGATGACTTTGTGGTCATCACAACGCCGGATGTCATGCGCGGGATTGCCGGCGAGGTCATCAGTCAATTCGACCAGCGCATTCCGGAATTCTACGATCCCGAGGAACGGAAGCAAGGCTTCATTTTTGGAAAAACAAGGCAGGGCGTCGAAATGGAGTTCCCCATGATGAGCATATCCATCGCCATTGTGACGAATGAAAACCGGAAGCTTGCCAACTCCCTGGAAGCTTCGGAGATCGCGGCCGAATTGAAGGATTACGCAAAGACAATACCCAAAAGTGTCTTTATTGTGGACAAGAGGAGGAATGTGTGAGGAAGTTTTTTGTTTTGTTTACTACCCTGCTCTGTTTGTCCGGCTGTGTTTTCCTGGGCGCTCCGTCAGGCACGGAAAAGGAATTTCATGCCGCCGTTGTCTCCGTGAAGGCAAAGCGTTATCAGGAGGCTGCTGTTGCGTACAATAGAATCATTTCCGACTCCCCGGGTTCGGCGCTGGCCGCTGATGCGCTCTTTGAACTTGCTCTCGTCCATGCGCACCGAGACAACCCCGAGAGAAATTACACCCGGGCAATGCATGCCTTTGAGGATTTTATCAAACGTTATCCTGACGACAGGAGAATGGACGAGGCACAAACCTGGATTTCCCTGCTCAAAACGGTCCAGGATTTAAAAAAACAGAACGAGGCTCTCAATGAGAGCATTGAGCAATTAAAGCGGGTCGATGTCAGGCATGAGGAAAGGCGAAGAAAGTAGCAACAAACTCACAAACGATAAAGAGAATATCCGTTTTTCCCGTAAAGTTCCAGAGCGCAGACCTTAAAAAACCTCTCTAACATGACAAGCTGTTTTTCGTCAAAATTATCTTTCGAAAATTTCATAAACAACGGATCGTTGATAAAAAGATGAGTAATGCCCAGTTCTCTGAACCTGCCGCGCAGTTCTTGCTCGTTCCGAGCCCCCTGCACAAAACGAATAAGGTCATTGCCCAATCTCTCTCCAAATACGTTATTTCGGTTCCAGTAATACAGCCTATCGCCGCCAAAGAAGGACATGACTCTCGCATCAGCAGGTAACGTGGAATTGGCAAATGCAATGGTGGAGTAGTCCGGAAGCCTTCGGGAAAGATACTGCTCTTTTGTTTCCCCGCCGGTAAGATAGTCCATCGGCCGATAGCGGTTGTAGAGTTTCGTAAGATACCAGCCATTCACGATGAACAACGCCACGAGGAGCGCAACCGACCAAGATCTCAGCCGCTTCATTTCAAAGGCATTTTTGAACCCATACACGGTAAAAATGACCACCGCAGGCAGTATCGGCAGCACATACCTTGTCACCATATCAATGGTGAAGAAAGCAACGAAGAAAAAAACAGCAGAAAAGATCGCGAGGTATTTAATATCCCGGTTCTTGATGTGGATAAAGGCGATGGGAATGAAAACGAGAAACAACGGATTCAATACGCCGTCGAAAAAGCGGGCTGATCCGTCCTGCCCCTCCCAGAACAGCCTGAATGGAATCAGCAGGATATACCAAAGCTCTTCGCCATAAAGCAGGCTTCTCATTCTGAGAGGAGGCATGGCACTGACCTGGATGGCGGATTGCAGGGAGCCGGTGGCGGTGAAAAGACCATTCATCAGAGGATAAATGGGATTATGAGTCCAGAGATAATTGCGAATCAGCCAGGGTGAAAAGACTAGGAGCGCTATCAGCATATATAGCAGGCCAAACCGAAGTGCCTTGAATTGATCTTTCGTGGCCCGGCTAAAGGACCACATAATGGTAAAACTGAAGATTGCAAGGAGAATGAATGCGCTGTATTTGGAGCCCATTGCGAATCCGGTGGAGATTGCGGACAGGACCAGCCACGTAAGCTCGAATTTCTCCCTCCATTTCAAGATGCCGATGAGCCCCAGGGTTGAATAGAAGGTAAGCCCCAAATCGATGTATGCCGTGGTTGAGAGTTGCATTACAATTGGAGTGGTAAGAAAAAGGAATAAACCAAGAAGGGCATAATTTTTGTCAATTTTTTCCGCAAGATAGAAATAGATGGTGAATCCCGTAAGAAGGGCAAAGCCGAAATGGATGAGTTTAGGCAGAATATCATAGCCAAAAGCCATGGGAATGAGATACAGAAGGTCGATATTCATGGGCGTGTAGGAAAAGCCCATTGAAGCGATTTCATGAATTCTACCCGCTTGCAGGTAGAGCTTTGGAATGGCAAGGTGCACGATGAGTTCATCCCGGGCAATCGGGGGCAGAAGGACGATAGGCAGCATGATCAGGGTAAAGATGGGAGGAAACACGAAACGCCAATCCCAGGATTGGGAAAAACCTTTTGTGAATACATGATGCCGGAAGGACCAGAATAGAGCGGCGAGTACTGTAAAAAGAATGAACATCAGGGAAAACGTATCGAGCCTTCCGAAACTGCCGGCCGCAAAAACGAGAAGACTTAATATACCGGCAGCAAAACCTATTCTGTAAATACCAAGCAAAAGAAATCCCCTTTCCCAGCGTCCATCATTGCTCTCAGCATAACCAGAAAAAGAAAAAGTGGCAAGGGAAATTCATTCCCCTGCCACTTCTTGCACGCTAAAGCAAAATTATGTTAGCAAGTACCAGCGCCTAAACCTTGCTTGTTGCAAGTGCCGCCAGGACCGGTAAGTTTCACGGTATTGGCAGGCGCGGTCGTGCCAAGGCCGACGTTTGTGATCACAATCTCATATGAGTTTGTGCTTGCTGTAACAAGACAGTCGTTACCTTTGCTGAACGATACGTCTTGCGAACCAAATGCACTGGTCGTTCCGCCCGGGCCCGTTTGAGCAACGCCAATGTAGAACATATGATCGCCAAAATATGCTTCTTCAGCGGTCGCGGTATTCCTTGCATCAGCGATCATTGAAGCGATGACGGCCCTCTGACGATAAGCGCTGAACTGCGGGATGGCGATGGCCGCGAGGATAGCGATGATGGCCACCACGATCAGGAGTTCGATAAGGGTAAAACCTTTTGTGTTCGTAATCTTCATTTTGAACCTCCATTAGATTAGAAATTGTTTTAGTTATGCGAATTTACTATGTTGCTTAAGGCCCTTTGTTTACGCTCACCTCCTTTCATTAGCCTTAAAATTCGATAACCTTTTATGATGCTGATTATGCACGATGTATGCCATTATTTATCATCTTAAAATCAATAGCTTGAAATAGATTGCACAAGCTATTGACCGATTGTTGTCAGTCGGGTGTGACAAAAATCGTCAGTCTTTCTGTTGAGCAGAATTATATATCGCAAGATTTTCATGTGCCAACCTGCCTATTCCGAGATTAACTTATTGACAAGTAATTATTTTACTTGTTATATTACACCCTGATAGTTAGAAAAAACAGACACCCTTCATTTGCATAATATCTATGATATTTACTTCCCCTACAATCCTAACGATGCGTCCGAAAGCAGCGCTCATCAACGACAGCGCGGTCGTCGTCAGCCGAGGAACCATACTGGCGGTGGGCTCGGCTGATACAATCATAAGACGATATCCTGGCCATCGAGTCGTCAGGCTTGAAAATGCGGTTTTGATGCCGGGGCTTGTGAACCTTCACACGCACCTTGAATTGCCCCCAATTCTTGATGCAATCCGCGCCACGAAGTTTCCCGCATGGGTTATTAATCTTATCAAGGCAAAAAAAGAGCTTACCCATAATAATTATGCTGCCGCAGTAAAAACCAATATCGGGACCCTTATCCGTACCGGCACAACCACGGTAGGTGAAATTTGCACTCACGGCATTAGCCCCACTTATCTCAGAAAAAGCGGGTTGCGAGCGAAGGTGTTTTTTGAAGTAATCAAAATGTCCCCTTCTTCCCCGCAGCTCACCTTACCCTATTTGGGCAAAGGGGGACTCGTTCAATTTGGTGTATCTCCGCATACACCTTATACTGTATCCGAAAAAGTCTTGCAGGAGCTGAAAAATCGTTTTCATGACAGTCCTGTTTCTCTTGCCATGCACGTGGCGGAATCGAAGGACGAGATCAGACTGCTCCAGGGAAAGAAAAGCAGTCTGGCGGAGTTGTATCGGCTCGCAGGGTGGGACCTTTCCTGGGCGCCTTCGGCCGTTTCGTCCTTTGACTATCTGGAGAGGATAGGGCTCCTCTCTCCCCATTTTCTGGCCGTACATGCCGTTCAGGTGACGAACCGTGATATTGCCATCATCAGGAAGTCAAAAGTGTCGATAGCCCATTGCCCAAGGAGCAACAAGGAGACCGGTGGGGGAAGAATGCCGCTAAAAAAAATTCTCGATGCCGGAATAGGCGTGGGACTTGGCACGGACAGCCTGGCAAGCTCTCCTACCTTGAACATGTGGGATGAGATGCGTTATGCTTACCGGATTCATCATCGAGACGGCATCACGGCAAATGAAATTTTAACGCTCGCAACGGTAGGAGGCGCGAAAGCTCTTGGCATGGGCGCAGAGACCGGTTCAATTGAAAAAGGGAAAAAAGCGGACCTGATCGCGATTCCCCTTCCGGATAAAAAGACCGGGGACCTGTATTCAGACTTGCTCAGAGAGACGAAATCTTGTATTATGACCATGATCAACGGGAAAATACTGCATCTGGAGAAACCCCGGGAGATACAATGAAATTGATGAATACAGGACTTGTTATGTTGTCCATGTTATTGTGTGCCCTGGTGTCGTGCTCCGAGGAAAAGAAAACTGTCCAGCAATACGGGAACACTTTGACGGAATCATACAAAAACACCAAAAAGTTCGATAAGGACTTGAATGTTCAGCAGGTTCAGAAGTCGATCCAGGAATTTAATGCCGCCAATGGAAGATATCCCGCGAATCTCAGCGAACTGTCATCCTTCAGCGGACTGACCCTCAAGAGCGACAATTACGAGTATGATCCCGCAAACGGCACACTAACGGAAAAGAAATAATCACACTATCCGTCTCCCGGAAAACATCATTACCCACTAAATATGCATATTGCACATATCAACGAAAAGGTTATTTCCAACCAGCGTCTCACCTTTGCCGATGGCATAGAACTCTTCCGATCGAACGATCTTCTGGCTCTCGGACGCATGGCGGCTCATGTTGCGGCGCACAAGAACGGCAACCGCGTCTTTTTTGTCCAGAACATGCATATCAATCCCACGAACATCTGCGTCAACCGCTGCAAGTTCTGCGCATTCAGCAGGAGCAAGGACGAACCCGGGGCCTACGAGATGAGCATCGACGACATCTTGAACAAGGCGCGCAGCGCGGGAAAGGGCGTGCGAGAGCTCCATATCGTATCAGGACTTCACCCTGATCTGCCTTTCTCATGGTATCTTGATATGCTGCGTTCCTTGAAAAAATCGTTCCCAAAGTTCCATCTCAAGGCATTCACCGCGGTAGAGATAGATTACCTGTCGAAACTTTCCGGTCTGAGCGTCACGGATACGCTGAAAGAACTTCGCGATGCCGGTCTCGGATCTCTTCCCGGAGGCGGGGCCGAGATATTCAACAGCTCCGTACGCAATACTCTCTGCGCCGAGAAGATCAGCGGCGACCGCTGGCTTGAGGTGATTGAAGCGGCGCACCGGGTCGGCCTCAAATCGAACGCCACCATGCTGTACGGCCATATTGAAACCTATGAGCACAGAATTGACCACCTGATCAAGCTCCGGGACCTTCAGGACAGGACCGGCGGTTTCCAGGCCTTCATCCCGCTGAGCTTCCATTCAAGTAACACGGAGATAAAAAAGTCCGCTTACACTACGGGTTTTGACGATCTTAAAACACTGGCAATCTCCCGGCTGATGCTGGATAATTTCGACCACATAAAGGCTTACTGGGTCATGCTGGGAGAGAAAATTGCGCAAGTGTCGCTCAATTTCGGCGTCGATGATCTTGACGGCACCGTGGTGGAAGAGCGCATCACCAAGGCCGCGGGCGGGACCACTGACGGGAGCATGACCAGAAAGGACATTGTGCGACTCATCACGCAGTCGGGTAGGACGCCGGTGGAACGGGACACGGTGTATAATGTCATAAAAGTTTGGAAATAAATAACAGAAATCTGACCGTCGACAATCAAAACAAGCGTTTCTCAACACTCTGATGACCACTGCTTATAATAAAATAATTCTCAAAGTCTCAAAGGCACAACGTCTCGATCCGGAAGAGGGACTCACCTTGTTCAGGGGAGGAGACCTCCTGACCTTGGGAGAGCTTGCGAATGGCGTTAGAAAACGCCTCCATCCCGAGAGGCTTGTAACATTTATCGTGGACAGAAACATCAATTATACCAACGTCTGCGTAAACAAGTGCAAGTTTTGCGCGTTCTATCGGGAAGCTGACAGTCCCGAGGCCTACCTCCTGTCAAAAGAGGAAGTATACAAAAAGATCGAGGAAACGATCGCGCAGGGCGGGACCCAGATCCTCATGCAGGGCGGTGTGCATCCTGATCTCGGCATAGATTATTTCGAAGACCTGTTCAGGTCCATCAAGTCGCGTTTTACCATCCAGATCCATTCACTTTCACCGTCCGAGATAGCATACGTTTCAAAAAAAGCGGACATCAGTGTCAATAATGCGCTAATACGGCTCAGGACAGCCGGATTGGACTCGATCCCCGGTGGTGGAGCCGAGATCCTTGTTGACCGTGTCAGAAAAAGAGTGAGTCCGAACAAGATACGATGGCGGCAATGGGCTGAGGTTATGAGAGAAGCGCACAAACTCGGCATGCCGACAACGGCAACCATGATGTTCGGCAGTATCGAGACTGACAAAGAGATTCTAGAGCATCTTGTCAGACTCAGAGATATTCAAGACGAAACCGGCGGATTTACCGCCTTCATCCCCTGGACCTACCAGCCGGGCAATACGGAACTCGGCGGGCGATCAGCCACGGGAATAGAGTATCTGAAGGTCCTCGCTCTTTCGCGGATCATGCTCGATAATTTCCAGAACATTCAGGCCTCCTGGGTCACGCAGGGCGCAAAAATCGCCCAAGTTGCTCTTGAGTTCGGAGCAAATGACTTCGGCAGTACCATGATCGAGGAAAATGTTGTTGCGGCGGCAGGAGTTACTTTCAAGATGGAGAGACAGGAGATCGTCAACATTATTAAAGACGCTGGTTACATTCCAGCACAACGCGACACGAAGTACGATATTCTGAAAAGAGAAGATGTGAAGTTACAAAATGGGAATGAAAAAAGTCCGCGTACTTGAGAAAAAAAGGTACCCTATGTTCGCCGAAAATATAATGTGGCTATTCTCTTTTCTTGTATTCGTTTGACTTGGAAACAGAAAAACTTTAATAAACTATAGGGTTACATTTCCTTTGCACAAAACATGTGGACAACCTGTTATTAAGTCTGTGAATACGTTTTGTGATGGTGCTTCATCAGCATGGGAAATGCAAATTGCACAATAAATAAGCACGCAAAAAATAATTAAAACATGCAGTTATAGTAATTGCCCGAAAGTAGCCTGTTCTTTTACATCATTTATCCATATCTTAACTTTATTGCCAATATGCTCTGTTTTCGCCCCTTCAATCTGCACCCGGAAGTAATTATCCGTTAATCCTGCCAATAATCCGGTATCCGGATTGATCTTGTCCTCGACGATAACACTGAGCGTTGCGCCCAGGTGCATTTTCCTAAAGGCCAAATTTTTTTCCCAACCAAGAGTACGGAGAGTTTCACTTCGTTCTTTCTTGATCCTTTCCGGCACCTGATTCCTCATTTCTGCCGCGGGCGTTCCAGGACGGGGCGAGTAACTAAAGACATGCAAATGCGACAAAGGAGAGTTCTCGATAAGTTGCATCGTGTTCAGGAACTCCTTGTCCCCTTCTCCGGGAAAACCTACCATGACATCTGCGCCAAGGGCCATACCAGGAACCTGTTTCGCGATATGTTCGAGCAACTCCCGGTAGAAATGGGAAGTATAGTTTCTTTTCATCGAGGCTAAAATGGTATCATCGCCACTCTGGAGCGGAACGTGTAAGTGTCTGCAGAGCCCCTGACCAAGAAAGCTGATCATTTCCCCGGTAACTTCCTTCGGCTCAATCGAACTTAAGCGTATGCGTGTCCGGCCCCGTGAGGCGATCAGCGCTTTCAGCATTTCAGTGAGGCTGAACCCCGCTTCCCCGTCGGATCCGTATGTTCCGATATGGATGCCCGTTAGCACGACTTCGGGACATCCTGATTCCACCAGACGCGCGAATTCCCGCATCACGTCGGGGGGCGCTACGCTGCGAGACGGTCCTCTCGCGAGAGGAACAATGCAGTAGGAACAATGGTTGTCGCATCCATCCTGGATTTTCAGGAAACCGCGTGTTTTGGTATGCAGTGCCATTCCCGGGACATTTGCGCCAAGAGGGTCGTTTTGATCCGATGGGGATAACAACGACAAAATATGATTCGGGATCTCGTTCTTTGCCCTGTTCCCGAATACAAGCTCAACACCGGAAATCCTTTTTATCTCTTCAGGATGTGTTTCCGCATAACAGCCTGTCACGACAACCCTGGCGCCTTTTCCGCGGCGTACAGCCGAACGGATCATCTGGCGGCACCGATAGTCGCTCTTGGCGGTCACCGAGCAGGTGTTGATGACATAGACGTCGGCCTCGTCGTCAAAGGGAACAATGGTACTCCCTTTGGAGAGGAATTCCTGCTGCAACGCGTCTGTCCCGAACTGATTGATTTTGCAACCGAGGGTGGTAAAAGCTATTCGCATAATTGTCCGGAGAGAGAACTCATGCCCGCAGCGGTGATGGTTACGTTAACGAGGGAACCGATCAGGC
>Ga0184631_10000280_pt1 | contig 11048 bp, 7 predicted proteins | sample PLM4_90_b1_FD_133160 | JGI IMG/M metagenome (GOLD analysis project Ga0184631, IMG submission 133160) | Groundwater sediment microbial communities from an aquifer in East River, Colorado, USA - PLM4_90_b1 | ecosystem: Environmental > Terrestrial > Soil > Riparian zone | place: USA: East River... | reverse complement strand
GTTGACGAACCTTTTAGTCCAGACCGATTGTAGTAATCCAAATTTTTCTTTAATTACCATTAATGCTACTGCACTTGGAATTACTGGTTCTTATGCCATTACGCCGAGTGGAAATTGTACTTATGTCGGCGGTGGACTCCCTGGCAGTTCCGGAGGTAGTGGAGGAGGGGGAGAAGCTCAGGCCCCAACCCTAACAACCGCTGCTGGGGTTGCAACAGCCAGCGCTGCCGCTGGCGGGACAGCCGTAGCCACAACCGCTGAAAATACTAAAGCAACTGTGGAGGTTCCGGCTGGAGCAGTAATCACTGATACCACAATTAATGTTACTCCAACGGCCAAAACTGATGTGTCTGTTACTACCGCTACTGCTTCTGTTCCTGGTGGTCTAAGTGTTGTTGGCAGTTTTGTTTATAATTTAGCTGCCACATCAGGCGTAACAGCTGTTACCAGTTTTAACAAAACTCTGACTTTAACTTTCACCTATACCGACGCTCAAGTTCTTGGTCTTAATGAAGCTGCTCTCCAAATCTATCGCTGGAACGGAATTCAATGGACAGCCTTGCCAAGCACAATCAATACAGCTACAAATACCATTACCGCTACTACGACTCAGTTTTCCTACTTCGCCATAATGGGAGGAAAAACGACTATTCCTGCAGGAACAGAAAAACCAGTTGTAGGCTACACTGGGATACCAACTGGTTTCACCTTCACTAAAAACCTCAAATCGGGGATGAAGGATAATGATGTGGTTTATTTGAAGACCATTTTGGCTGCTGAAGGTTGTGTTTCTGGACTATCCAACACTAATTATTTTGCTTCCAAAACCTCAGCTGGTGCCAAATGCTTCTGTAAGAAATACAAGTCCGATATTTCCAAGTCCGCAGGTTATACCGTTTCCTGTTCGGGTTTAGTTGGCGTTGGAATGAGAGCTAAGTTAAATGCTTTGTTAAATCCGTAAAGCCTATTTGTCTTTTTCCTTGTGAGACACCAAGGGTCCTCGGGTGAAAACTCTGGGACTTTTGTTTTTGCCTTACTTTTTGTTATAATAGACGGAGTATATTATATCGGGCGAAAAGCCCGCTATAATAAAAAAAGTTTTCACTTAATCAATGCTTAAGAGTTTCAAAATTAAAATTTTTCTTGGAATAACATTTCTGATTTTTCCGTTCTTTGCTTCAGCCGTCAACTTAGGAGAAAAGGCCAGTTTTTTTATTGATCAAAATTACGATTTGTATAATAGGTCTCAACTTACGGCTACTTTTCAAAAAACAACCTCAAAAATTTATTTTTATGTTGATGATAATTGGTGGAATTCCCTGACTTTTAACGAACAACAAGAAGTTAATTCGGCTCTTGATAAATTAGGAGAAGAGTTCGCCTACAAAATTTATCCGGCATTGACTTCAACTTTCGGTTCAGAACCCAAGCCGGGGATTGATAAGGACGAGAAAATCACCGTTTTAATTCACCCGATGAAAAAAGACGCCGCTGGATATTTTAACAGCGGCAACGAATACGATAAATTGCAGAATCCCAATTCCAACGAGAAAGAAATGGTTTATCTTAGTTCGAACTTTATTCTAAGCTCTTTGTCTAAAAGTTTTTTAGCTCATGAGTTTATGCACTTGATTAATTTTGGACAAAAGACCTCAAAAGGAATACAAGAAGACACCTGGCTTAACGAAGCCCGAGCGGAAGCGGCTATAACCCTTTTGGGTTACGATTCTCTATATCAGGGCAGTAATTTGGAAAGAAGAGTCAGACAATTTTTAAATTTTCCCTCGGACTCTCTTGTTAATTGGGAAGGAACCACTTCTGATTACGGGGTTTTAAATCTTTTTACTCAGTATTTGATTGACCGTTATGGGATGAAGATTTTGATTGATTCTCTTCAATCTGAAAAGAAGGGAATTGACAGTTTGAATTATGCCTTATCAGCGGCGGGTTTTAAAGAAGATTTCTCTCAAATTTTTACCGATTGGACAATTGCGGTTTTGGTTAATGACTGTAATTTGGGGCTAAAATATTGTTATTTAAACCCCAATTTAAAAAATTTACGGCTTACTCCCTCAAGTAATTTTTTACCCTTGAATTCGGACAGCACTTTATCAGTAAATTATCTGACAAAAAGCTGGGCGGCTAATTGGTATAAAATTTTTGGCGGAGGAGGAATTCTAACCTTTGAATTTCAAGGAGTTTCTAACGGGAATTTTAAGATTCCTTATTTACTTTGTGATTTTGCCGGAATTTGTTCAGTTAATTTTCTAATTCTGGATAAAAATCAAGAGGGGAAAATAGAAATTAAAGAATTTAACACGAAATATGCTTCCTTAACTATTATTCCCTCTGTTCAAAAACAAGGCGATATTTCGGAAAATCTTTCATATTCTTGGTTTGTTAGGGTTGTTATTCCAAGTCAATCAAAACCAAATGAAAATTCAAGTGAAAATCCATCAACCATTGACGGCATTCCTTCAAGCTTCACTTTCAAAAAGAATTTATATGTGGGCATTTCCGACTCGGATGTGGTTTATTTGAAAATGATTTTGGATAAAGAGGTGGTTCATGAAAAATGGTCGGGAAATAATTATTTTGGTCTAAAAACTTTCTCAGCCGTTAAAAAATTCCAAGAAAAATATAAAAATGAAATTTCCGGTTTCGCCGGCTATCAAATAAAATGCACCGGCTTTTTAGGTGCCGGCACAAGAGCTAAAATTAACCAACTTCTTGGTTCCTGATATCAGAGTGATTTTAGGAATTCGTCAACATTTGGTTTGGCTTCAGGCAAAAATTCCAATATTTTGAGCGCCGTTTCTCTGGCTTTTTCAATTTGCCCCAACTCTTTATAAACAGCAGCTAAAGAAGCATAGAGTTGGGCTTTTTTATTTTTATCTTGGGCAATTTGGATTAATTTCGGATAAACTCCGGTCAGTCCTTCATAATCTTCGATTCGGACATACATATTAATTAATTGTTTCAGAGATTCTTCGGATTCAACGTCGTACCCGTTTTCTTTCACCATATCGTAAAAATATTTAAATCCTTCCGAATCTTTAGAATAACCTTTGGATAAAGCCATCAGCCAGATGCAAGGGTTGTAATAACGGTTTAAATTAATGCACTCCGTAAGCTTTTCTTCCGCCTGTCCGTATTCTCCGGTTAGTATCCCGGTTTTCGCCCAATCCCTTAAGACCAGCTGGCGTTTCGGGGATAAATTATGGGCTTTTTCGAAATAATAATTCGCCTCGTCTTTCAATTGTTTCATTTCGTCGGTTGGCTGGAAAACATTATTGGTAAGTTTATCTTTTTCTTCAATCAAAATATTGGTGTATTCTCCGATTATAATCCAGTTTTGAAGATAAATCGGATGTTCGTCAATCGGCTCTTTCAATATCTGAATTCCTTCTTTGATAAGTTTTTCGTCTTTATTTTGTTCGTCTTTGATGCAATTATAAATGACCCCTGCCAATCTTTGATTCAAATAATTTTCTATAATATTATTTTTAATTTGAGGATAAATTCTGTTTACTATTTCCAATGATTTTTCACAATTTCCACTTTGCTGGTAAAAATCAGCCATATTCAATTCCTTGCTGTAGGAAAGCGGTTTTAAATTATAATTTATAATAAAAAAAATCAAAAAACCAAAAAGAATTAAAATCAGCGGCATTCTATACCGATATAAATAAGAAATAAATTTTACCTCTTTTCCATTAACGGCCTGGGGTTGGTTTTGTTTGTTGGAATCAGAATAAGAATTTATTAAATGCAAAGAATAACCCATTAAAAGAAAAGAAACAAGATAAGTAGAGATAGAATCAAAAGTGAAAAAAAGAGCAACTAAATATCCGATAAAAGTCGCCTGAAGGCCGTTGGAAATTACGGCTTTTTCGGGACTTCTTTTTTTTACTTTCTGAAGCTGCCAGAGCAGGACTCCAAACAGCAAAAGATAGATTATTAAGGCCGGAATGCCGGCGGCAATTGGGATATCAAGAAGAAAGTTGTGAGCTCTGTCCCACCATTCGTACATAGTTGGGTCTCCCGCGGCGGGACCCAATATGGGTAAGGAAGGATCGTAATTTTTATCAAAAGCAACCATAAAGTTTTCGGGTCCATAGCCCAAAATCGGCCTGTCCTTAAGGGATTTCAAAGCGACGGTCCATGTGGAAAATCTGCTTTCGGTTACTTTTTTTCCTTCAAAAACACTTAAAGTTCTGTCAAGAGTGCTGCTTAATATTGGAGGCATCTTTTGATAAAGATACAAATGGGAATCCATATAGCTTTTTAAAAGATAAGCGCCGAAAACCACGAACAATAAAACAATTCCAGTATAAACTTTTAATTTGGTTGATTTTTTGGGATAGGCAAATAAAAACCAAAGAAAGCCAATAATTAATCCTAAGAAAGCGCCTCTTGTCTGGACCAAAAAAACGGAGACCGAAAGAAATAAAATAAAAGAAAAGAAATAAAAAACTTTTTTTAGCCAACTTTTTGTTTTTATTCCGAAAGAAAAAGAAATAAAAGTCAGTAAAAGCAGATAAAGAGACAATAAAATGGCGTTAGCTATCGTAGATATGGGCCTTATACTGTAGGGGATGAAGTATTTGCTGAAAATTCCGAACTGCTGAAAAATAGCGATGACTGAGACAATAATGCCGATAATTATCGCAAAATCCAAAACTTTTTGCCAATCTTCTTTGTGGATAATCAGAAAAACAAATAAGGCAAAAATAATATAGAAAGCAAAATTGACGAATCCGCCGTTTCGATGGGGGTCGCCCCATAAACTGAAATGGATATCTAAAGAAAAAATTGTTGCCAGAAGATAAATCCCAAAAAGAAAAATTAAAAGCCAGAACAGCAGGGAGACAGATTTTATTTTTTCTTTGATATCGGAAATGTTTATTTTTCTGAAGAGAATCTGAAATATAAAAAGAAAAAGTAAAGCTGATAAAATTATGCGGAAAACCAAGGCCTTTCCCCAATCGGTCGGAGTGAACCAGGGAGGAATAACGTTAATTATTTGGGATATAATCAAAAAAATTCCGATTAGATAAACCGGATAAAGATTGATTTTTAATGAATATTCTGACTTGTTTTCCATGTAATTTTATGATATAAAAAATATACGAAAAAGCAAGCCCTATATGGATAAATTATTACAATTAATTAAAAGGAAAAAAGCTCGTGTTTCGGTAATCGGCTTGGGATATGTCGGGTTGCCGACAGCCGTGGAGCTGGCAAAAGCCGGTTTTCAGGTTTTTGGCATTGATATTAAAAAAGAAAGAGTTAACAAGGCAAATCAGGGGAAAAGCTATATTTATGACGTTTCTTCGGAAGATTTAAAAAGGGTTCTTAAAATTAAAAAATTCAAAGCTTTTAATAATCATTTTCCCCTTAAAAATTCTGATATTATTCTGATTTGCGTACCTACACCCCTGAATGAAAAAAAGATTCCCGATACTTCTTATATAGATTCTACTGCCAAAGAAATTGCCAAATACTTAAAAAAGGGCCAGCTTGTTGTTTTGGAAAGCAGCACTTATCCTGGAACTACCCGGGAAATAATTTTACCGGAACTGGAAAAAACAAAGCTGAAAGTCGGCAAAGATTTCTTTTTAGCTTATTCTCCGGAAAGAATTGATCCCGGGAATGAAACATATAAATTAAAAGATGTTTCTCGGGTAGTGGGTGGAATCACTTTGAAATGCACCCAGTTAGCTGTCCAATTTTACAGGAGCTTTATTGAGGCTCAAGTTATGCCCTTAACTTCTTCTGAAGCCGCCGAGATGACTAAATGCTTGGAAAATGTTTTCAGGCTGGTTAATATTTCAATGGTTAATGAATTAGCGCTTTTATGCGGGAGGATGGGAATTGATATTTGGGAAGTAATTGAGGCAGCAAAAACAAAACCATATGGATTTTTTCCCTTTTATCCTTCTCCCAAAGTGGGGGGGCATTGCATTCCTCTTGATCCATTTTATCTGAGTTATAAAGCTAAAGAATATGGTTTCTGGACTCGTTTTATTGAAATGGCAGGCGAAGTTAATGAACAGATGCCTCACTATGTTATGACAAAGGTTATCTGGGTTTTAAATATGAAAGAAAAGCCCGTAAGAGGATCAAGAGTTTTGGTTTGGGGAGTGAGCTACAAAAAAGATATCGGAGACACCAGGGAATCGGCAGCTTATGATATTATTGCGGATTTAGTCAGAAAGGGAGCGAAAACAGATTATTTTGATCCCTATGTTCAAAAATTTGAAGTAAAACACAGAATTTTAAAGAAACCAATTGCCCTAAAATCAATAAAATACTCTCTCCAAAATCTTAAAAAATACGATTTAGTTTTAATTTTAACCAATCATTCCGGTTTTGATTATGAAAAACTGGCTAAAAGAGCAAAATCAGTCGTTGATACCCGGAATGCGATAAAATCAAGGAAACATAAAAATGTCTTCTGGCTCTAATTCTATCGTTTTTAAACTATGAAATTTGCTATCATTGGTACGGGTTTTATTTTCAGAAACCACGTTCAGGCAATTTATAAGGCAGGAGGGGAACTTATTGATGTCGTGAATGAACTATATGGAGAAGACGCCTGGAAAGAAATGGTAAAAAACACAGAGGCAGATTGCATTGTGATTTTATCTCCGAATAATCTTCATTTTGAGATGGCAAGGTTTTCGGCTGAAAACGGCAAGGTTGTTTTATGTGAAAAACCTCTTTCAATAAAATCAGCCGACGTCAGAATTTTAGCTGAATTTCAGAATATCTTTACGGTATCCCAGTTGAGATACCATCCTTTCGTAAAAAAATTGAAATCAGAGATTGAAGATAAAAAACGTTATGAAATTGAAATGGATATTTCCGTCCATAGGGACGAAGATTATTATAAAAGCTGGAAAGGACAGAAAGAAAGTACCGGAGGAATCATTTTTAATATAGGAATTCATTATTTTGATTTATTGCTTTATTTATTCGGTCAGCCCGACAAAATCTCAACCAGCTTGCTTACTGACAGAAAAGCTGCCGGAGTGATTGAGGGGGGAAATTATATATTTAATTGGAAATTGAGCACTGAAGAGCCGAAAGAAACTCAGCAACGCATATTCAAAATTAACGGCGTTGATTACGATTTGTCCTCAAAAGAAAATTTACACGTATACGTTTATAAAGATCTTCTGGAAAAAAAAGGGATTACTCCCGATGAAGCCGTTTCTTCAATAGAATTAATAGAAAAAATTTATGAAAAATGAATTTTGGGTACATAAAACAGCCGAAGTTAAAAAAGGAGTAAAAATCGGAAAAGGAACAAAGATTTGGCATAATTCCCAAATCTTGAAGGGAGCCAAAATTGGAAATAATTGTACCATTGGGCACAACTGTCTTATCGGAGAAAATGTAAAAATAGGAAATAGTGTGAAAATTCAATCCAATACCGACGTTTGGAGCTTAGTAACTTTGGAGGATTATGTTTTTGTCGGACCATCAGCGGTTTTCACCAATGATTTAAATCCCCGTTCCAAATATCCAAAACCGAAAGATAAATGGATTCCCACTTTGGTGAAAGAAGGAGCGACTATTGGAGCCAATGCAACCATTGTTTGCGGAAATATTATTGGAAAATGGGCAATGATAGGAGCAGGAGCAGTGGTGGTTGATTATGTCCAGGACTACGCAATAGTGGTCGGAGTTCCGGCAAAAATTATAGGCTTTGCATGCGAGTGCGGGAATCGCCTGAAATTTAAGAAAAGAAAAGCGGTTTGTAAAATTTGTAAAAGAAAATACTCCAAAAAGGGTTTGAAAGTTAACCAAATAAAATGATGGAATTCGTTGATTTAAAAAGACAATACAAGTTAATAAAAAAAGAAATAGATAAAGCAATAAAAAGGGTTTTTAATAACTCTAATTTTATTTTAGGAAAGGAAGTTGAAAATTTTGAAAAAGAGATTTCTCAATTTTGCGGCGCAAAATATGCCATAGGACTTAATTCCGGGACAGATGCTCTTTTGCTGTCTTTAAAATCCCTGGGGGTAGGAAAAGGAGATGAGGTTATTACCACTCCTTTTACTTTTATAGCTACGGCCGAAGTAATAGCAAGTTTGGGAGCCAAACCCGTTTTTGCCGATATTGATTCCCGAACTTTTAATATCAACCCCTCAAAAATCGAAAAAGCAATTACAAAAAAAACAAAGGCAATTCTTCCCGTTCATCTTTTTGGCCAAATGGCAGATATGTCAGAAATTATGAAAATTGCCAGAAAACATAAATTATTTGTCGTTGAAGACGCGGCTCAGGCAATCGGCGCAGAGTATAAGGGTCAAAAAGCGGGAACAATTGGAGATTCCGGCTGTTTTAGTTTTTTTCCGGCTAAAAATTTAGGAGCTTATGGTGATGGCGGAATGGTAATAACCAATAGTAAAAAATTGGCGGAAAAAATCAGATTATTAAGAAACCATGGCTCTTCTCTTAAAGAGAAATATTTAAATTTAATTTTAGGCACAAGTTCAAGATTAGACGCAATTCAGGCTGCGATTTTAGGAGTAAAATTAAAACACCTTAAAAAATGGAATAAAAAAAGAGCGCAAATCGCTTCCTATTATACAAATCAGCTTAGAAAACTTAATGAAATTTTGCCTCCTTATATAATTCCAGCTAGAACTCATATTTTTCACCAATACACTATCCGAACGAAAAACAGGGATGCTCTCAGGGGGTATTTAAAAGAAAAAGGAATTCCGACAATGATTTACTATCCTTTATCCTTGCATCTTCAGCCCACCTTTAAATATTTGGGTTACAAAAAAGGTGATTTTCCTGGAACAGAAAAAGCAGCAAAGGAAGTTTTGAGTTTGCCTGTTTACCCGGAACTTGAAAGAAAAGAACAATATTTTATTATAAGCAAAATAAAAGAGTTTTATAGCAAGCGCATCGCTTGATATATCGAACTTTATTCGTTATAGCAAGCGCATCGCTTGATATATCGAATCTCATTCGTTATGGAGACAGATAGTTTTTCCAAAAAAAGTTTAATAACTTTATTTACCGAATTTTTAATATTCATTTTTGGTCTAATCATTTTAGTTATTATTACCCGAGTTTTAGGGCCGGAGAAAAAAGGAATTTATTCTTTAATTCTTCTTGTGCCCGCTTTAATAATTAGTTTCGGAAGTTTTGGCATTGGGAACGCCAATATTTATTTTGTCGGCAGTAAAAAATATAAAATCCAAGATATAGCTTCAAACTCTCTACTTTTAGCTTTTATTTTAGGTGGCTCTCTGATAATAACTTTTTGGATATTAGTTCATTTTGATTTTTTTCGAAAATTTATTCATTTTAACCAGCTTCCCTCTTTTTATTTGTGGGTTGTGGTGGCAAGTATCCCCATATTTTTGCTTTTTGGTTTTTTTCAAAACATCATTTTAGGCATAGGTCAAATTAAAAATTATAATAAGGTGAGGATATTACAAAATATTATTTGGTTAATAGCAATTTTTTTACTCTTGGTAATATGGAAAAAGGGGATATTTGGAGCTATATTTTCTTATATTTCTTCCGTTTTATGCGTTACAATATTTACCGTTTTCTTGGTGAAAAAAATAACAAAATTTCATTTTTCTCTTAATAAAAAATTATTAAAAGAATCGTTTAAATATGGAGGAAAGGTTTATCTTGCAGACACTGTTTCTTTTCTAAATTATCGTTTAGATATGTTTTTGATAGCTATCCTTCTAAACCCGGCAATAGCTGTGGCTTCTGTTGGTATTTATAGTATTTCCGTGGCAATAGCTGAAAAATTATTTATAATACCCGGAGCTTTTTCCACTGTATTATTTCCGACAGTTTCTTCAATTAAAAGTTCTGAAGCAAATTATCTTACTTCTAAATTAGTTCGGCACACTTTTTTTATTATGTTTATTTTTTCTTTATTATTATTTTTTTTGGCGAAGCCATTAATTGCTATTGTTTTTGGCAGCGCCTTTTCTTCGGCAGCTTTACCATTAATGATTTTATTGCCTGGTATCGTTGCTTTCAGTATCGGCGGAGTGATCGCCGCCGATTTAAGTGGAAGAGGGAAACCTCAAATCGCAATTTATTCCTCTCTTGCTTGCTTGATTACTAATATAATTTTAAATATTATTTTTATTCCCAAATGGGGAATTTCCGGCGCCGCCTTTGCTTCAGCCGTATCTTACTGGGTAGATACAATAGTGGTTTTAGTGGCATTTTTAAAGATTTCCAGAAAACCCTTAGCTGAGGTTTTATTAATTAATAAGGAAGACTTAAGAGATTATGTAAAAGCAATCAATAATTTTAAAAGCTGGATTAAAAATAGATAATATTTATAGCAATCCTATTGATATAAGAACCTACCTATAGTTAGAACCTTGAATACTTCGTATATTCTAATTTTTCATTAAAAATCAAAATTATGGAAAAAGAAAAATTAACCATTTGTTTTTTAGGAAGCGCCGAGAGTATTCATACCTTAAAATGGGCTCGATATTTCGCAGATAAAAAACACGAAGTTCATTTAATCTCTTATGTTCCGTTATTAAAAGGGTACGACCCTAAGGATATAACGCTGCATTTTCTAAAAAAAAAGCTCCCGATTGAAATGTGGCCTTTTAATACTTTATTAAATCTGCCTTTTAATTTATTAAGAGTTAAAAAATTAATAAAGCAAATTAAACCGGATATAATTAACGCCCACTATGTCACAAGTTATGGAACATTAGCCTCTTTATTGGGGTTCCATCCTTTAGTTCTTACCGCTTGGGGCTCAGATATTTTAGTTACTCCCAAAAAATTTTTACCTTCAAAATGGACTATAAAATACGCTCTTTCCAAAGCTGATTTGATTACTTGTGATGCAGATCACATGAAAGTAGCTATGATTAAATTAGGAGCACTGGAATCTAAAATTAAAATTATCAATTTTGGGATAGATACTCAAAGATTTTGCTCTGATCCAAAAGATGAAAAATTTAAAAAAGAACTTAGCGTATCCCAAAATAAAATTGTAATAAGTTTGAGAAGACTTG
>Ga0184631_10000279_pt1 | contig 11067 bp, 13 predicted proteins | sample PLM4_90_b1_FD_133160 | JGI IMG/M metagenome (GOLD analysis project Ga0184631, IMG submission 133160) | Groundwater sediment microbial communities from an aquifer in East River, Colorado, USA - PLM4_90_b1 | ecosystem: Environmental > Terrestrial > Soil > Riparian zone | place: USA: East River... | reverse complement strand
ACGCTCATTATCAGACCAATAATTAAAGCGCGGATAGTAAATTCAGACATGGACGTGTTTGGTGAGACGAAAGGAACAAACGGTTTATTCTCAGCCATAAGATACTCCTTAACAACGTGAGAGAAATAGTTATTTATCCGGATAAACGGATTCTGGTTTCAAAAAGAATGAGCAAATATAAACAGCTTTTATTAGCTCATCAACAAGTTTAGTGGGTATTTTTAAACATAATTCCATATTTTCAAAGTAATAAGATTTGTAATAATTCCAGAATATGAAGGAACCTTATGGCTGAACTAAAAACAAAACTTAACAAGGCAAGTGTTGAAAAATTTTTAAACAGCGTGAAAGACAACCAGAAGCGTGAGGATAGTTTCAAAATTCTAGAAATAATGAAAAAGATTACTAAAGAAGAGCCAAAGATGTGGGGACCAAGTATAGTGGGCTTTGGCAGTTATCACTATAAGTATGCAAGTGGACATGAAGGCGATATGTGTATTGCAGGTTTCTCACCGAGAAAGGAAAGCCTGACAATTTATATTTTGCCCGGATTTGATAAGTATGATTCATTGATGAAAAAGCTTGGTAAATATAAAACAGGAAAGTCTTGTTTATATATTAAAAAGCTTGAAGATGTTGATACAAAGATTCTGGAAAAATTTATTTTAAGTTCGTTTAATTATATGAAAGAAAAATATAAATGATTTAAGTTTATCTCTAACTGCTTTAAATACTTAGAATTTTTCTTTCCTCATTCCTAAATGACATAGTGCAAAATCATATTTCACATGGTCAACTTCATCCGTTTAAAAGAAGCGATGGTCACCTAATTATCCATTGAATTAGTTTAGAAAATGAATGATGTTACATTAGATTTATTGTGGATTTGAGAAAAAGTAATTATAAATTTTTCTCGTAAGATAAATACTATATAGATAGAGAAATTTACTTATGAATTTTCACTTTCAATCTTATCTTTTTATTTGGGGTGTAAGCATCCTACTAATACTACCTGAATGTGACGAAGAAAAAACTTATCCAGACAATGGCTGTACTGAAATTGGGTGCACAGATGGTTTTACATTAATTATTCAATCTGCGGATTCACTATTTCAGGAGGGTATTTATGATGTGAGAATTAATGATGGTATGGGAACTAGCTCTTGTTTTTTCAGAGTAAGTAATGATCCAACGGAATGTGCTTCGGGTCATTGTGTTACTGAGGGAAACTGTAATGCAGGTTACATGGTAGGATACCCTTATCCTGATAAAGTAAGTATCCTATACCCTATTATTACAGGACCTATTTTTGTTACTATCAAGAGAGATAATGTGACAATACTTGTGACTAATTTTAATCCAGAATATGAGTTTATTCAACCGAATGGTCCAGGCTGTCCACCAATCTGTGAAGTTGGCAGGAAAATAGTTATTGTAGAATAGTGCGCATCCTCGTTATTACCAAAAAATTAAAACTTTAACTTTCTCATCCCGATATGGCAAATTGCAAAGTCGTATTTAACGGGATCATTTGGATCAAACTTTTTTAAGTTATCAGTAATCTCTTCAGCCATCTTCCAACTCACATTTTTTCTTCTAGTGAGCTTGAGTTGTTTACAAATTCTTGCAACGTGAGTATCCACAGGAATAATAAGTTTTGAGGTTGGTATTTCACTCCATAAACCAAAATCAAGTTCATCTTTTCTCACCATCCACCGTAGAAATAGATTCATCCGTTTGCACGCGCTTCCCTTTTCCGGTACAGGAAACATAAATTTTAGTCCCCTGCTAAGCTTGCCAAACTCTTTCTTCGCTCTACTCAGAAAATAATTTGAAAAATTTGAGATTGCATTTTTGGTGTTGTTGTCGGTTTCATTGTATCCTGACAGAAATAAACTTTTTAAAGAACCAAACTCACTATAAGCACGATTAAGTAAATTAAATAGTCGAATAATATCATTTGATGAATAAAATCTGTGAACGAATGAAAATTCTTTGTTACTCTCTTCTGATTTGAAATTCTGGATGAATGAGAAAGGTTTATTATTTGACAATATTAAAAACTTTTTTAGAGAGTTGTTAATCTGCTTCACATTTCCATACGCAAAAACTGAGGCGATGAATGCCATCACTTCAATATCTTTTTCAGCCCTGAATAGATGTGGAAATTGAAGTGGGTCTGGTTCAAGCTTTGATTTGTCGAAAGCTTTGTAATGGCATTCGAGTTTATTTTTAAGGTTAACCATTTTGATCAACGAAATAGATTAATGATAAAATTGTATCTGAAAATATAAGATATTAGTTTTGATTAAAGGTGAATTATAAACTTGAATAACTTATGAAAATCATTCTTCCTTTCTTTGCTGTCTTATTCGGACTTAACTCAGTCCTCGCTCAACAATTTGAAGCTATAGCTAATGCCGTTATTGAAAAAGATTCTACAAAAATAGAACAGCTGCTTCAATCAGGAGTTGATATAAATACTCATCATCTGACTTCAGGAACAACTGTATTGATGATTGCAAGCAGTTATTACTATTATGGCGATATGGTTGAGTTTTTAATAAGCAAAGGAGCTGATGTAAATCTTAAAGACAGTGAAGGAAAAACCGCTTTACTTTGGGCATCAAGCAATTCACTTGAGAATGCAAAGATATTAATTTCAAATGGTGCAAAAGTAAATGAAGCCGCGAATGATGGAATGACTCCATTTATTCAGGCAACGCTGGGTATATCGTCAGGAAAAGTTCCAATTGAAATGTGTGAGCTATTAAGAAAAAATGGTGCAAATATTAACGCAGAACTTAAAAGACAAAGTGCTTTAAGATGGACAGCCTTACATTACGCATCTGCCAACGGTGATGCCGAATTAGTTAAATATCTTATTAAGCACGGTGCAAGTGTGAACAAGTCGACAGGTGAAGGTTCTTCACCACTTTTCCTGGCAAAGCTGGGAGGTTACGATGACATAGTTAAAATACTTAAAAATGCTGGTGCGAAAGAATAATCCAAGCATAAATAATTACATTTCTAATCATCAAATTATACTTCCTGAGAAAGCTGACTATACATATATTTGCAGCAAAATTTTCAAATAAACAAAACAGAGGAAGACGTGACCAAAATAAAAAATATTACAATTCTGTTTGCATTAATATTCATCTCAACTGTCAATGCACAGAGCAAAGGGGTTGGATTAGGATTAATAGTTGGCGAACCAACTGGCATAAGCGGTAAATATTGGACAAGCGGCACAACGGCCTTCGATGCGGCTTTAGCCTGGTCATTTGTTGATGAAAATGCGTTTCAGATTCACGCAGATTATTTATTTCATAACATCAGACTGATAACTATAACTGAAGGAAAGCTTCCTTTTTATTATGGAATTGGTGCACGGCTTAAGACCGCAAATGATATAAAACTTGGTGTTCGCGTTCCACTTGGTTTGGCCTATCTCTTTCAAAATGTGCCCATCGATATTTTTGTTGAGGTGGTACCGATTCTTGATCTAATTCCTAAAACTGATTTCCAGATTAATGCTGCATTAGGCGCAAGGTATTTTTTCAATCAATATTAATAAACTTACATTCATCTAAAATATAGGAAGTAAAATGTTCGAGCTAAAAAAATCTTTTCTAATCTTTCTATTGTTGTTGAGTTCAATGACTTTTATTGATGCTCAGCAGGAAGATGCCCAGGCAGAGGGAATGAAAGTCTGGACGGAATACATGACACCGGGACCAATGCATCAAATGATGGAAAAAAATGCTGGGGATTGGAAGACTATCTCAAAGTTTTGGATGGATCCATCAGGTGAGCCAATGGCAACAGAAGGAACCGGTAAAACTGAAATGATACTTGGTGGTAGATATCAAAGATCCACTCATAAATCTATGATGATGGGAATGCCAACGGAAGGAATATTTATTATGGGATTTGACAATGCAACTGAGGAATTTACTGCAGTCTGGATAGATAATATTGGAACAGGCACAGCCGTTGCGAAAGGTCGGTATGATGAAAGTACAAATTCTATTACTCTTAATGGTACAATGGTCGATCCAATGAGTAAACAGGATATGAACTTCAGGGAAGTCTATAAATTTTTGGATAATGATCATCATTTGCTTGAAATGTATTTGGTCCATAACGGTCAGGAATCTAAATCAATGGAAATTGAATTTGTGAGACAATAATATTTTCTAATAATTTCTTTTGAAGCCGGGTAATTTGCGCCCGGCTTTTTTGTATACAACGTTAATGCTTAGATTTGTGATGGCAATTCGAAAATTTCTAGCTAATGAATAAAAACCTGAAGATTAAAATCAAATCGAAATTAGATTTTTATCCTGTAATAAAAGAAAATTGGAAAGACTTCGAGAATTTGTTTGGTGAAAAAGGTGCTTGTGCCGGATGCTGGTGTATGTACTGGAGAATGCGAAGGAAGGAATATAATAATTTGCGTGGTTCCGGTACAAAAAGAAGAATGAAAAGTCTAGTCAACAAAGGTATAATTCCCGGAATATTAGCCTATGATAATGATCAACCTGTGGGATGGTGTTCCGTAGCTCCAAGAGAAGATTTCCCTGTTCTTGAAAATTCAAAAGTATTAAAGAGAATTGATGATAAACCTGTTTGGTCTATAGTGTGCTTTTTTATTAATAAAGATTATCGAAACAAAGGGCTGAGTGTGGAAATGTTAAACGCTGCAAAAAATTATGTTAAGATAAAGAACGGAAAAATTGTTGAAGGCTACCCCGTTGAACCAAAGTCCGGTAAAACTGCAGATATATTTGCCTGGACAGGGTTAGCTTCAGCATTCAGGAAAGCTGCCTTCAAAGAAATTTTGCGCAGGTCGGAAACAAGACCAATTATGAGATTTTCAATTAAGTAAATAAAATTTCGGAGTTATAAATGGCTGAAAAAAAATTTAAAAAAAATCTTTTATGTATCGGTGCAGGCTACGTTGGCGGACCAACGATGGCAATGATTGCCCATAAGTGTCCGCAATACAAAGTCACCGTTGTTGATGTTATGCCTGCTAAAATCGCAGCCTGGCAAACAGATGACTTGCCAATTTATGAACCTGGTTTATTAGAATTAGTAAAATCCTGCAGAGGTAAAAATCTTTTTTTCTCAACCGATGTTGATAAAGGAATCAAAGAATCTGAAATTATTTTTATTTCTGTAAACACACCGACCAAAACATTTGGCGAGGGTGCTGGAAAAAGTGCTGACCTTCAGTACTGGGAAAAAACTGCCAGAGATATCTTGAGATCAGCAGAATCAGATAAAATAATTGTTGAAAGATCCACTCTTCCTGTTAAAACAGCTATTGCAATGGAAAGAATATTAAGCTTGAACGAAAAAGGATTAAAATTTGAAGTTGTGTCTAATCCTGAATTCCTTGCTGAAGGAACTGCAATTAAAGACCTCGAAAAACCTGACAGAGTTTTAATTGGTTCAAAAGAAACAGAGAGTGGAATAAAAGCACGTAATGAAATCGTTGATATCTATGCCAACTGGATACCAAAAAGTCATCTCGTCACAAGCAACCAGATGAGTTCAGAACTCTCCAAGCTGGTTGCAAACTCTTTTCTTGCTCAGAGAATCTCCTCTATTAACAGCATCTCAGCCTTATGTGAAAAAGTTGATGCTGATGTAATAGAAGTCGCTCACGCAATCGGAAAAGATACTAGGATTGGGAACAAGTTCTTAAATGCAAGCGTAGGATTTGGTGGCTCCTGTTTCAGGAAGGATATTCTTAATCTTGTTTATCTCTGCGAAACTTTTGGTTTATACGAAGTTGCAGCCTATTGGGAAAGTATAGTGAAGATTAATGAATATCAGACTAACCGATTTGTTCAAACTATAAACAAAGCAATGTTTAATACACTCACCAATAAACGAATTGCAATTTTCGGTTTTGCATTCAAAGCAAACACCAGCGATACACGGGAAACTGCAGCTCTTTATGTTACCAGAAAATTGATGATGGAAAAAGCACACGTTGTAATTTCTGATCCAAAGGCAATTAAAAATGCCAAGATTGATCTTAAAGAATATGGAAACGATATAGAATACCAGGAGGATCCATACAAGGCAGCAAAAGGCGCACACGCAATTGCAATTATTACAGAATGGGATTTGTATAAGACTTTAGACTATAAAAAGATTTATCACGAGATGGAAAAACCAGCTTTCATTTTTGATGGAAGAAATATCCTCGATTATGAAAAACTATTCAAAATAGGATATGAAATTCATACAATAGGTAAACCGCCACTGGTTCACTTTAAAGAAAGTTAACTTTAAAGGCTCATTGAAAAATTATTTTCTGATGAGCCTGATCATTTCTTTTACAGCTTCTTCAATTCCTACTATTACTGCGCGGGCAATTATTGAGTGACCTATGCTTACTTCATCAATATTTTCAAGTTCTCTGAAGATTTTTATATTCTGATAGTTCAAGCCATGTCCGGCATTTACACCAAGACCAAGTTTCTTCGCATGTTTTGCTGCACCTCTTATTCTCTCAAGCTCGTCAAATTGTTCTTCCTCTGTAAGTGCATTAGCAAAAACGCCGGTATGAATTTCAATAAAGTCAGCTCCCAACTCAGCGGATGCATCAATTTGTGGTATGTCTGGCTCGGTAAATATTGAGACATTAATGTCGGCGTTTTGCAGCTCTTCGATCGTTGCTTTGATTAAAGCCGCGTTATCTATTACGTTTAATCCACCTTCTGTTGTTAGCTCCTGTCTTTTCTCCGGAACAAGTGTGGCAAGCTCGGGACCAACATCACACGCAATCTTAATAATCTCTGAAACAGCAGCCATTTCGAAATCAAGTTTTGTTGTTACAAGTTCCCGAAGGAGTCTGACATCCCGCTCATTGATATGCCTTCTGTCTTCTCTGAGATGAAATACAATGCCGTCAACTCCTGCCTGCTCAGCGATTAAAGCTGCCGTTACGGGATCCGGCTGATTTTCCCCTCTAGCGTTTCTTAATGTTGCAACGTGATCGACATTTAGAGTAAATCTCATTTTATCACCTTAAAAAATTGTTTTAATGATATTAAATAAGGATTCAATCCCAACACCATAATCATTTGTACGATACCTTAAAGTGGAAATCATATCAATTGTAAACATTACTCCCATATGGGTAATGACACAATAATAAATTGAGTTGGTACGGAAAGCAAGTATTCCAAGTGCTATACCTCCGGCTATTGCCCCAAATGTTTCGGGAGCCGGTTTTCCGTTATGCAAAATTACAAAAGGAATCATTTGTATCAGAACTGAATAATAACCAAATTTTTCCTTCAACCCGAACAGCATAAAACCGCGCCACATAAATTCCCAGCTAATCATATACACCAACATACCTGATTCATAAGTAAAAAGTTCTCCCCAGCTATTCCTTGTTGAAAGAAGATGGGGATATTTCTCAGAGAAAGCCGGTGTGGCAGAAAAGAGCCAAATCGCTGGAAGCATCACAACAAAGAAAATAGCAGATAATGTAAGACCTGTTTTGAATTCACCAATTTGCAAACCATAATCTTTAAGGTCTTCCTTAAGAACAAATTTTATGATGATAATGGATAGAACAAAAAAGATGAAAAAATCTCCAATAAACCAGTAGAGATATTCATACAAATAAACATCAGGATCATTCTGGTAGTAAGAGAAAAAATTAACTCTAAAAAAATTTCTGGAGGTGTAATACCATGATACGGTTTGGAGAACAGCCACAGAGAGAAAAATAATTATGACTTTCCTATCCATATTACGGATGATTTCCAGCAGATGGCTTATTTCTTTTTTTAATCCTGAAAGCTTCACTATATCAATTTTAAAGATTTGAAATGTGGCTAGGGCAAATATAAACCCACTTCCACAAATTTCACATAAAAATGCTTAAATCAGTTAAAATTCAAAATTTTCTAACCTTGACAAAGATTGGCCATAGTATTATTTTAGCAATCGCTCTTTTAGAGTGCTAATCAAACTAATCAAACAATTAAGGAGTAAAATATGGCAAAATTAAAACTCAATCCATTAGCTGACCGGGTGGTTGTAAGACCCGCCGAAGCTGAAGAAAAGACTAAAGGTGGAATTATCCTTCCAGATACAGCCAAAGAAAAACCCGTTGAAGGAACTATAGTAGCAGCCGGACCTGGCAAAGTTGCTGACAATGGTGAAGTAGTAAAGATGACTGTTAAAGTTGGTGATAAAGTTCTTTACGGAAAGTACAGCGGTACTGAAGTTACAATTGATGGCGAAGAATATCTCATTATGCGTGAGAGCGACATTTTCGCAATTATCCCTTAACTAATTATTAAATATGAAAACAAAAAAAGGTAAACAAATATGGCAAAATTAATAGAATATAATACTGAAGCTAGAAGCGGCTTAAAGGCTGGTGTTGATAAATTGGCCAACGCCGTTAAGGTAACCCTTGGTCCTAAAGGACGAAATGTTATACTTGAGAAAAAATTTGGTGCACCGACTATTACAAAAGATGGTGTGACAGTAGCAAAGGAAATTGAACTTGAAGATAGTGTTGAGAATATGGGCGCGCAGATGGTGCGTGAAGTTGCCTCCAAAACCAGTGATGTTGCTGGTGACGGAACCACAACTGCAACTGTTCTTGCTCAGGCAATCTACCGCGAAGGTTTAAAGAACGTTACAGCAGGTGCTAACCCTATGGATTTGAAAAGAGGAATTGATATAGCTGTTACTAAAGTTGTTGATTTCTTAAAATCCATTAGTAGAGATGTGGAGGGAAGAAATGAGATTGCCCAGGTTGGCGCAATCTCCGCGAACAACGATAAATCTATTGGCGATTTAATTGCAGATGCGATGGACAAGGTTGGTAAGGATGGAGTAATCACTGTTGAAGAAGCAAAAGGTACTGAGACTTCCCTGGATATAGTTGAAGGTATGCAGTTCGATCGCGGTTACCTTTCACCTTACTTTGTTACTGATGCTGAATCGATGGAAGCCGTGCTTGAGGATCCTATGATTCTTATTCACGATAAGAAAATTTCAGCAATGAAAGACCTTCTGCCGATTCTTGAAAAAGTTGCGCAGCAGGGTAAAGCAATGTTAATTATTGCAGAGGATTTAGAAGGTGAAGCACTCGCTACGCTTGTAGTGAACAAGATACGCGGTACCTTAAAAGTAGCTGCTGTTAAAGCTCCCGGATTTGGTGACAGAAGAAAAGCAATGCTCGAAGATATTGCAACATTAACAAACGGAACTGTTATCTCTGAGGAAAGAGGATTCAAGTTGGAGAATGCAACCGCATCTTATTTAGGAACTGCTAAAAAAGTAGTCATCGATAAGGACAACACCACAATAGTTGAAGGTGCAGGAAAGACTGAAGATATTAAGAAAAGAATAAATGAGATAAAAGCACAGATTGATAAAACAACTTCCGATTACGATAAAGAAAAATTGCAGGAAAGATTAGCAAAACTTTCCGGTGGTGTTGCAGTGCTTAAAATCGGTGCTTCTACAGAGATAGAAATGAAAGAGAAAAAAGCACGCGTTGAAGATGCTCTACATGCAACCCGCGCAGCGGTTGAGGAAGGTATTGTTGCTGGTGGTGGTGTTGCGTTAGTTAGAGCTATTGATGTTCTGGATAAGGTAGAAGGTGAGAATGCTGATCAAACTACTGGAATTAGAATAGTTCAGAAGGCACTTGAAGAGCCGCTAAAGCAGATCGTAAATAATGCTGGACTGGAAGGATCAGTTGTATTACAGAAGATAAAAGAAGGTAAGGATGACTTTGGATTTAATGCACAGACTGAAAAATACGAAAACCTGATCAAAGCTGGTGTTATTGATCCCACCAAGGTTACCAGAATAGCATTAGAGAACGCTGCCTCGGTAGCCTCATTGCTTGTAACGACTGAAGCTGTTGTTTATGAAAAGAAAGAGAAAGAACCGTCGATGCCTTCAATGCCGCATGGTGGAATGGGTGATATGTATTAAACCAATCCTCTTCGAGGATATATTTAGGCGGGTTAGTGCCCGCCTTCTTTATTTTAAACCATATTTCTTTGGTCTAAGTTTTGTTGAACATACACGCCATAAATGATATTAAAACATAATATTCATTAAATATCTAATAAATAATCGGCTAATGCTCAAATTAACGAACCTTACTAAGAAATTCGGAAACTTTATTGCGGTAAATAATATCAACCTTGAAATTAATGCAGGTGATTTTTTCGGCTTTCTTGGTCCAAATGGAGCTGGAAAAACGACCACTATTAAAATGATTACCGGCTTATATGCCCCCACAAATGGAACGGTTCATATTGGTGGATTTGATATTCAAAAAAATCATATAGAAGCTAAACAACTTATTGGCTACATTCCTGACCAGCCTTTCTTATACGAAAAATTAACCGGCAGAGAGTTTCTATACTTCTGCGGTGGACTTTATAAAATTGAAAAGAGTATATTGAAAAAAATAATTGATGAAACTATAGATCAATTAAAGATAGAGCAATGGGTTGACAAACGGACAGAAGAATATTCGCAGGGAATGAAACAAAGAATTGCAATTGCTTCAGCTTTGCTTCACAACCCAAAGCTGCTTGTTGTTGATGAACCAATGATTGGACTAGATCCTCAAAGTGCTCTGGTTGTTAAAAATGTTTTACGGCAGAAGGCTTCCGAAGGCATTGCAATATTTATGTCGACTCACAGCTTAAATGTTGCTGAAGAAGTGTGCTCAAGAATTGGAATCATTAAAGACGGCCAGATGATATTTGAAGACAGAAAAATAGTTGTAGAACAAATTATAGGAACCGACCATGAGGATCTTGAATCACTATTCCTTCATTTGACAAAATAATGAGTCTCCTGCTTCACATATTAAAGTTCAAAATTCTTTCTTTTATCAAGCTGCATGGAGGTATTAATCTAAAATCAATTTTAAAGAATTTAGGAACTTCATCAGTATATATTTTTTTTACTATTGGCATTTACTTCTTCGCAGGAAATATTATTTCATATCTATTAGAAGATGTAAAAATCGGAATATACCTT
>Ga0184631_10000277_pt1 | contig 11079 bp, 6 predicted proteins | sample PLM4_90_b1_FD_133160 | JGI IMG/M metagenome (GOLD analysis project Ga0184631, IMG submission 133160) | Groundwater sediment microbial communities from an aquifer in East River, Colorado, USA - PLM4_90_b1 | ecosystem: Environmental > Terrestrial > Soil > Riparian zone | place: USA: East River... | reverse complement strand
TCACGTCATCCCCCCGCGCCTTCAGGAAGTCAGGCTTGAAGGCCAGGGAGTCCACGATGATTCCAGGAGTCTTATCGCTCGAAAGAAGGACCTGGCCAAAGGCGGTTGCCTTTGCCTTGGAGAGCCAGGGTTCCCAGGTCACAGCGGCGTCGACCTTCCCTGCTACAAAGGCTGAACCTGCATCGCCTGCCTTCATGTCGATCGTCTTGAGATCGGAGAGCTTCATCCCATTTTGAGCCAGGACATAGTTCAGCCAGAAGTAGCTTGCGCCGGCTCCGAGTTGGGCTGCAACCGTCTTTCCTTTAAGATCCTTGACAGTCTTAATCTCTTTTTTCGCCACAATCCCATCCCCGCCATAAGAATCGTCAAGAGCTAATACCTGTTTCACTGGGATTGGATTTTCAGCAGCGGCTGTCATTACATGGGTATCCACCGTCGTCGCCATTCCTTGGATCTTATCGCCAGCAAAGGCTGCTCTTCGGTCCGCAGGGCTTTCAATCACAACGATCTCAACTTCAATACCCTGTTTCTTGAAAAAACCCTTTTCCTTCGCCAAGTACAAGGGAGCGTATCCTAACCATGTGGACATCCCCAATTTAATGGGCTCAGCCCCAAACGCAGACCCAGCGAAAAGAAAAACCAAAATCATTATTCCCACAACCCAACTCTTCTTCATATCCATTTTCCCTCCTTCTTTAAGTTTACTCTCATCCAGCGGTCTTCCTTGCCCTGGACAAAACAATGAAGACTAATATCACAAACCATAAAGAAAATCAAACAATAATCTGAAAAAAATGGGGTCAAGGGGTTTGGGGTTCGAGGGGTCAAGGGATAGGATAAATAATGAAATAAAACAAGAGATTTGATGACAAATCGGAAATCTTATTTATTATCTCACCAAAACCTTAAACCCTTGGACCCTCGAATCCTTGAACCCTGGCTTAAACCGAACCTCACCCCAGTTTCCCCGCCACCTTCTCGACCCGATTGAGAAGTTCTCCTGATTTGATCATGAGGTCAATCTTCTTGATATCCTCGCTGAACCTTCGATCTCCTTTGATAGGTGGAACCTTTTTGCGTACGACTTTATAAGTTTCCTTAATCCCGATTCCTGGCTTTAGAGGGAGCAAAAATTCTAAGCCCTGAGTCGCGCAGAGTAATTCCATCGCTAAGATTTGTTCTACATTATTGACAATATCCCTTCCTTTTCTGGCTGCGATCGTTCCCATAGAAACATGGTCTTCTTTATCCGCAGAAGTGGGTATGGAATCGACGCTCGCAGGATGGGCAAGAATTTTATTCTCAGAAGCCAGGGCAGCCGCGCTCACCTGTACCATCATCAGTCCCGAATGGAGCCCTCCTTCAGAGGTAAGAAAGGCAGGAAGGCCTGAGAGGGCAGGATTGATTAACTTCTCAATCCTTCTTTCCGAGATCCCTCCCAATTCAGAGACTGCAATCCCTAAGAGGTCGGCGGCAAAGGCAACCGGCTCTCCATGAAAATTTCCACAATTGAGAATCTTTCCTTTTTCAGCAAAGATGAGTGGATTGTCCGTGGCGGAGTTGACTTCGATTTCAAGGGTCCTTCGAACGAAGGCCAGTGCATCCCTCACCGCACCGTGAACCTGCGGAATGCAGCGAAGCGAGTAAGCATCCTGAATCTTGGAACAGAATTTATGAGATTCGGCAATCTCACTCTTCTGCCCCAATTTCTGAAAGTTTCTTGCAACCGCGAGCGGTCCTGGAAAGGGACGGACTCTCTGAATATCTTGATCGAAGGCACTGAGCGTACCTTTTAGAGCATCCAACGTGCAGGCACCAACGATGTCTGCCACCTTACAGAGGCGCTCTGCCCTGAGAAGAGCCAGAAGGCCCACAGCCGTCATCACTTGAGTACCATTTACTAAGGCGAGACCTTCTTTTGCCTTCAGGGTGAGGATGGGGATACGAGCCCTTTCCATTGCCTTTTCCCCCGGCATCACCTTCCCCCGGAAAGTAGCCTCCCCCTCTCCTATAAGCACGGAGCTGAGGTGAGCTAATGGTGCAAGGTCTCCACTCGCGCCCACGGAACCCTGTTCCGGGACGAGGGGGTGAACTCCTTTGTTGATCATTTCAACGAGCCGTTTCAATACCTCCATCCGGACCCCTGAATACCCCATGGCAATCACATTGGCCCTCAATAAGGTGATGGCACGAGTTGTCACCTCGTCAAAGAAGGGACCCACTCCCACAGAATGGCTCCGGATGAGATTTCTCTGAAGGTCTTCGATCTGAGATCGGTCAATCAGTTGATCACTCAACATTCCAAAACCCGTGGTCACTCCATAGATCTTTTCGCCCTGACGAAGAGCCTTCTCAATGAAATCCCTTGATCGTCTCACCTTTTTAGCTACAGAGGGTGAAATCTTTACTTTGGCCCTTCCCTCGGCCACTTCCAAAACATCTTCCAAGGTGAGATGTTCTCCGTCGAGTGTAACTGTCTTCATAAAATCACCATTAACTTAAGGCACTGAAAAAACTTACCTCCTCCCCCCTTGTGGGGGAGGATTAAGGTGGGGGGTTTAAGACGGACCGTGCAACGCTCCAATGATCATCTCTTTAACTCCATCCGTCTCGTTTAAAACCTGATTATCCCAGAATCTCAATATGCGAAATCCTTCTTTTTCCAGCCATGCATCACGTATCAAGTCGTAATCGGCTTGTTCGGAATGCTGGCTTCCATCCACTTCAATAATCAGTTTCTTTTCAAAACAGACAAAATCAACAATATATTTGCCAATAGGTTGCTGTCTCCGAAACTTATATCCAGAAAACTGACGAAGACGAAGATGCCTCCATAACTCACGTTCAGCATCTGTCATATTCTTTCTTAATTGCCTGGGTTTGAATCTATCCATCCCCCCATCCTCACCTTCCCCCACAAGGGGGGAAGGAGTTAAGACGAGATCTTATCGTTGGTAGATCGTGACTCCCGGAATCTTAATTCCCTTCTCTTGAGCTGTCTGAATGGCCGTTTCATACCCTGCATCGGCATGGCGCATCACACCGGTTCCGGGGTCAGTGGTCAACACTCTCAAGAGTCTCCGCTCTGCATCCTTTGTTCCATCCGCCACCACAACCATTCCTGCATGGATGGAGTAGCCGATCCCAACTCCTCCACCGTGATGGACCGAGACCCAGGTCGCTCCGGCAGCCACATTGAGCAGCGCATTCAAAATGGGCCAGTCCGCAATGGCATCACTTCCATCCTTCATCCCCTCTGTCTCACGATAGGGAGAAGCGACAGAACCGCTATCGAGATGGTCCCTGCCGATCACAAGGGGTGCCTTCAATTTTTTCTTGGCCACCATATCATTAAAGACTTTCCCAATGCGTGCCCTCTGACCATATCCTAACCAGCAGATCCTTGCCGGAAGTCCCTGGAACTTTACCTTCTCTCTGGCCAACCGCATCCATCTCGCCAGAGATTCATCCTCTGGAAATTCTTTCAAGATCGCCTCGTCTGTCTTGTAGATATCTTCAGGATCGCCCGAGAGGGCAGCCCAGCGGAAAGGTCCTTTCCCTTCACAAAAGAGAGGCCGGATATAAGCAGGGACAAATCCAGGATAGTTGAAGGCCTCTTTCACCCCGGCTTGATAGGCCTGTGCGCGAATATTATTTCCATAGTCGAAGACGACCGACCCTTTCTTCTGGAGTTCCAACATGGCTTGGACATGGATAGCCATCGACTCCATGGCTCGACGTATATAAGTTTGAGGATCCTTCCTTCGAAGTTCAATGGCTTCATCGAGTGTGAGCCCAGCGGGGACATACCCATTCAAGGCATCGTGGGCGGATGTCTGATCTGTCACCAGATCAGGAACAATGCCCCTTCTCATTATCTCTGGATGAATCTCTGCTGCATTTCCTACCAGGCCAATCGATTTAGGAATCCCCTTCTCTTTTGCACCTAATGCTAATATGAGCGCATCCTCCAATCGGTCGACCATCACATCCAAATATCCATTTTCAAGACGGCGCTTGATCCTGGCCGGATCAACCTCTACACCTAAGAAGACACCCTCATTCATCGTAGCAGCTAAAGGTTGGGCTCCGCCCATTCCTCCGAGGCCTGCCGAGAGAATGAGTCTCCCCTTTAACGATCCTCCAAAATGTTTCCTTGCTGCTGAGGCAAAGGTCTCATAGGTTCCCTGAAGGATGCCCTGAGTTCCAATATAGATCCAGCTCCCAGCCGTCATCTGCCCATACATGGTGAGCCCGAGTTCCTCCAATTCCCTGAATTTTTCCCAATTGGCCCAATGGGGAACGAGCATGGCATTTGATATGAGAACCCTTGGAGCATCCTTATGGGTTTTAAAGATCCCCACAGGTTTCCCAGATTGGACAAGCAATGTCTCATCATTCTCCAAATTCTTTAGGGACTTGACCAATAGATGGTAGGCCTCCCAATTTCGTGCTGCCTTTCCAGAACCCCCATAAACGATGAGGTCGGCTGGTTTTTCTGCAACCTCAGGGTCAAGATTATTCATCAACATTCTCAATGCGGCCTCCGTCTGCCAGCTTTTACAGGTGATCTTAGATCCCCTGGGTGCTTTAATTCCGATCTGAACACCTGTTAACGTTTCTACCTTTTCTCTTACTTCAACTTTGACCTTTCTCCTCTCCATATTTCCACCTCAATTTCAGTCTATGATATTTTTTGATATATTGAAACGCAGGCTAAAGCCTGCGACTGCGGCCTGCGGCTACAATCATGTTCCGGGCCTCCTTTGCGCCTTACGACTCGCGACTTACGCCTCTCCCAATCAGGTTCCTCCCAGATAGGCTTTTTTGACCTGGGGGTTGATGGCCAGCTTTTCACTTATAAGGCGTTTAGCCTTTGAACACTTTATGAAGAAGGACGGTGAGAATGGACACTCCAATCAGTGAAAGGACGGCTACGATGACAAAAAGGATGATCCAACGATTCTTTCCTTCTTTATCATTCATCTCTTCTTCGCAATTAGTGAATGACTCTCTTTTCGCGCCAGAGGCGGTCAAACTCTTTCTGGTAGGAGGTCACCCTATCACTATTCATGAGGATTAGGATATTCTCATCATTCCATTTCTCAGAAGTCTCTGACCAATCGAAAGAACCGGTCACGACCTTCTTCCCATCGAAGATGCCAAATCGGTGATTCATCACCCCGTGGTCCTTCCCCCGGAGGACTTTGACCGGGATACCCTCCTGGATCAGATGGGTCACTTGGGAAGACTTCATTTTGGCCTGTTTCGAATCGGTGATGATCCTGACTTTGACGCCTCTCCCTTTGGCTTTCATTAAGGCATGGGCCATATCGGGGGATGTAATTTCCCGAATGGCCAAATCAATGGTTGAGGTGACGGACTCCACTTCCCTTAGAAGAATCTCTTTGATGCTTCTTTCCGGCGAAAAGATGGCTTCGTCCTCTCCCAATGCTGGGGAAACCTGGAGAACCCATAAGGATAACAGGATGAGGGATGTAACGAAGCAACGCACTGGATGAAATCCTGAAGGGAAAATCAAAATCTCTCACTTCAGTGTTTCATATTGTGTCGAAGGAAGTCAAGATAAAAATCTTTTTCTCATCGATTCCATCGTCTCATCGACAACCTTTAAAATCAGGTTAAAATCAAAGGGTTTGGAGATGACGAAATCTATTCCGCTCTCCTCTTTTTTTGTCTGGTCCAGCTCCATCCCCCATCCCGTAATCATCCCCACCGGAATGCAGGAACTCATCTCTTTGATCGCCTTACAAACTTCCCAACCCGACATGTTGGGCATTCCCAAATCGGTCAATACCATATCAAACTCTTTCTCCCGAAAGAGTTGGAGACCTTCTCCTCCATCCTTTGCCACCGTTACACGATGGTTGACTTGACAGAGTATCCGTGAGAGGACATTTCGAACAGACTCCTCATCGTCGATCACCAAAATCCGAGCCTCCTTCCCCTTTCGGATCAAAGAAGAAACGACCCATTCTTCTTTCCCCTCCCCACCCACAGGCAAAAGGATGGTGAAGGTCGTTCCACGTCCGACTTTGCTTTCCAACTCAATCTCCCCTCCAATCCTCTTGATGATTCCATAAGACATACTTAACCCAAGCCCCCTATTGGTAAAGGGCTTGGTTGTAAAAAAGGGTTCAAAGGCCTTCTTTCTCACTTCTTCCCTCATTCCAATACCCGTATCAGAGATCTGGATAGTGACCTTGTCTTTTCTTAAAAAAGTTCGAATTTCGATCTTTCCGCCCTCATGCAGGGCCTCAATGGCGTTGAAGATCAGGTTGGTAATCACCTCCCTTAATTCGGAGGCGTTTCCTACCACAGGAGGAATCTCTTCGAAATCTGAAACCATTTCGATATGGATTCCCCTTCCTTGTACCTCATCCTTCCATTTCGGCTTCGTCATCTCAATGGCATCTTTGATGATCGTATTGATATCCAGTTTAAAGAGTTCTTTCTGAACACTTTTTCTCGTAAAGTCCTGGAGCCGCCGTACGGTCTGGGCACTGTCTTTGGCTACCTTTTCAATGGTCCGCAGCGTTTCTTTTATCTCTTCATCTTTAGCGGTATAAAGGAGGAGTTGGGCGTTTCCGAGGATGGCCGCCAAGGCATTGTTGAAATCGTGGGCGACACCGCTCGCCATCTCGCCCACAGCCCTCAGTTTTTCGGCCTGGAGCAACTGTTCCTCCATCTTCTTCTTTTCCGTGATATCTTTAAGATAGGAGATGGTATTTACTCTCCCCTTATAATCTTTTACAATACTGGAGCTAATTTCCACATTCCTAATCTCTCCACCCTTCCGAAGGATATCAAATTCATATCGGGGAGGAACATCTTCTCCCCTCTGCCTCCGGATATATCGGTCCGCCACCAATTGCTTGCTCTTCTCATCAAGACAATCTCGAAAATCCATCCCGACTAATTCCTCCCTGGGATAACCGAAGATCTCCGTAAGCCTCTCGTTTACATATTTGAATCGAAAATCATCCCCTATCAGACCCACGCCATCATGGGCGCTCTCGACGACGGTCCTATATTTTTCTTCGGAGGCCTTCATCTCGTCGAGCAAGAGGGAATTCTCGATGGAGATGGCAAGCCCTGCTGAAACTTGTTGGACGAAACGGATATGATCTTCTGAAAAATGGTTGATGTTCTTACTGCCAAAGTTAATGGTCCCGGTGATCCTCCCTTTATATTCCATCGGAAAGACCAAGGAAGATTTGATCCCTTCCCGAAAAAACCTTTCGTTCATCCAAGAATCGCTCCCCCCTGTATCGGGTATAATCACAGGGTGACCCGTCTCTGTGGCTTTTGAAAAGGGTGTGCCATCCTGTGGGGAAATCTCCTCATCGATCAGCTCTTGAACCTCATCCTCTTTTTCCAGCCCGAAATATCGAAAGGCTTTAGACCCTCCCTCCAAAAGGGTAATGGTCATCCTTTCTGAATCCAATACCCTCTTTAATTCAGCGTGGATGGCCTTGATCACCCTTCTCACATCAAAACTGGATGCTAAGATTTTATTGATGTTATTGACCACCTCTTTCTCTGTCTCCAGCCGTTTATGTTCAGTGACCTCCCTCGAGGTATCTACCACGGCAATGACTTCCCCAGCTTCATCAAATACAGGAAACGTATAGTATTCGAATATCCCATTGAGGAGTTTATTCTCCCTCTCTCCGAAACATGGCTTTTTTGTTTGGAAGGTCTCCGTCACCTTGCATCCCTCACAGGGGACCTCCCTGTGGTAAAAAACTTCGTAACACTTCTTGCCAATGATTTCTTCAGGTTTCACCTCATATCGTTGAAAAACAGATTTATTGGCACGAAGGATTCGATAACCCTGATCCTTGATCGTGATGGCGTCTGTGACGGAATCGAAGGTGGCTTCCCATTCCTTTTTCGCTTTAGCCACAGCAGAAAAGAGGATGGCGTTTTCAAGGGCAAGTCCAATCTGGCTTCCGATGCTCTCCAAGAGATGGACCTCCCTTTGGGTGAGATGATGGCGGGAACGACTCGATAAGGTGATCGCTCCAATAGCTTTCCCTTTCGCTAACAGAGGAATACCTGCCAATTGTTGAATTCCATTCTCCCTTAAGAGAGAGCGGAAGCGGGGGGTGGGATATTCATCGATAGAGCATAGCATCGGCTTTTTCAACTGAACCGCTTTCCCTGAGATGCCTTCGCCCAGTCGAAGAACCTTTACATTTTCTGCAAAAACAGCGGAATAACCCTTATAATAGCTTAGTTCGAGAGTCTCCTTATTTTCGTCAAATAGGTAGATTCCTCCCATTTCAAATCTTGTTAAACTGGAAGTCTTATCCAAAGCGGTCGGCAAGAAGCTGTCCAGATCTAAGGTCTGGTTGATCAAAACACTCAGGTCATAAAGGGTCTGGAGTTCCTCCGTTCGTTGAAGCAATTCCTTCTCGATGTTCTTACGATAGGAGATATTTTTAATGATGCCTTCATATCCGATAATTTGGCCCCTGTCGTCTTTCCTCACACTCGCCGTCACCAGGCAATCGATAGGGGTTCCATCTTTTCTTTTCAGCCTGACCTCAAAATCCTTGACAAATCCATCTTTGATGATCTCGTTTTGAAATCTCTTCCGATCCCAGGGATGGAAATAGGTATCTCCCACCTGAAGTTGCGTCAATTCTTCCTTGCTCGCATAACCGAACATCTCCACCCCTGCTTGATTGACATCGAAGAACTTTCCATCCAGGGAGGTAATATAAACCATGTCTCTTGAGTTTTCAAAAATCCTTCGATATTCCTCTTCAGCCGCTCTTAATGCTTCCTGGGATTGTTTTAAATCACGAACCATCTGATTGAAGGAGTTTGTAAGAAGTCCAATCTCGTCTGGGGTGGTGGCTTCAACATGGACATCTAAATTTCCTTTGGATACTTTTGCCATCTCCTGAGATAATTGCTTGATGGGGTGGACCAATCTCTTTGTAAAGAAGAGGCTGAATATAATAGCGATGGACAGGGAAACCAAGATCCACGCCAAAGCCGTGTGGGTAGCCGCTTTGATGGGCTGATAAGCTTCCTGAACCGGAACCTGAACAATGACACCCCAATCCAAATCCCTGATGGGTTTGAAGACAAACAAGAACTTCTGCCCTCGCGGATGCTCAAATTCTAAGTTGCCCTCCTTTCCGGCAATCACCTGATTTACCATTGGGAAATGTCTCATATTGATCTTCATTAATACCCGATCCATGTCGGGATGGTAGATCAACGTCCCCTCGCTGTCTACCACGTAGGCAAAGCCTTCCTTTCCGATCCTGGTCTCTGAAACCACATCCCAAATGGATCGGAGATGAATTTGAGCAACCAATACCCCGTTCGGTTTTCCTCTCTCTCTTTCCGCAGGAACAGCAATCACCATCGTCGGTATCACGTTCTTGGTGATCTCAAAGTCACCGTAATAGGTCCGCCCCTTTGAAGCGACTCGAAACACTTCGGTTCTTGATCGATCCTTCAGTTCAGAGGAACCCAACCATTTGTATTTTGAAACCTTAACGGTCTCCTTCCCCTTCTCATTCAACATAGCTAATTCCACAAAAGAATCATTTTGATGGAGGAAGTTTTTTAGATGTTCCTTCTGATGCGAGAGGTCACCGCGGATACAGTGTTCGTCTTTTGTAAGAAGAAGCAAGCTGCTGGTGACTTTCCCAAGGAAGGTCCTTGTTCTCTCTACCACCCTATCGGCCTTCTCTCTTTCAATCTCAATCACCGATCTCTTTAGATTTTCCTGGTAGGCGCGAATGATGCTGAATCCGGCAATCGCTATAGGAATGGTGGCTAAAAGAACAGAAAAAGCGATCCACTTCAATCTCAGACTCTCTCGGATTGCTTTGATCATCAACTCACTTCTCCCTTTAAGAACCGATTTAACTCGGATAGGAGAATCCTCCAGCCTTTCCCTGCCTTCGTCGCCCGGATTCTTCCGAGGCGAATATACTTTAGGAATGTTGGTTTTGAGATCTTCAGATATCCCATCGCTTCCTCGGTAGTGAGCACCATATCTTTTTCCATTAAGGACATCGAGTTCCCTCCATTTGTTTTGATTTTAGTCGAATTGCGAGCAAATTATATGCCAAAGAGGTCCTATGAAAATCCTCACGGATAATGCATTGACATCATAACATTAATTAAGTCCTTCAAGAACGATCTTAGAATCAATAATGACTCTTCAGGTTTGACAATTTGTCAAAATGAGAAATTTTTTGGCAGTTGGGAGGATTTGAATTCCATAGAGGTTGCCGTTAAAAATGGGAGTTAAGAAAAAGATGTAAGAGATTGGGGGAAAGTTTCCCTCATTGAGAAAAATCTGGAATAGATGCTTTCTACTTAGATATATTCGATGGTACTGGGAGGTTTGGGTGTCAAATCGTAAAGGACTTTGTTAACGGATGGAATTTCAGCAACGATTCTCTTCTGAATTTTCTTCAAGAGTTCCCATGGAATCTCTGTCACCTCTGCTCGAATGGCATCCCTGCTTTCCACGGAACGAATGGCAATGATATCTCCAAAAGATCTTCTCCCTTCTTCGCTTCCTGTCACTCCGGTCGCCTGATCACTTAAAAGGACGGCAAAGGCTTGAAAGGGCTTTAAGGGTTCCACCTCTTCCTCAACGATCTTGACCGCTTTTCGGACGACGGCCACTCTCTCCGGTGTCACTTCTCCGATGATCCGCGTAGCAAGGCCTGGACCCGGAAAGGGCATCCTTTCAAAAATCTCTTGAGGGAGGCCTAAAGCTTTGGCTACTTCCCTCACCCCATCTTTGTAAAGCTCCCGGAGGGGTTCGATTACCTGAAACCCGTAGATCTGGGGATCGATGCCAATCTGCTCCAGGATGTTATGCTGTGTCTTGACCCCTCTTCGTGTCTCAGAAATATCCGCAGCAATCGTTCCTTGGAGCAAGAATGTTGCTCCACTCTCTTTGACAGCCCTGCCAAGGACAATATAAAAGGTGTTCCGAAAGGCCTTTCGTTTCTCTTCTGGATCAATGATCCCTTTGAGGGCTCTGAAGAATTCTTCTTGAGCCTCAATCAG